>Ga0247840_10000303_pt1 | contig 103175 bp, 91 predicted proteins | sample LaCruzMarch2015__FD_192404 | JGI IMG/M metagenome (GOLD analysis project Ga0247840, IMG submission 192404) | Freshwater microbial communities from meromictic Lake La Cruz, Castile-La Mancha, Spain - LaCruzMarch2015_17m | ecosystem: Environmental > Aquatic > Freshwater > Lake | place: Spain... | reverse complement strand
TTACAACAGAAGAAGACTTCATTCAACTTTAGGATATTTATCACCAACGGAATTTGAAGAGAAAAACAAAAAACAATCAATTGAAAAAGTTGCTTAACTTAATCTCTACTTTTAAGGGGTAAGATCACACCTTCTGTTGTCTCAAATCAAAATCACTATTGACTAATCTGGGTTTAATAAAGTTTAGCTTACTGTAATTATTTCTTTTTTTCCGAAATATCTTTTCTGAAAAAACAAAGCAACATTAACAAGTGCAATCAAAACAGGCACTTCTACAAGCGGTCCGATTACGGCTGCAAATGCTTCTCCACTGTTTATTCCAAAGACCGAGATTGCAACTGCGATAGCCAGCTCAAAATTATTACTTGCCGCTGTGAATGAAAGTGTTGCGGTTTTACTATAATCTGCCCCAATTTTTTTGCCCATATAAAATGAGACAAAGAACATTATCACGAAATAAATGAGTAGCGGAATTGCAATCCTTACAACATCCAATGGAAGTTGAACAATATATTCTCCCTTTAAGGAAAACATTACAACAATTGTAAAAAGCAAAGCTATAAGAGTAATTGCGCTGATTCTTGGAATGAATTTTTTTTCATACCATTCTTTTGATTTTAATTTTAATGCAACAAATCGTGTTATCATTCCTGCAAGAAATGGAATTCCAAGATAAATAAAAACGCTTTCAGCAATTTGCCCGATAGTTATATCAACAGCAAAAGTCTGCAATCCTAACCAGGCAGGAAGTACAGTTAAAAACACATAAGCATAAATCGAAAAAAATAAAACCTGAAAGATTGAATTGAATGCCACAAGTCCTGCAGCATATTCAGTATCGCCTTTTGCAAGTTCATTCCAAACGATTACCATAGCAATGCAACGCGCAAGTCCAATCATAATTAGTCCAGCCATGTATTCCGGATAATCATGTAAAAAGATTATAGCAAGAACAAACATTAATATCGGACCAATAATCCAGTTCTGCACAAGTGAAAGAGTAAGTATTTTTACATTTTTAAAAACATCAGGAAGTTCTTCGTATTTTACTTTTGCAAGCGGAGGATACATCATTAAAATTAATCCAATTGCAATAGGAATGTTTGTTGTCCCCGATTGAAATGAATTCCAGAAATCAACAACTGACGGAAAGAGATAGCCGGAAAACACACCGATAAACATTGCCAGAAATATCCACAATGTTAAGTAGCGGTCTAAGAAGGAAAGTTTTTTTGTTAATGTTGTCATCTAATATTACTGCTATTAAAAAATAAAATTGAATAAGTAACCAACAATTATTATTCCAGATGCAACCACTCCAATAAAAATTCCTATCAACTGAATTTTGAGAACTTTTTTTAAGATGATTGTTTCGGGTAATGATAAAGCTATTACACTCATCATAAATGCTAAAACAGTTCCAAGAGATGCGCCTTTTTCTAAAAGCGCCTGTACGATAGGAATTATGCCCGCCGCGTTTGAATACATTGGAATGCCAATCAAAACAGAAAGCGGAACAGACCACCAGGCAGATTTTCCCATAAGCGAAGACATAAAATTTTCGGGAACGTAGCCGTGAATACCTGCCCCAACCGCAATACCAATTACAATATAAATCCAAACCTTTGCAACAATTTCTTTAACTGCCGCAATGCCTGCATCTATTCTGTCTGAAAAGGAAATTTTTTCTTCAATAATATTTTGATTTTGTGATTTGATTTGATAAACCCAGTCTTCAACATATCTTTCTAATTTCAATCTGCCTATTACATGACCTGCAATAATTGCAATCAACAAACCTGTTGAAGCATATAATAAAGCAGTCTTCCATCCGAAAAGTCCAAAGAGTAAAACAAGTGCAACTTCATTTATCATTGGTGCAGCAATTAAAAATGAAAATGTAACTCCAAGCGGTACACTACTTTGCACAAACCCAAGGAAAAGCGGTATTGCAGAACACGAACAAAATGGAGTAACTATGCCAAGCAGGCTTGCTAAAACATTTCCGGCAAATAATGATTTTCCACCAAGCATTTTTCTTGTCCGTTCTGGCGAGAAATATGATCTTATTATACCAACTACAAAGACAACTATTATAAGCAGCATCAATACTTTTGGTACTTCAAAAATAAAAAACCAGATTGCATTTGTTAGATGTGTATTTTTTTCTAAACCAATAATTGAATAAACAATAAAATCGGTTAGTGCATTAAGATTAAGATAAAGTAATATCCAAATCAGCAGAAAAGTGGATATAATAAATATTTTATTTCTCATTTTGCTATTTAATATTATCCTTAATCCAGTGAGTTAATGTTGTTTTGGTAGGAAGCTTTCCGCTCGAAACCATTTTGCCATTAATTTCTAATCCGGGCGTTGATAGAATACCGGTTTTCATTATCTCTTTTATGTCTGTTACCTTTTCAATAGTAGCTTTTAGTTGCAACTCCTGAATAACATCGTAACACATCTGCTCAAGGTTTTTACAATTGGCACAACCGCTGCCGTACACTTTAATAATATTTTTTTGCCTCTGTAAGTTCTTTAGATAAAAGTCAAAAAAATCTTTTTTGATTTCATCCCGAACCCGAAGATAAACCGGCATAACTTCATCTTCATTACCAACAGCATCTGCAGGGTCATCAAAGCCGATATGAATTTGATGAGAAACTTTACCTATAAATACAGGGCAGCTTTCTTTTGCATTATCGCAAACAGTAATTACATAATCAAAAGATTGGAAAATATATTTATCAACGTTTTCAGGTATGCCGCTGCTTATATCAATTCCAATTTCATTCATAGCTTTTACAGCAAATGGATTTACTTTTTCAGCGGGCTTTGTTCCGGCAGAAAAAACTTCGAGCGAGTTATCTAAAGATTTTAGATATCCTTCCGCCATCTGGCTGCGGCAGGAATTACCTGTGCAAAGTATTAATATTCGGCTCATTTATATTGCTCCTAATTTTTATGTCCAACAACTGTTATGCTTAAAATTCCAACCAACTTTTCCTTAAACTTAATTATTTGTTCTGTACTTAGATATTGTACAAGTACTTCGTCTGGCAGTTCAATTATTTTTGTTTTCTTTATCTCAACATCTTTAAATCCTGCTTGCTCAATTATCTCAATATATTCCTCCTGCTGAACTGCGCCGGCAACGCAGCCAGCATACATTTCGGCAGATTTTTTTAACTCCGGATGCAGCTCACCTTTAATAACAATATCCGAAACACAAAAATGAGCGCCGGGTTTTAACACGCGATAAATTTCCGCAAATGCTTTTTGTTTATTCGGAACAAGATTAAGAACGCAATTGCTAACAACAACATCCGCAAAATTATTTTCTAACGGCAGCAGTTCAATTTCACCGAGTTTAAATTCAACATTATCAAAACCAAGTTTATCTTTGTTAAGATTAGCTTTGATAATCATTTCTTTAGTAAAATCAATTCCAACAACTTTCCCTTTATTGCCAACAATTGCACGCGCAACAAAAACATCATTACCTGCACCGGAACCAAGATCAACAACAGTATCGCCTTTTTTTATTCCGGCAAATTCGGTTGGTAATCCGCAGCCAAGCCCAAGATCAGCTTCTGCAACGTACCCATCAAGATGATTATAATCATCTTTCATAATTGTGTATCCAACTATTTTGTTAGATGTACCGCAGCAGCTTGAGGGTCCGCAGCATGATGATGATGATTTTGCAATCTCGCCATATTTTTCTTTTACGATTTCTTTTAAATCTTTTTCCGTATTCATAATATTTTTCCTTTGTTTTAGCAGGCGCAAACCTGATTAAATAATTTGTCTAATTCTTTTTTTGCTTTTTGCAAGGTTTTGTTATTTACACAGTAGCAGACTTTTGGTCCTTCAATATCGCCTTGAATAAGTTCAACACGTTTTAGTTCTTTAAGATGCTGTGAAACAGTTGATTGTGAAAGCGGGAGCAAATCAACAATATCTCCGCACATACAAACATTCATTTCGGTAAGTATTTTTAGAATTCTTATTCTTGCCGGATGCGATAAGGCTTTAGCAATATCAGCAAGCCACACATCTTCTGTCTTAAATTCTTCTTTTTTTGAAAAAGCCATTAAATAATTCCTTTATCGTTCATCGTAAATATACGATAAGCAAAACAACCTTGTCAATAAATATTTTTTGTTTGATTTCGATTGTGATTAATTGCAAGATTCTTAGAGGAATTTTCTATTTGGAAGGCAAAAACGATTTATCAAATTAGCTTTAAAATTTTCAGAGGGAAAATGAGGGCTTAAATTAAATCAGCACATATCCCGTTTATAATTTTCAAAAGATCAGCTGGATTTATTTTGATTTGAGTTCCGCGAACGCCAGCGCTTATAAATATCTTATCAAACAACTGAGCTGTTTCATCAATGTAAGTTCGGAATAATTTTTTCATTCCAATTGGCGAGCAACCGCCGCGAAGGTAACCCGTTAAAGAAAATAAATCTTTCATCTTAATCATTTCAACTTTTTTGTTACCACTTGCCGATGCGGCTTTTTTTAAGTTTAATTCCTCGGTAACGGGAATGCAAAAAACTATATTGCCTGTTTTATCACCATCGCAAACTAAAGTTTTAAAAACTGATTCAGGCTCGGCTTTTATTTTTTCAGCAACAGTAATGCCGCTCAAATCATTTTCATCAACTTTATAATTATAAGTTTCAAAATCAATTTTGTATGATTCGATTATTCGTATTGCGTTAGTTTTGCTCATAATTAAACAAATAAGATTATTGTATTTACAGACCAGCAAAATCAAATCAAGCAAAGCAATAAGTTTACTATTTTATAGATTTAACGAAAGTCCGATCTACTTGTTTGCGTTGGATGAATATTTTTTACTCGTTTAAATCTACATATTTTTAAAAAGTTAATCATATATTAAATCTAATATGTTGTTAATAATGTTCATAAATGATTAATATTGAAATAAGAAATTTCAATTTTAATGAGTTATTTAAGCTTATTCTTATTTTTCCAAAACAAGTTTTAGCCGGGTAATCTCATAACCTAATTAAAGTTAATGAATCAAGTAAAAGTTAAAATAAAAGTTTTTTCGGATAGCGCTGATATAAGCTTAATAAACTCAAGTTTGAGGCAGATACAGCTTGAAAGCATTCCCATAGCTTTTACAAATCCAAATTCATTTATTCCCGAAGCAGATACTATATATATATTCCAGATTGATTCTCTGGATTCAAAATTACTTTCAGAGGTAATTGATTACGAAAATGAATTATCAAACAAAATTATTATTGTTATAAGAAGTAATAATGCACTGCTTGTTAGTACAATTGCAAAATCTAACCTCAGCAATATTTTTGTATTTCCTTATGAGATAGCAAAGTTTACAGCCTTTATTGGGGAATTAATTTCAAATGGTTTATACAAAACGATTGCTGCTCCATCAACAAGTTTAAAAGGCACAAAAGAAAAACTTACGGGCATTATTGGCAGCTCTCCAAAATTTGAAAGAACATTGGGGCTTACAAGAAAAGTTGCTGAACAGGGTGTTTCAAATATCCTTTTGCTTGGCGAAACAGGATCCGGAAAAGGATTGCTGGCAAAAGCAATCCATTTGCTTGGTAAAAACAGTTCAGATCCTTTTGTTGATATTATATGCACATCATTACCGGAAAACCTTCTCGAATCTGAGCTTTTTGGTTTTGAAGCCGGTGCTTTTACAAGTGCAAAAACTAAAAAACCCGGTTTGTTTGAACTTGCCGGAAACGGAACTTTATTTCTTGATGAAATTGGAGATATGAGTTTCAATCTTCAGGCAAAATTGCTAAGAGCAATTGAAAAGAAAGTTATTAAGAGATTAGGCGGAACAGCTGATATTCCCGTTAAAGCAAGAATTATATCTGCAACAAACAGAAATATTGAAGAAATGATTGAGCAGGGCATTTTTAGAAGAGACCTTTATCATCGTTTGAATGTTGTTACAATTGAATTGCCTCCGCTTAGAGAAAGAGAAGATGATATTATTATTCTTGCTGATAATTTTATTGAAGAGTTTAACAAAAAATTTAACAAGTCTGTAAAAAGAATAAACAGGGAATTAAAACACTTTTTACTTGGCTACTCTTATCCGGGCAATGTTCGCGAACTTCGTAACTCAATTGAGCGTGCCGTGCTTCTTTCCGAAAAAGAGGAACTTACCCTGAGTGATTTTTCAACTTTCAGTAATTCAAACAGGCATTTTGATAAACCACCGGCACAGGATGAGGATTTGCCCAATAATATTATCAGGTTAGATTTGAATTATGGTGTTACGGATTTAAGGCAGTTAACAAAGTATTATGCAGAAAAAGTTTTAGAAAAAGTCGGCGGCAATAAATCGCAGGCGGCAAAGTTGTTAAAAGTATCGCGTCCCAAATTGGATACATTAATTAAAAAGAAAAAGTAATTTTTTGTTTTGATAAGTTTTCTCACTTTTATTTCACCAAGAAAAAATCTTATATCTCTTCAAATTCTTTCCCAAAGGTTTTTAAAACACTTAAAGCAATTAAACTTTATATTTGTAGTAATTAAAAAAGAAGTTGTGCAAAATCTGTAAAATTTCTTTGGTTTTTATGGTTTAACAGGATAAATTCACGTCCTATTTTTAAAATGATTGCTGATAATTTAAATCGCTTAACTGCTAAAATAGAAGAAAGTTGCAAAATTGCATGCAGAAATTCTGCCAATGTAAAATTGATTGCGGTTTCAAAGTATTTTGCAACCGATGCAATTATTGAAGCTAAAAATTTGGGGCTAACAGATTTTGGAGAAAATAGGGCACAGGAACTTACTTTAAAGTTTGAAAAGATAGGAAATGCAGTTAATTGGCACTTTATAGGTACTCTGCAAAAAAACAAAGTTAAATATGTTGTTGCGGCGGCGGATTTAATTCATTCTGTTGATTCGATTGAATTAACTGAAGAAATAAACCGGCGTGCAGAAAAAACAGGCAAAGTTCAAAAAATTTTATTGGAAGTTAAAACATCCGAAGAAGAAAATAAATCGGGAATTAAAACTGAAACCGAAATTCTTTGCCTTGCTAAAAAATGTTCGGAACTCAGTAATATTAAACTTATTGGACTGATGACTATGGCGCCGCTAACCGATGATGTAAAGATTATTAGGAAAAGTTTTAGAGATTTGTGTAATTTGAAACTTAGAATTAACAATATAGGTTATAACCTTACAGAACTATCAATGGGTATGACAAGCGATTTTCAAATAGCTATTGAAGAGGGCGCAACAATGATTAGAATTGGAAGCGCAATTTTTGGCGATAGAGATTATTCGAGAGATTGGAGACAGGTATGAAAATTTCTCCGCAAAATATAAGGCAGCAGGAATTTGCAAAGAAGATGCGCGGTTACGATCCTGAGGAAGTAAAAACTTATTTAGATAGCCTTGCCGAAGAAATTGAAAATCTAATTACGGTTAATCAATCTCTTATGACCGAAGTTGAAAAATTAACAAAACAGGTTAGTTCTTTTATTGCAATCGAACAGGAAATTCAAGATACGCTTATAAAAACACGCGAAGAAAGCACTCAATCACTTGAAGCTGCAAAAAAACAAGCGGGAATGATTATTAAAGAAGCAGAACTGAAATCTACCCAGCTGATTGAAAATACACGCGAAAGCACAAGCGACATAAGAAATGCGGTTGTTACTTTAAGAGAAGAAAAAAATCTTATCATCTCAAAACTAAAAGCTATTGTCGGCTCGCAGGTAAATCTTTTAAATCAAAAAGTTGTTCGCGCAGGCGATGAATCTTTATCATCTAAAAAAAATGATGATGAAAATAAATTGGATATTGATATTAACGATGTACTGAATAAAATTTTATGAGCGAATTAATCAAAAAAATTAACGAAACTTTAGAAGTTATCCGCAAACATACTTCCGATAATTTTCCTGTGGGGATTATTCTTGGCACAGGTTTGGGCGGGCTTGTAAAGGAAATAAATATTGATCACGAAATTGATTACTCGGATCTTCCGCATTTTCCTTTATCAACAGTTGAATCGCATCAAGGCAAATTGATATTTGGAAAAATCAACGGGCAAAAAATTGTTGCTATGCAGGGTAGATTTCATTATTACGAAGGCTACACAATGCAGCAAATAACTTACCCGGTTCGTGTGATGAAATTTCTCGGAGTAAAAACATTGCTCGTTTCAAATGCTTGCGGCGGAATGAATCCCGAATACCGCAAAGGCGATTTAATGTTAATGATTGATCATATAAATCTTCTTGGTGATAATCCGCTAACCGGAAAAAACGAAGATGAACTTGGACCAAGATTTCCGGATATGAGCGAACCTTATTCTTTAGAACTAATTAAAATAGCTGAAGAAGTTGCGGAAGAAAACAAGATTAATCTGCATAAAGGCGTTTATGTTGCTGTCCCGGGTCCAAATTTGGAAACTAAAGCTGAATATAAATTTCTTAGAGAAATTGGCGCTGATGTAGTAGGAATGTCAACAGTGCCGGAAAACATTGTTGCAAACCACATGGCAATTAAAGTTCTTGGCATTAGCATAATAACAGATGAATGTTTTCCCGAGACTTTAAAGCCTGTTGAAATGGATGAAATTATAGCGGCTGCAATGAAAGCCGAACCCAAAATGACATTAATAATGAAAGAAGTAATAAAGAGAATCAAATGAAATTCTCTATAAAAAAATCGTTGGTTGATTACGGCGCAGCCGCATTGCTTGCTCTGTTTTTATTTGTATCAAATTTTTTGAATACCGACCTGTTCAGTTTTGGCGAGCAAAATTTTGCCGTTTGGTTTGTGCTTTCAATACTTAGTTTTTCCTGCGGCTGGTTTATAAACCGCATACTCGGATGGCAGCGCGGCGGAAAAATTGTTTTTGCAATAATTATTGCCGTTACAATTGTTAGCCTGTTTATTGTGATATTTTTTAACGAATATTTTTCAGCGGCGGAATTGCTGACTGAAAACATAATTCTATATAGTTTGCGCAATATTATGCTCGGGGCAATGGGCTTTTTCGGAATGGCAATTCAGGAAGTTATTGCATCAGAGCGCGAAAGTTTAATACTGAGAGAAAAAATAAAAGTTTACGAACAAACATCTTTTGATTCCAAAAGGGAAAGCGAATTGAATTTAAGAGAAGCTAAAATTCAGGCAGAGAAAATTATTAACGATGCAGAGCTTCAGGCAAAAAACATAATACTTAAAAAACAACGGATCGAAAGAGAATTAAAAGAGTTTATCAACACAGAAATTGAGCTAATTAAAAAATACGAAGAATTATAGTCCACTTACTTTTACAGCAACAGAGTTAAATGTTTAAACAAAATATAGAAAAAAATGGTTACCCGCAGTTAGAACAGGAAGTACTAAAGTTCTGGCAGGAAAATAAAATTTTTGAGAAAAGCGTTTCTTCAAAAGATGATAATAAAACCTGGATGTTTTATGAAGGACCGCCAACAGCAAATGGCAAACCGGGCATTCATCACGTAATGGCAAGAACGCTTAAAGACCTTGTTTGCAGGTACAAAACGCTGCAAGGTTATAAAGTGGAAAGAAAAGCCGGATGGGATACGCACGGCTTGCCGGTTGAAATTGAAGTTGAAAAAAAACTCGGGATAAAACAAAAAAGCGAAGTTCTCGATTACGGAATTGAAAAATATAATCAAGCATGCCGCGAATCTGTATTTACTTATCTTGATCTTTGGGAACAGATGACAACCCGCATGGGTTACTGGATTGATCTAAAATCTGCTTACATAACTCTTGATACCAATTATATCGAATCCGTTTGGTGGGCTTTAAAAACTCTGTTTGATAAAGGACTTATCTATAAAGATTATAAAATTGTTCCGCAGGATCCAAAATCCGAAACAGTTCTTTCATCCCACGAACTTGCACTCGGTTATCGCGAAACAAAAGATCCATCGGTTTATATACTGTTTAAACTTGTAAATGCAGATGAACATTTTCTTGTGTGGACTACAACCCCGTGGACGCTCATTTCAAACGTTGCTCTCGCCGTTGGTTCCGATATTGATTATGTAAAAATCAAAGTTGATCAAACAATAATGATTCTTGCTAAAGAACGCCTTTCGGTTATTGATAAAGAATATGAAATTATTGACGAGATGAAAGGCAGTGCACTTGCCGGAATTGAATACGAACAGTTGATGGATTATTGCGACGTTGATAAAAAAGCTTTTTATGTTATCGAAGGAAAATTTGTAAGCACCGAAGATGGTTCAGGCATTGTTCACATAGCACCAGCATTTGGCGCAGATGATTATGAAATATCTAAAAAATACGGCTTGCCGATGCTTCAACCGGTTACACGCGGCGGTTTATTTACAAATGAAGTTACTGATTTTGCAGGGCAGTTTGTTAAAGACGCTGATGCCGAAATCATTAAAAAATTAAAGAGTGAAGGAAAACTTTACAGAAAAGAAACAATACTTCACACATATCCGTTTTGCTGGCGGCATCCCGAAGTACCTGTAATTTACTATGCGCGCGATTCGTGGTTTATTCGTACAACTTCTATTGCAGATCGAATGGTTGAACTTAATAAGCAGATCAACTGGCAGCCGCCGGAAGTTGGTGCGGGCAGATTTGGTAACTGGCTGGAAGAAAATAAAGATTGGGCTTTATCACGCGATCGTTTTTGGGCTACACCGCTTCCTATATGGATAAGTGAAGACGGCGATATGTTTGCGGTTGGAAGTCTTGAAGAAGTTAGAACCGGATTTATTGAAGAGGATGGAAATAGAATTCCACTTAAAGATTATGAAAATATTGATCTTCATAAACCGTTTGTTGACAAAATTCTTTTTGAAAGAAACGGCAAAATTTATAAACGCACCTCCGAAGTAATTGATGTTTGGTTCGACAGCGGCGCTATGCCGTTTGCACAGTATCATTATCCTTTTGAAAATAAAGAAGCATTTGAAAATAAACTTTCGCCGGCACAATACATTTGCGAGGGAATTGATCAAACACGCGGCTGGTTTTATACAATGCATGCAATCTCAACAATGCTCTTTGATGATGTTGCATTCAAAAACGTAATTGTTAATGAATTGATATTGGATAAAACAGGGCGCAAGATGTCCAAATCGCTCGGCAACACAGTTGATCCTTTTATATTGTTTGATAAATATGGTGCAGATGTTACAAGATGGTATTTGGTTACAAACTCGCCGCCGTGGCGACCAACATTATTTGATGAAGAAGGAATTATAGAAGTTCAGCGAAAATTTTTCGGAACATTGGTAAATACATATTCGTTCTTTGCGCTTTATGCAAATATTGATGAATTTGATTTTAAAGATGAATTAATTCCATACAAAGAGAGACCTGAAATTGATCGCTGGATAATTTCCAAATTAAATGCGCTTGTAGAAGAATACGAGCATTTAATGGATGATTACGATGTAACAAAAGCAGCGCGAGCAGTTTCAAATTACACGATTGATCAGCTTTCTAACTGGTATGTTAGAAGAAGCAGAAGAAGATTCTGGAAATCCGAAATGAACAAAGAAAAACTATCTGCCTACCAGACGTTGTATGAATGTTTAATAACAGTCTGCAAACTTACAGCGCCGTTTGCTCCGTTTATTTCCGAGGCAATTTATCTTGATTTAAATAATGAAACAAAGAAAGAAAAATTTGAATCTGTTCATTTATCCGAATTCCCAAAATCAACATACAGAGAAGTTGAACTTGAAGAGAAGATGGAAGTATCACAAAATGTGGTTTCATTAACACGTGCAATGCGCGCAAAAAATAATCTTAAAGTACGTCAGCCGCTAAAAAAAATTATGGTGGCAATAGAAAAAAGCAAGCAGGAATCTCTTTTAAAAATGAAAGATGTTATTCTTGATGAAGTTAATATTAAAGAGCTTATAGTTTTAAGTGATGATGCAGGTGTTGTTAATAAATCCGCAAAAGCAAATTTCAAATCAATCGGACCAAAGTTTGGCAAAAAAGTTAAAACAGTTGCCGAGTTGATTAAGAATTTTTCTAAAGATGAAATAGCAAAAATTGAAACCGGTTCCGGCATAGTAATAAATATTGAAGGTGAAGATTTATCAATAACGAAAGATGATGTTGAAATTATCAGCACAGAAATTACAGGCTGGGTTGTTGAATCTGAAAACGGAATAACCGTTGCAATTGATGCCGAACTTGATGATAATCTTATAGAAGAAGGAATTGCAAGAGAGTTTGTTAACCGAGTTCAGAATATGAGAAAAGATGCCGGTTTTGATGTAACGGATAAAATTATTATTAATTTTACCGGAGATGATAAAATTATTAACGCAATAATTAACTTTAATCAATATATTGCAACTGAAACTCTTGCCGAAAAATTACAACAAGCTGATAATACTACGGAAGGTTTTTCGCAAGATTGGAAAATAGGCGAGTTTAATTGTTCAATAAATATCGTAAAGGTTAACCCTTAGTTAGAGGAGATAAAATTATGGCTACAAAAAAAGTAATTAAAAAAAGCGCTTCAAAAAGTACCCCCCAAAAAGGAAAAACTATATTGAAGAAGGTTGAAAAGAAAAAGAAACCCATTAAAGCTGCCGCATCAAAGAAAATAGTTAAGAAGTTAGAGCCGAAGAAAAAGGAAGTGAAAAAAACGATTGTTAAAAAAATTGCTAAGCCTAAAACAAAAGCAAAAGTAAAACCCGAGCAAAAGATTAAAACTAAAGCAAAACCAAAAGTAGAAATTAAGATTAAAATTTCTGCACCTAAGTCAGCAATTAAAAAAGCTCCTATTGAAAAGAAACTCTTTGTTAAGAAACCTGCAAAACACGAAATATATGTTAAAAAAGCTGAAGAGATTATTACGCCGGAAATGATGGCTGCAAACCGTGCCGCTGCTTTGAAAAAAATTAAAGGTTATTCAAAGAAAGATCTTGATCAGTTTCGTGCAGTAATACTTGAAAAAAGAGATGAGATACTCGAACAGCTTCAAAATCTTAGAGAACAAATCCTTGATCCGGCAACAGGTGAATATATAAACGAAAACTCTCCGTATTCGCTTCACATGGCAGAACAAGGAACCGATGCAATGGAAAGAGAAAAAACTTTTCTTTACGCGCAAAGGGAAAACAAATTCCTTGGATATTTAGAAGATGCTTTAAAGAGAATTGATAACGGTACCTACGGCATTTGTGTTGAGTGTATTGAAGTTCAACAGAACCTTTGCCCAACCTGCCCGTTGATTCCAAAGGAAAGATTAATGGCTGTTCCACACAGTCAACTTTGTTTACCGATGAAGCAGAAACAAGAGAAGAAGTAATAAATAAAAAATGCAAAACATCTGGCAGCGCGGTTTAGGCAGCTATCCTGCGGCAGGCTATGAAAAGATTAGGAGTTTTAATTAATTGAGAGTGCTTTATTTGTCGTTGGTTGTTGTTGTTATTGATCAGGTAACAAAATTATTTGTAAAGGGTTTTGCTATCCCTTTCTTAAATATCAATTTTGATGGAATGTATCTCGGTCAAATGATACCTGTTATCGGCGATTTTTTTCGCATAACGTTTGTAGAAAATCCTGGTATGGCATTTGGATATGACCCGGGCAGTAGTTTCAAATTAGCAATTTCTCTTTTTTCTTTTGCCGCCAGCATAGGTTTGATTTTTTATTTATATGTAATAAAAGATAAAAGCCTAAGCCTGAGATTTGCAATCGCCTTAATACTTGGCGGTGCAATCGGTAACCTGATTGATAGAACTTTTTACGGTGTGTTTTTTGAATACTCGCCTTTGTTTTACGGAAGGGTTGTAGATTTTTTTGATTTTGATTTTTTTGATTTTACTTTGTTCGGAAGAAGTTACGACCGCTGGCCCGTATTTAATATTGCCGATGCCTCTGTTACAATCGGAGTTTTGATTCTGATCCTTTTCTATAAAAAACATCAGGCTGAAGATGAAGAAAATGATAGCATTGAAACTGTAGTAAGCGAAACTCAAACAGTTGCAATCTCTCAAATTAATGATAATCCTCTTCCGGTTGATGAAATTGTTCCATCAAACGACAGTGCAGATATAATAATAGAGAATACTGATAATGAGCAGACTGATAACAGAAAAGAAATTTCTGATTGATGTTCCGGAGGGAAAAAGAAAAGAACGCATAGACACATTTCTTACTCATCATATCGAAAATACTACTCGCTCAAAAGTTCAAAAAGCAATTGAACAGGGATTGGTAAAAGTTAATAGCGCTGTTGTAAAATCAAATTATAATGTTAAACCTTTCGATAAAGTTGAAGCTATTCAACTAATATCTCCACGACCCGAAAATGTTGAAGCAGAGGAAATTCCGCTTGATATAATTTTTGAAGATGATTTTTTAATAATTGTTAATAAGCCGGCAGGAATGGTTGCGCATCCGGCTTATGCAAATTACACAGGTACACTTGTCAATGCTTTACTTCATCACACAAAATATTTAAGCAATACAAACCAAAATGCTCGCCCCGGTATTGTTCATCGGATTGATAAGGATACAAGCGGCTTGCTTGTTGTTGCCAAAGATGATTTTACTCATTCAAAATTAGCGGCTCAATTTTCCAAGCATACAATTGAAAGAGAGTATCGTGCAGTTTGCTGGGGAAGTTTTGCAGATTTGAACGGCGAAATAAAAACTAAAATTGCCCGCAGTAAAAGCGATAGAAAAAAATTTACTATCAGCGATAAAGAAGGAAAAGATGCAATTACATTTTTCACAGTCCTTGAACAATTTGAATTTACATCATATATAAAACTTAATCTTCACACTGGCAGAACACATCAGATACGCGTACACCTTTCTGGAATTGGTAAACCGATTTTCGGTGATCCAACTTATGGCGGAAATAAAATTCATTCCGGGTTTGAATCTCCCAAACTAAAGAGCAGGATAAAAAATCTTTTAGAGATAATGCCGCGGCAGGCATTGCACGCAAAAACTTTGGGATTTATTCATCCGCACACAAAACAATTAGTAAGATTTGATTCCGATTTACCGCAAGATTTTAAAACTCTTTTGGATAGACTAAAGAACTAAATCATAATCAAACTTTCAATTTCTTTATATTTGAAACAACAAAATCAAAAAATCATTAATCCTTATGTTAAAAATTTATAATACGCTTACTAAAAAAGTTGAAGAGTTCATTCCTATAAATCCACCGGAAGTAAAAATTTATATGTGCGGTCCAACTGTTTACGATTTCTTTCATATCGGCAATGCGCGCTCGTTTGTTATGGCTGATGTTGTTAGAAGATACATTGAATACAAAGGTTACAAAGTAAAGTTTGTAATGAACCTTACCGATGTTGATGATAAGATCATAAAAAAATCTAATGAAGAAAAGAGAGATGCAGCGCAGGTTTCGCAGGATTATATAAATGCGTTTTTTAAAGATATTGAAAAACTAAAAATCAAAAAGGCTGATGTATATCCTAAAGCAACCGAACACATGACCGAAATTATTGATATGATTAAAAATCTTGAGAATAAAGATTTTGCATACAACAATGACGGAAATGTTTTTTACAACGTAAATAAGTTTAACGGCTACGGAAAACTTAGCGGAAAAGATACAGCTGATTTAGAATCAGGCGCACGCATTGAAATTAATGAAGATAAAAAAAGTCCGCTGGATTTTGCGTTGTGGAAAAAAGCAAAAGATAGCGAGCCTTACTGGGAAAGTCCGTGGGGCAAAGGGCGCCCCGGCTGGCATATAGAATGTTCTGCAATGAGCTGCAAGCATCTCGGCGAAACATTTGATATTCACGCAGGCGGCAGCGATTTAATGTTTCCGCATCACGAAAATGAAATTGCACAAAGTGAAGCCGCAAACAATAAGCCGTTTGTTAAATACTGGATGCATTTTGGTTTTCTAAATATTGATAATGAAAAAATGTCTAAGTCGCTTGGTAATTTTTTTACTGCACGCGATATATTAAAAAATTATTCCGCCGAAGCAGTACGTATGTTTTTTTCGCAGGCTTATTACCGCGGTCCACTAAACTTTTCTGAAGAATTACTTGCTTCTGCCGAAAAAGGATTGGAGAAAATAAATAATCTGGTTGATAAAGTGAATGCTGAAATGAAGAAAAACATTTCAGGTGTAAAACCCGAATTTGATTTTGATAATTATAAGAAAAGATTTGAATCAGCAATGGACGAAGACTTAAATACATCGCAGGCTGTTGCGGTTATTTATGATTTTGTAAAAGATGTTAATAAAACAATTTCTTCATCAGACAGCTTAGATAAAGATTTTTATGCCGATGTTAAAAAGTTTCTCTCGGATACGGCAGCAGGAGTTCTCGGGATTGTGGATATGGATAAATCTTCTCTATCAGTTAATGATAATTTAGCAAATGACTTAATTGAATTGTTCATCAACCTGAGAACCGATGCAAAGCAAAATAAAAACTACCAACTTTCGGATAAAATACGGGACGGATTGAAAGTGCTTGGAATTGTTTTAGTTGACGGAAAAGAAGGGACAACCTACAAGATAACGCAATAAACGAATGGATTGCATTGTTCGATCAATAAATGTTGCATGGATTGTGTTTAGGCATGATTAAAACCATACAATGTGTTTTAGTAAATGTGTAACGCGAAAATAAATTTATGTTAAAAGCCTTTAAACTTCTTTTGCGCGCTCTGCTTGTTCTTTTTGCTGCACACTTCGCTTGAAGCACTCAGGCATTTCAATTTTAATATTGTATTTATCATAATTATGATATAATTTTGACATCAACAAAGGAACAAAAATGCCAATAATTAAACCAATATCTGATTTAAGAAACAAATCAAATGAGATTTCTGAATTAGCCCATAATACTAATGAGCCTATTTTTATTACAAAAAATGGAGAGGGCGATTTGGTTGTTATGTCAATGTCTCATTATTCAAAGATGCAATTAAAACTTGATTTACTCGGGAAATTATCTATTGCACAAAACCAAAAAGCCGATGGCGATAAGGGAAGGACGTTAAAACAAGTTATGACCAATATTAGAGCCGCAATTAATGCCAGTAGATAAATATCAAATTCGACTTCTTAGAATTGCGGAAGAAGATTTTGTAGAAATCATAAAGTTTATTGCAGAGGACAATCTGATTGCCGCTGAAACAATCGCGACTAAAATTGAAAAGAACTTAGAACTGCTTTCTGATAATCCTCATTTGGGAAGAATGCCTAGAGATGAGGAACTTAGAGCTCTTGGATATAGGTATATAACTGTTCAAAATTATATTGTTTTTTATACAATTGAAGAAAGAACAATTCTGATTCATAGAATTTTACACGGCGCCCGGAATTATAAATCACTGCTTTAGTAACCCAAGAAAGATAAAGTTGTGTTATCTAAATATGTAAAACACAACGCCGTAGTTATTATTAATTATTCTTCAACTGAAGGATGGCGGATTTAATGGGTTATATAGGATGCTCATATTACTATAAAATTTTCTGCTGTGCTTCTGTAGTAACCTAATTTAGGATATATAAATAATCTTGCAGTATAAATTCTTTTTTTAAATTTGTAATCATTTTTGAGGATGTAAATAAACTATATGAGTTGCCATAATATTTTTAAAGTGAATTATTTATTAGGAAAGCGATGAAAATTATTTTTATAATTCTATTCATTCTCTTAAACTCTATCTTAATTTCACAGGGATTTCCTGAGAAAAGTATTAATTGGCAAGCACTTGAAATGAGAATTGAAGCTAAAGAAAAACTTAGTTATTTAAACAAAATATCTCTAAACAAATACTTCAATTTTGAATATAGTGATTTAACCTCTGAGGTTGACAGTTTTCATTGTGTGGATTTGAATGGGGATAATTTAATTGATATTGTATATGAGGGAAAGAATCCTCCGGGGATTGAAGGAGTTAATTTTGCCTTTTTAATAAGTCAAGGTGATAGTTTTAAACTTGCTTTAAAAATGTTTGGATATATTGAAAGTCTAAATTTTACTTCTGGAATAGTTTCCAAAATGCAAGCCATTTGTCCACCCTGTTGTGCAAACTATGTCTTTTTTAGAGAGTTTTATTCTTTTCAAAATGGTTTACTAAAATTGGAACAAGCTGCGGATTCCTTGTTTGATTCACAGTACAATCATTATTATTCAAATTTAATTACCGTTTACATAGACTCATCAGAGGCACTGGGATATTGTGAAGACATACCCCAAAAAGTTGAACTTACTTATGGCAAAACAAAAGAAGAAACATTCCTAACCTTTGATAGAAATCCCGTCACTAACAAATCTGTTCCACCTGATGATGCTGGTTATGACATGTATTATCCTGCGGAGGGAAACAATCAAGTAGCTCTTTTAAAACCACACATTAAAGTGACAATATTATCTGCTTCGACTAGTGTGACAGGGGAAAAGTATTATTTCATAAAAGCTAATAACAATGATTGTTCTCAAACTATATTCAGAGATTACCATAATTTAATCATATATGGCTGGACCATATCAGAAAACATAGAGATTATTAAATAGTCTTGAATTATAATTTTCTATCTCTCAACAATAGAGTAATAAAAATTATAGCATACCTTTATTTTATTCTTCAAAACTAATTGTTACAACTTCCAATCGTCTCTTCAAAATTCCTTATATTTGCCTTCAAATTTTTCAATAACAGAGATATAGATGTCAGATTCAAACAGTACAGAAAATCAATCTAAAGAAGTTCCCAAAGCATATAATCCGGCGGATGTTGAAGATAAGTGGTACAGTTACTGGATTGATAACGGTATTTTTAATTCCGATATAGACGAAACGAAAACGCCATACACAATTGCAATTCCGCCGCCAAACATAACAGGTATGTTAACGATGGGACACGTTTTAAATAATGCTTTGCAGGATATTTTCATCCGTACAAAACGGATGCAAGGCTACAACGCCTGCTGGGTTCCCGGCACAGATCACGCATCTATTGCTACCGAAACTAAAGTAACAAAATTTTTAGCCGATAAACAGATTGATAAATATCAAATTGGGCGCGAAGCATTTTTAGAACATTGCCAGGAATGGAAAAAAGAATACGGCGGAATAATAATTCAGCAGCTAAAAAAACTTGGCGTAAGCTGCGATTGGCGCCGCGAACGTTTTACAATGGACGACGAATATTATCACGAAGTTATAAAAGCATTTGTTGATCTTTACAGAGAAGGAAAAATTTATCGCGGTTACAGAATGGTAAACTGGGATCCGGCGAACAAATCAGCAATCTCCGATGAAGAAGTAATATTTAAAACTGTAAACGGAAAACTATGGCATTTCAAATATCCGGTTATGGATTCAGATGAGTTTGTAATTGTTGCAACAACACGTCCCGAAACAATGCTTGGTGATACCGGCGTGGCTGTTAATCCAAATGATGAACGCTACAAACATCTTATTGGTAAAAAGATTTTGCTGCCGATTGCCGAAATAGAAATTCCAATCTTTGCAGATGATTATGTTGATATGGAATTCGGGACAGGCGCAGTAAAAGTAACGCCCGCACACGATGTAAACGATTACGAAATGGGCAAGCGGCATAATCTTCAGTTCATAAATATTTTTAATGATGATGCAACAACAAATGGAAACGTTCCCGAAGAATTCCGTGAGCTTGATCGTTACGAAGTTAGAAAAAAAGTTATTGCCCGATTGGAAGAACTTGGCTTGCTGAGCAAGATAGAAGATTATCAAAATAAAGTAGGCTACTCCGAGCGCGGCAACGTTCCAATCGAGCCGTATTTATCGGAACAATGGTTTATGAAAATGGATGAGATTGTTAAGCCGGCTGTTGATGTTGTTAAAGAAGGCAAAATAAACTTTTATCCCAAACACTGGGAAAAAACTTATTTCCACTGGATGGAGTCCATTCGGGATTGGTGCATTTCTCGGCAGCTTTGGTGGGGACATAGAATTCCGGTTTGGTATCACATCACAACAAAAGAAATTTATTGCGATGTTAATCCTCCGGCAGATATCGAAAATTACAAACAGGATGAAGATGTTCTCGATACGTGGGCATCAAGCTGGTTGTGGGCGCACGCAATTTTCAAAACTGATGATGAACGCAAATATTATTATCCAACAAACACACTTGTAACCGGACCCGATATAATTTTCTTTTGGGTAGCGCGAATGATTATGGCTGGTATGCACTTTATGAAAGATATTCCTTTCAGCGATGTTTACTTTACAAGTATTATACGCGATGTGCAGGGAAGAAAGATGAGCAAGTCGCTCGGTAATTCTCCGGATCCGCTTGAAGTTATAAAAGATTACGGCGCCGATGCTTTGCGTTTTACAATAATTTATTTAGCGCCGCTTGGGCAGGATGTACTTTTTAGCGCCGATAAATGCGAACTTGGCAGAAACTTTGCAAACAAGATTTGGAACGCCGGAAGATTTTTATTGATGAACAAAGCAAACACAAATCTTGATAAATCTCTTGCTGCAAAGCATATTGATTTTGCAGATGAGTGGATCGCATCCCGTTTAAATAAAACTTTGAAGCAATTAAACGAAGCAATGGAAAAGTTTGAAGTGAACAATGCAATTAAAATTGTCCACTCGTTTATATGGAATGACTTTTGCGATTGGTATGTTGAAATGATTAAGAACAGATTATACGGTGATGATCAGGAAATAAAATCGGCCGTTCTCACAAGAGCAATTTCAATCTTTGAAGATGCACTTAAAATGCTTCATCCGTTTATGCCTTTTATTACGGAAGAGTTGTGGCAATTAACAAATGAACGCAAAGACGGCGAGAGTATTTCAACATCGCAATATCCGGCTTCAGATGAGCAGATAATAAATGAATCTGCCGAAAAGGAAATGGATTTTGTAAAAGATATTATTACCGCAATAAGAAACATTCGCGGCGAAATGAATATAGCGCCATCAAAAAAAGTTAATGCATTTATAAAATCATCAGAAGTAAAACCGCATCAAGTAGAGTACGTAAAAAAACTTGCAAAAGTTGATGAACTAAAAGTTGAAGCCGATCTGCAAAAGCCAAAAGCGAGCGCATCGGCTGTGCTAAACGATTGCGAAATATTTATTCCGCTTGAAGGTTTAATTGACCTTGAAGTTGAACGGCAAAAATTACAAAAAGAAATTATGAGAATAGAAGGCTCGCTTGTTGGAATAGAAAAGAAACTCTCCAACGAAAAATTTGTTGCAAATGCCGCCGCCGAAATTGTTGAAAAAGAAAGAGCAAAGCAAAAGGATTGGTCGGATAATTTGATTAAATTAAAAGAGATTCTAAACAATCTTAGTTAAATAAATTGAAAAATTAGTGGGAGTAATTTTATGTTTCGTAAAATTGAAGACTTTGCAAATAACTGGGGATATGAATCCGAAGCTACGCTAAAAATGTTTGGCAATCTTACGGATGAATCTTTAACCAAAAAATTTAACGATGATGTTCGCACTGCGGGCAGACTTGCATGGCACATTACAACAGCAATCGGCGAGATGATGCACCGGACAGGATTATCTTTTAAAACTGTTGATTTGAATTCGCCTGTTCCACAAACGGCAAAAGAAATTGTTGCGGCATATAAACAGGCTTCGGACAACTTATTAAATGAGATTAAAACTAAATGGAGTGATGACTCACTTTTAATTGAAGATGATATGTACGGCGAAAACTGGGAGCGTGGGAAAACGCTCGGTGTTTTAGTTACACATCAAATTCATCACCGCGGGCAGCTAACCGTATTATTGCGTCTGGCAGGATTAAAAGTACCGGGCATTTACGGTCCCGCAAAAGAAGAATGGGCACAATTTGGAATGACCGAACAGGAATAAAATATTTAAAGGTAACAACTATGAAAAAGTTTTTAATATTTATTGTAATTGCTGCGGCTGGTTATTATGCGTATGAAAATTTTATAAAGGAAAAACCTAAATATCAGATAACTGATTCTTTCAGTAAACGTCAAGCCGAAGTTTCGATGGAAGCTCAAACTTTAACTCCAAGAAATTACGGTATGGTATCGGGAACTATAAAAAATATAAGCGAAAAAACTTTTACCAATATTGTTATCACATACAAAATTGAAGGAGAAATTTGCGAGGCAAGAGTGAGCAGATTGGAAGCCGGGCAGGAAGCAAATTTTAATACTAATGAAACAATGCTTCGCTGGTCTGATCCCGAACACATATTGCTGGAAGTGGTTTTTGATGAAGAGTGAAAGTTTTTTATTACTTTAGTGCAATAAAATTTTTATAAGGTTTAATAATTAAACTTGCGAGCATTATATGAATGAACTAAATAGAATAACATTTAATCCTGACGTAATGGGTGGAAAACCTTGCCTGAGAGGGTTGCGGGTTACAGTTGGAACTATTGTGGGATTAATTGCCGAAAGAAAATCAACTACGGATGTACTAAAACTATATCCTTATCTTGAAGAAGATGATATTACGCAGGCATTATTATATGCGGCATGGAGATCAGAAGAAGTTTCAATGCCAATTTTCAAAACATGAAAATTCTTCTTGATATGAATCTTTCACCGGAATGGATTAATTTTTTTAGCGAAAACTTAATTGAATGTGTTCATTGGTCTTATATAGGAGACGCCAAAGCAAAAGATTCTGAAATATTTAATTTTGCCAGAAATAATGATTTTGTGATTTTTACTCACGATCTGGATTTTAGTGCATTGTTAGCTCATTCGAATAGTTGCGGTCCAAGTGTTATTCAAATAAGAGCACAGAATATAACTCCAGAAAATTGTGGAATAACTATACTTACAGTTTTGAAAGACAATATTAACTTTTTAGAGCAAGGCGCGATTTTAATAATAGAAGAGTTTAATCATCGAGTAAGAATTTTACCGCTTAAAAATAAAACTTAATTGAGTACTTATCTTTAACCCAGTTCAATGATATTGCAAATTACTTCCGCCGATAAACTCGCGAATTACGCTGTCGTTTGGAATTGATGATTCATCTACGACGGGGGTAATTGTTTTTAACAATTCATAAACTCGTGCTGATCTTTCGAGCGAATCTGCTTTAAGTGGATCGCCTTTGTATTTTTCCTTCCAATCCTCAAAAAGGTTAATCATTCTGTGAGCATAAATCGGGACTTCATAAGCCATTCCGCTGCTTATCACAAAATCTGCCGTGCTGTTATAAGGGATTATATTTCGTAACTCACTGCCGCGTACGTAATGCCAATGCTCCAAAGTTTGCTGTGGATTGTAAGCGCGAAAAACCGAGTCGCGCAGCATTCTGCGTATCAATCTCAAATCAGTCCATCGTATATATTTTCCGTCGTTGCCTTTCATTTGTAAAAGCGGTTCAAGATAAAGTTTGAATTTCACATCAACGGAAATATCTTTACTGAATGCGGGATACAATCCGTGCAAACTGTCTATCAAAAGCAGTTCATCTTTTGCGAGATTCATCGGTGTTGCATTTAAAGTTCTTGTTCCGGTTTTAAAATCGTAGAAAGGTATCATCACTTCTTCACCGCCGCTCAATCTTACAAGATGTTCATTAATCAATTCGAGATCAAGGGCTTGCGGAGTTTCAAAATCGTAATCGCCAAATTCATCTTTTGGATGAAACTCAAGATCAAAAAAGTAGTGATCAACATTTAAAGCTTTAAACTTAAAGCCTTTCTTTATCAGCTTTTGCTCAAGCTTAATTGTTGTTGTTGTTTTGCCTGATGAAGACGGACCACTGATCATAACCATTCTAAGCGTATCAAGTCTTTCTATAATTAAGTTCGCTGCAAGTTCAACATCATCTTCGTAAAGCGATTCAGACTCGTGAACGATTTGCGGAAACTCGCCTTTTGTAATTCGCTCATTCAAAGCACCAACTGTGTGCAGATTGTGCGAAACCGCCCAATCCAGGTTGCGCCATATTTTTTGCCACGGAATGTTTTCATTTATCTTTGATGCGTATCGTCCTTCAGCTGCTCTGCGGTTAGCCGCTTCTTCACGATACAGGATATATTCTTTTGCAACTTTTGCATGTCCGTTCTCAATCAAAACTTTTTCTACAATATCCTGAACATCTTCAATGTGCGGCGTACTTCCGGTATCAAATTTTTCATTTAATATTTTTACTACCTGCTCCGACAAACTGTAAGCCGTTTCTTTATCTCTACCGCCAACGGCAACAGCAGCACGGTAAATTGCATTTGCAATACGGTCCTGGTTAAATGGAACTATCGCTCCTGTGCGTTTGATAACTTGTTTTATATGCGTTTCCATTTTATCTCCTTATTGAAGAATAATTTTTGTGCAGCAATTAAAAAATATTTGTTGTTAAATAGTTTAATAAATTCATTTCAATCTTCGTTAATAAAATAAAGCAGATTGTCTTCGAGCCTGTAATACATCGGGGCAATTATAATTTTGGGATAACGCGAGCGAAGCCGTTTTGTTTCGGCGATAATAAAATCTATTTCGTTATTAATTTCAAACATAGGCGCGTAATTGTTAAAATGTTCTTCCGCCTGTTCTAAAGTCCAGCCGGCATTTTGCGAAAGTCTATCAATAAAAATATTCTTCTTGCTCACCAGATTGACCATTCCGCAATTGCTGTGTGCAATAAGTGCAATATGTTTAACTTCGCCGACTGATATAGCAAACGATACTTTGAACTCGCTGTAACGTAAATTAGCTCCGCCCGAACGAATGATGTAAGCAAAATAATCCGGAATGTTTAAATGTTTTCGATTATCCATACACATACCGATGAGTAAACTGGCATTGCTGTATGTTTCAAAACTTCTATTCAGGTTGTGATATTCGATCAACAACGAAATCGGGGTGTTTTTATATTCAGCAGGAATATCTGCCATTTTATTAATTGTTAATAGTCTGTTCATAGTGTTTTATAAATGATTTTTTGTTGTGGCTAATTTAATATAAAATGCTATGCAACTCCTAAAAGTAAAGGCAAAATAATTCTAAACTTAATTTTTCAAACGTTACTCATCACAGCAAAACCTACCATTTCATACGTTTATCTTTTATCTTCTTTTATTAACTTTGTTCAAAGAAAAAAGTAATAAATTTGTTTTGCCAGCAATGGAAAATCAATTTATCAATTATATAATTTTAGTATTTATTATTTATCCGGAAAGTTATTATGATTAAAAATATTTTCATCCTGCTTGTAGTTTTTATTTCATCCTTGGCGGCGCAGCAGTTTAAGGATTTAATTCAGCCCGTTAACCTTTTGCAAGATCAAACTACAAAAGTTTTGATAAGCGACTTGTTTTACTGCGATAATTACGATGTTGTGTTTTCATCAAGTAAAAATATTGATGCCGGTTATGATGCAAATACTATGGAAGTTTCTTTTACGCCAAAAAGTAATTTTTCGGGATTGGAATTAGTTCCCTTCAAACTTGGCGATAAAACTTATCAAGTGCCCGTTAAGCTAACCAAAAGCCAAAAATATCTTTTTACTTATAAACCGCAGGCTGGCGAAAAGCAAGTAAATTTATTCGGGCAGTTCAATAGCTGGGATAGGCAAAACCTGCAGATGAAAGACACAAACAACGACGGCTTACTTGAAATTGAAATTCCGCTGGACGCAGGTAGATATGAGTATAAATTTTATGTTGATGGAAAAGAGGTTGTTGATCCTGCAAATCCCGATAAAGTTCCTAATGGAATGGGTGATTTTAATTCACTTCGCATCATTGAAGAATCTGCCGTAAGCAAAATGTTTTTACACGTTGTTGGTTCGGAGCGATCAAATGAAAACTTAAAACTTAAATTTTATTTTGAAAACCTTGACCGCAGTATGCTGTTAAATAAGGATTGGATAGTTGCACTTTTTGATAATCAAGAAATTCCTGAAAGTGAAATTCAAACAAGCGGAAGGGAAATTACTTTAACTCTAAACAATAAAATATTAACAGACAATCACTCGGTTAGAATTGCTGTAAACCGCAACGGTAAAAACACAAACATTCAAACAGTTCAACTGCACGATGGAATTTTTGCAGGCAGCTCAAACAAACATTCACTTCACGATAATATTATTTACAGCTTGATGATTGACAGATTTAACAATGGAGATAAATCAAACGATAATCCTGTTAAACACGATTCACTTTTTGCTCCTGCAAATTATCAAGGCGGCGATATACAGGGAATAATTGCAAAAATGGAAGACGGATATTTTGATAAACTTGGTGTAAATGCTTTCTGGATTTCGCCGGTTGTTGATAACACAAATAATGCTTATCAAGAATATCCAGCGCCGCATCGTTTCTACACAGGCTATCACGGCTATTGGCCCGTATCGGCAAACAAAGTAGAAGAACATTTCGGTGATATGAATCTTGTAAAAAAACTTGTTGGACAGGCGCATCAAAAAAACGTAAATGTTTATTTGGATTATGTTGCACACCACGTTCATCAAGAACACTGGATGTGGAAAGACCATCGTGATTGGTTCGGCACTTTTAATCTGCCTAACGGAAGATTGAATTTACGTTTGTGGGATGAATATCGTCTTACAACATGGTTTGAACCTTATATGCCTTCGTTTGATTTTGCCGGAAGTTACGAGGCACTTGAGTTTATGACGGATAATGCTGTGTGGTGGTTAAAAATTACAGGCGCTGATGGTTTCCGCCACGATGCCGTTAAACATGTTCCCAATGAATTTTGGAGATTGCTCACAAAAAAATTAAAGAAGGAAATCGGCGCACCGCAAAACAAAGATGTTTACCAAATAGGCGAATCGTTTGGCGGAATTGATATGATTGCGTCTTATGTTAATAACGGACAGCTTAGCGCGCAGTTTAATTTTAATTTATATGATGTTGCTATTCCAACTTTTCTCGATGAGAAGGCAACATTCAAGTTACTTGATTACCAGATGCAAAAAAGTTTTCAGGTTTTTGGTTACAACAATTTGATGGGCAACATAATGGATAGTCACGATAAGATACGATACATGGCTTATGCTGATGGCGATCTTGCAATTAACGATGGACGCGCCGGAGATTTTGCATGGAACAATCCGCCCAAAGTTGATGACCCGAAAAGCTATGATAAACTGAAACTGCATCTTGCATATATTTTAACAATTCCGGGTGTTCCGATAATTTATTACGGCGATGAAATTGGAATGACGGGCGCTGCTGATCCAGATAACAGACGAATGATGAGATTTGACAGCGAGCTTAATCAAAATGAAAAACAAACTTTTGAAGATGTTAGCAAGTTGATACACATTAGAAAAGAGCATCCTGCATTGCGTTACGGAGATTTTTTAACATTGCAAGCAGATGAAAATGTTTATGCATATTTGCGCTCCGATATGAACGAAAGAATTTTAACTGTAATTAATAAAAACTCCAATGAGAAAAAATTAGAGTTTACTATACCCGGAATGTATAAAGTAAGTAAAGCCAAAGACCTTGTAACCGGAAAAGAATTTGAAATAAAGAATAACAGAGTTACATTTGATGTGAGTGGAGTTGGTTATTTGATAGTTAAAGTGGAATGAAAAGAACATCAATTAATTGCATAACAAAATGAAATGCGAATAATCTGTATTATTATAAAAGTATAAAAAATCTTTTAATAAATGAACGATCAATTATTAACCCTAAATAAACTAAAATCTGCGAAACCATTTTTACAGAAAACTTACCCAATAAAGCAATTGGCAATATTTGGTTCTGTGAGCAGACAAGAGGATAATGAAAATAGCGATGTTGATATTCTAGTTGAGTTTGACCATCCGGTTGGAATGGAATTTATTCACCTTTGCTATGAATTAGAAAAGATATTGAATAGAAAGGTTGATTTGGTTTCCAGAAATGGTATTAAAGAAAAGTACTTTAATGAAATAAAGAATGACTTAATCTATGTCTAAAAGATCAACTTTACTACTATTACAAGATATTCAGGAATCTATTCAAAACATTATAGATTACACAAATGGTCTATCTTTCCAAGATTTTTTGAGCGATTCTAAGACTAAAGATGCTGTAGTAAGAAATTTTGAAATAATTGGCGAGGCTTCAAATAAATTGCCAAAGAATTTTTTAACTAAAAACAACCATATTGACTGGGCAGGTATTATCGGTTTTAGAAATATTCTTGTCCATGATTATTTTGGAATTGATTATGAAATTCTTTGGAAAATTAAGTCAGATAATCTTCCGGAACTTAATTTGAAAATAATTTCATTGTTAAAACTTTTTTAGTCTTTTTTATAATCATTTCTTTCCCTTTTATTAAATTCATAATGTAAACAAATAACTTTATGGAGATGCAATGGCTAAATTATCAATCGGTTACGGTGTGGTTTTCATTTTTATGGGGCTTGTAAGCTACTTTGGAATAAGCAGTGAAAGCGTTACTGCACTTATTCCTGCTTTCTTTGGAGTTCCGCTAATAATTTTTGGATGGCTTGGCTTAAATGAAAAATATCTTAAACACACAATGCACGGCGCCGCTGTTTTAATGCTGCTCGGTTTTGCCGGCACTGTAAGCGGACTAATTAAGTTTTTTAAAATGCTCGCAGGAGTTCAACCGGAAAGACCTGCTGCCGTAACTGTTCAGGCTATAATGGCACTTTTGTGTTTGATGTTTTTATTTTTTGCTGTTAAATCTTTTATTGATGTTAGAAAGAACAAGGCTAAAAGTGAATAAGTTAATATCATTTTTTGCTGCTGCAGTTATTTTGTTTTCTTGTAATCAAAGAAAAGAACAATCTCCACAAAGCGAAGTTGAATTTAAAATGAATAAAATTTCTGAAGAATATGTAAAACTTGTTCTGAACATCGGGCAGTATGATGCTGATTTTGTTGATGCTTATTACGGTCCGAAGGAATGGCGACAGGATATGCAGTCGGGATTGCAATTTGATTCTACGGCGTATGATAATCTTTCATCAAAAGCTGATAATCTTTTAAATGAACTTGAGCAACTTGCTAAATATCAAGCTGATGAACTTGAAACTTTACGGTTTAAATATCTTTACAAACAACTGCTTGCCTGCAAAACAAAATTATTTATGTTAAAAGGCATTAAGCTTCCGTTTGATGAAGAAACCAAAGCTCTCTACGATGCTTCTGCTCCAACACATAACGATGATTATTTCCAATCTGCGATTAACGAACTTGATAAAATATTGCCGGGCAGCGGCGATGTTGCAAAGCGATTAAATGATTTCAAAATGAAATTTGAAATACCGAAAGAAAAACTAAAAATTGTTTTTGATGCCGCAATCAAAGAATGTAGAAACAAAACACTCAATCATATAAAACTGCCGGAAGAAGAATCTTTTGTCGTTGAATATGTTAATAACAAACCGTGGGGCGCATACAATTGGTACAAAGGAAATTATCACAGCGTAATTCAGGTAAATACGGATTTGCCCGTTTTTATTGATCGCGCTGTTGATCTTGCCGCACACGAAGGTTATCCCGGTCATCATGTTTATAACGTTTTGCTTGAAGAAAATCTTGCAAACAAACGCGGCTGGAAGGAATTTACTGTTTATGCTTTATTTTCTCCTCAATCCTTAATAGCCGAAGGAACCGCTAATTACGGCATCGAAATAGCTTTTACGGGTGATGAAAGAATTAAGTTTGAAAAACAAGTTTTGTTTCCTCTTGCGGGATTAAATCCTGAAGAAGCGGATCTTTATTACAAAGTTTTATCTTTACAAAAGAATTTTAGTTACGCAGGTAATGAAGCCGCAAGAAATTATCTTGATGGAAAGTGGACGCGCAAACAAACTGTTGAGTGGCTTCAAAAATTTGCACTGCGCACAAATGAAAGCGCCGATAAATATGTTTCGTTTATTGAGCAGTACAGAAGTTATGTTATAAACTACAATCTCGGAATGGATATCGTAAAAGAATATATTGAGCAAAACGGCGGTACGGAAAATAATACAGCGAAGCGCTGGCAGCTTTTTACAAAATTATTATCAACTCCGCAAACTCCGGGCGGATTAAAAGGGAAATAAATTATGTCGCAAAAATTTCAACTTGATGGAGCAACTAAATTTTTTATTACTGTAATTGGTCTGGTTGTAATCGGTATTGTACTAAGAGAACTGAGCCACATTTTTATTCCGCTTATTATAGCAATATTTCTCTTCTTTGTTTTCTCTCCGTTTAACGATTGGTTAAGCAGCCGCAAAGTGCCGATGGCGGCAATAACTTTATTAAATGTTGCAATCACATTCGGGGTTTTTTACGGAGCAGGCAGAGTTGTTGTTGATTCATTCCTTCAGTTTGCAGAAGGGCTTCCTGTTTATGGAGTTAAGCTAAGTATGATTGTACGCAGCAACGCTGTTGCGCTGGGTATAAAGGATGAATTCTTTACAAACTTTTCTTTTGAATTGTTGATTGCCAAACTAAATTTACAAAACATTGCTGGCGGTGTTTTCTCTTCCACTTTTTCTTTACTTGGCGATTTATTATTTGTTCTCTTCTTTTTTGTTTTTGTTCTATCGGGCAACAAAACAATTTACGATGCTATAAAACAGAGATACGTTTACAACAAGGTAAGTCCCGAATTAAGAAAAATAAGAAAGCAAATTCAGCAAAGTGAATTAAATGCAGATCAGCAAAAGTTAGAAGATGATTTCCATCGCGAAGTTAATGAGCGGGAAACGCAGCTTACCGATACTTTTAAGAGAATAACCGTACAAATACAAAGGTATATAATTGCAAAGTTCGGAATTAATTTGGCAGCAGGAATTATAACCACAGTTGTTCTTTATTTTGTTGGCGTGGATTATCCAATTGTTTGGGGCTTGTTTGTGTTTCTGTTCAACTTTATACCAACAATCGGCTCAGCGGCGGCGTTAGTTTTTCCTGTTATATTTGCTTTAGTTCAGTTTGATTCTGTTGGCACGATGCTTTTTGTGCTTGCATTGATGGCAGGAATTCAAACGCTTGCATTTAACGTAATGGAGCCAATGATAATAGGAAAGAGATTAAATCTTAATCCGCTGCTTATTCTGCTTTCTGTTTTGGTATGGGGCTACATTTGGGGAATAGTAGGAATGTTGCTTTCTGTTCCGCTTACTGCAATTATAAAAATTATAATCTCAAATTCTAACTCAAAAAACATGAAGTTTTTTGAAAATATGATGAGTCAGGAAATGGAGTAGGAAAGATGCCAAATATTTTTTCATTTTCTATAATATTAATAACAGGTTTATTTTTATTTACTTGTTGTACAGATAAAAATGATAACAAGGTTAAAATTTTATCTTCAGTTCATTCTGATTCTACACAAACAAAAACAAATAGTAATAAATTGTCAGGATTAAATCTGCAAACTCAAAAAGAAATATCGCTTGAATATGAAGATGTTCGCGGAGAAAATGTATTTGTTTTTCGAATTAACCCTCAACTTCCAAAGTTTAAATTTGTCTTATTCGGTGATTCAACTAATTACTTTAATAGTATTAAAATTTATAAAAATAATAGCAAGAGAGAATTGCAACATATAAATTTATTAGAGGAACCTTATGATTTTTTTACAAGCTACTGGAAGGGAGAACCATATTTTGATGCTAAAGATTTTAATTTTGATGGATTTAAGGATATAATGATGATGAATTGTGAGGGCACTGGCGGCAGATTTTGGACAGTCTGGATATATGATTCAACTAAAAATATTTTTAGAACAAACAAATTTTATCTTAGCCTTAGCAACCCCGTCCTGTATCCAACCAAAAAAGAGTTATATATATATGATCATGAAGGAGATGGAACTAATTCATTGAGTATTTATAAATATTCTGTTAAAGGTTATTATTTATTAAAGCAAGAAGACTATTGGGTTTACTATAAAAATGAAAAACGAATTTTTGTAAGAGACATTAAAAAGAGAATTAATGGCAAAATGAAATTAGTTAGCCGCAAAGAACAGAACAATTACTTTGATTTTGAGTTTTAATTATTATTTTAACTTTGTGTCTTAGATGCTGCCAACAATATTAAGTTTTTTTAAGATAAAAAGCATTTGCCACAGAGTTTTGAGGAGTTGCCAATTTAATTTTCAAAACAACTTTTCAAGTTTTCAACTATTTCATCAACTTCATCTAAACATTTTATAAGATCCGTTTTTCTGTTTTCAAGTTCTAATTGTTTGTGCATTACTTCTACTATTTCATTCCACATTTGCGAGTTGCAGATAATTGGTTTTGTTTGTTGAAGATTTTTGTTTGCATATTCCCAAACAGCGGCAAACTCAAGCAGAGTGCCTGTTCCACCTTGTAGAATTATATAAGCATCGCCAAGCTCAATAAGTTTTTCAATTCTTTCAAAAAGTTTTTTTTCTCTTATTTCTATTGTTATGTAAGGATTTGGAATTGAGTTCCAAAGATCCACAGTTACGCCGTAAACCAAACCTTCGTTATCAAACGCTCCTTTTGAAGAGGCTTCCATAATTCCCTTGTAACCGCCTGTGCATATATTAAATCCATTTTGTGCAAGCGCTGCTCCAAGTTGATATGCAAATTTATATTGCGCATCGTCTTTCGCAGGTATTGCGCTTCCGAAAATTGTGATTGTTCTATTCATTGATTAAAATTCCGAAAAAAATATTTGAATAAAATTATCTTAAAAGTACCATTTTTTTTGTTTGAACAAATTCGCCGCTTCCGTTTTTATCAGTATGAACTTGCAAACGGTAAAAATAAACTCCCGAGCTCAATTGAAAAGTTGTTTTACTATCAGACGAACTTGTAGTTAAAAATTCTACGCTATAATTACCCGCAGGTTTGTATTCATCAACTAATGAAGTTATTTCATTCCCAAGCACGTCATAAATTTTTAGAGAATTCCAGCCGCTAACAGGCGACATCCAGTTAATTACTGTTACGGGATTAAATGGGTTGGGATAATTTTGTTCAAGCAAAAAATTTGTTGCCTGTCCCAAATCATCTTCCACCAAGACAACATTATAATCTGCAATTTCAATGTCGTCAATATACCATCCGTCGCGTGCAAGATAATCATCGCTGTTAAATTCAAACTGCAATTTTACGGAGCTTGATTTGTAATTGCTTAAATCAATTTCTTCTTTAACCCAATCGGATTTAATTCCATCGTAAAGAGGTTCATCAATAGGTTGAAATTGACCCTCACCTTTTGTTGTGTATTTACCTTCGAGGGGTACAAATGTATTGCCGTTATTAGTGGAAATGTTGATCTGCCCATAGTCCCATCCGTTTTCAATATCAAATTTTGTCCAGAAATTTAGCTTTGGATTTGATGCTGAACTCAAATCAATGGAATTCTTCAAAGTCATTTTTATAACACTATTATTGTTGTAATTACCGGTTTTGCTTTCTGTAAAACATGCAGGCGATGAATGAAATGTTAAATCCGTTGCCTGCCATTTTTTTTGTGATGTGGAAGTTATATTCCAAAGTAAAAGCGGATCATCGGTTGTATCTTGAAAAACAATTGTCGGCGTGCCGGTTCTAAATTCAATCGAATCTGTAATCATTGAAACATCGTTTGAATAAATTGTAACATACATTATAACACTGGTGTTGGCAGGAATAGTTTTATCTAAAGCAAAAGAAAAGCCGCCTGCACTACTAACTGTTGTTCTTGCAGCAATATTTCCAACTTGAAGTTCGCCGGAAATTACTTTAATTAATGGATTATTTGATTTGATAGCCAAAGAAATATTATTTGCGTCAGCCAATCCTTTATTTCTTATAGCAGGGATAATCAAATCAACAGTATCACCAGCATTCAAGTACTTCTTTGAAAAGTACGGATTAAGCAATCTTACAGATTCGCCGGCTACCCAGGCATAATATAAATTTGGTTTTAAGTTTTCTATTGCAAGCGGAAAAATCTCATTTTGTTGGGGCCAAAAACCAGTGCTGCCAACTTCGGGCGTCATAGCAAAAATTTTGCCGCTATTCAGCAGTGTATCGCCGTCATAAAAATAATCATCGCTGTTGCCGCGTGTACTGTATCCAACCGTCTGCTGATCAGTTCCAAACGTATAACCATTTTCGTTTGTCATATCAGTTCCAAATTCTCTAAAGATCAAAGAGTCGCTTGTTTCAACTTCAAGAGCGCCATAAGGACAAACTAAAAGATTACCATAAGTATGATAATTTAATGTAGTTTTAATTTTTCGCTCGGCAAGAAAATTTTTAATGTTAATTGTTTCAGGTTCCGAAAAAGGAGCCGTACCTCGATATGTGTCATCATTCGGGAGTGTACTTGAGCCATCATTTGGAGCATTCCAGTAAATTTGCGGTCCATAATTTCTATTCAAATCCACACCGTAACTTGTTCCGTTGTTTCGTCTGTTCTTTCGCCACATTCCGCCGCCCTGCGGATTTATCGTGTAATTGTACTGGTAACCATCTGGATTAACAACCGGAATAAAAAACATTTCGCGGTTGTTTACAAGATATTGCACTTCATTATTAGTGTTATAGTTTTCTAACAGATAATACATAAAGTAAATCAATTGCATCATACTTTGTGGCTCGCGTGCGTGGTGCAAAGCTGTATATAAATTTTCCGCCTCGTCTTCATCAACATCCGGGTTGTCGGAAATCTTAACAACATATATTGGTCTGTTTTCGATTGTGCTGCCGATTGAAGTTTTTGTTGTTATTAAATCGGGGAAAAGCTGCTTCATTTTATCAAGCTCTGCATATACTTCAGCAAGCGTATAAAAGCCGCCCATCGAGCCGTACCCGAAATTATTTACTCCAAAATTATCTCTACTTTGTTTTATAGAATTACTTTTTTCTGATTCGGAAAGAGTGGGAAGATTTGCGTAATACTTAAACCAATCTTCGATTAAAACTTGGTAATTAAAATTTGTGAATTGAAGTTTGCTGAATTCATCATCGCTTAAAAAAACTGTTATGGAGTTATCTTTTCCTCTAAACGAATGATCAATTTCCAATCCGGCGCGTTGCAGTTCGGTTAAATCGCTTATGCTGTTTATAAATATTTTTACCTGTTTATAATTTTGCGGATAAGATGAAATGATAAAAAGTAAAACAAATATCGTAATGACGCTTTTCATAGATTTAGACTTTATAATTGTTCAAAGTTTTGTACAAAAGTTTTTTTTATCGCTCAAAAATATAACATAATCTTTTTACTTGATAGGAATATCTTTGGGAGGATTTTTTAATATTTGAACTGAAAATGAAATGGCGCCGCATGAATTGATAATTTTAAGTTATCGAAATAAACCATTCATCACAAAATAATTTGCTCTAAAGAAATTTTGTTTGTTATTACACCGCATCATTATATCTTTTAAGTAAACAAACAAGGAGTTATAAAATGGATCGAAAATTACATTCTCTCTTTTTACTAATCTTTCTATTTCTTTCATCAATTCCATCACTTGCGCAGGTTGAGCGCAAGGAAGTCGGAAATCTTGTAATGGAAAACATTCCGGAAATTCCACAGCAGTTAAAAGACCGGATATTCCAGTATCAAAACACTCGTTCGGCAACTTTTCAGGATTGGCTTCATAACGATGAAGGAATTTTAATTTCCACAAGATTCGGTGAAACAGCACAATTTCATAAAGTAAAAATGCCGGGCGGCTCGCGCGAGCAAATAACTTTTTTTACAGAGCCTGTTAGTGATGCGATAATGTGTCCTGATAAAAACAAAAACGTTTTTCTCTTTTCAAAAGATGTTGGCGGCGGCGAGTTCTATCAGGTTTTTTCTTATGATTTGAAAAACGGCAGTTACAAAATGTTAACCGACGGCAAATCCAGAAACGGCGGCGCAAACTGGAATAACAAAGGCGATAAGTTTTCTTTTTACAGCACAAAAAGAAACGGCACTGATTGGGATATTTATGTTGCCGATGTAAACAATCCTGATAAAGCCGAAATGGTTTTAAGCGAAGGCGGCTCGTGGAGCGCTGTGGATTGGGCGCCGGATGATAATTCGGTGCTTGTTGGAAAATATATTTCCGCAAACGAAAGTTATTATTATACACTCGATTTAAAATCTAAAACACTTACACAAATAAATCCATCATCCGAAAAAATTGCTTACGGCAGCGCAATAATTTCAAAAGATAACAAAGGAATATTTCTTACATCCGACGAGAACAGTGAATTTCAAAGGCTGCGTTATTATGATCTTAACTCAAAAAAATTTACAATACTTACAGATGATATTAATTGGGATGTTGAATCAATTACTCTTTCCGAGCAAGGAGATAAACTTGCGTTTACGGTTAATGACAACGGAATGTCTAAACTTTATTTGCTCGATACAAAGGCAATGAAATATAAAGCCGTTCCTGGCTTGCCTGTTGGACAGGTTTATGGCTTATCATTCCATCCCGATGGGAAAAAATTAGCTGTAGTTTTAAATACACCGCAATCTTCCGGCGATGTTTTTGTGATGAACATTTCCGATTACTCGCTTGTTCGCTGGACTTTTAGCGAAGTAGGCGGATTGAATACTTCTAATTTTGTAGTTCCGGAACTTATTCAATTTGAAACATTTGATGAAGACGATGGAAAACCACGAATGATTCCTGCTTTCATTCATAAACCAAAAGGCAAAGGACCTCATCCTGTTTTAATTGATATTCACGGCGGACCTGAAGGACAGGCACAGCCGTATTTTAATCCAATCATTCAATACTACGTTAATGAAATGGGCATTGCTGTTATTGAACCAAACGTACGCGGCTCCACTGGTTACGGAAAATCTTATCTTATGTTAGATAACGGTTACAAACGCGAAGAATCTGTAAAAGATATCGGTAAACTTTTAGATTGGATTGCAACACAACCAGACCTTGATGCAAAGCGCGTTGCTGTAACAGGTGGCTCTTACGGTGGTTACATGGTTCTTGCTTCTATGACTAACTTTAACGATCGTTTAAAATGTGCGGTTGATATTGTCGGCATCAGCAATTTTGTTACCTTCTTGCAAAACACGCAGGATTACAGAAGAGACTTGCGACGTGTTGAGTACGGCGATGAGCGCGACCCGAAAATGAAAGAATATTTAAACAGTATTTCTCCAACAACAAATGCGCACAAGATTACCAAGCCGCTCTTTGTTGTGCAGGGCTTGAATGACCCGCGAGTTCCTTATACGGAAGCCGAACAGATTGTGGAAATTGTTAGGAAAAATAAAGGAGAAGTTTGGTACTTGCTCGCTAAAGATGAAGGACATGGATTCAGGAAAAAAACAAACCGCGATTTTTATATATGGTCGGAAGTTTTGTTCTTAGATAAATATCTAATTCACTAATTATTTCTAAGTTATAGATCAACAAGCCGGTTTTAAACAGCCGGCTTGCTGGTATTTATTGTAAATCTTTTTTATACAAATAAACAGATCAATAAAAGCAGCTATTCTATTCCGCTCAAATTAGAGACTTCTCACTTTTTACCCTCAATTATTATAGTTATTTTTAAGTCAAATTTATTATTTACAGTGGTTTATCAATGATTAAAATTTCCGGCAAAAGATTAGAAGAACTTAAAAATAATTTTAAAGGCAAACGTATTGCCGTAATTGGCGATATGATGCTTGATATTTATTTCTGGGGCGATGTAAAAAGAATCTCGCCCGAAGCGCCTGTTCCCGTGCTTGAAGTGGGTGATGAATTTTTTAGGTTTGGCGGCGCTGCAAATTGCGCTTTAAATATTTCTAAACTTGGCGGCGTGCCATATCCTGTTGGCATAATAGGCAACGATACTTTTGGAAATATTTTCAAATCTCTTCTTACTGAACAGAAGATAAATCATAAAGGAATTATTGAAGATAAAGAGCGCCCAACAACTGCAAAGACAAGGGTGATTGCAGATAATCAACATATAGTCAGGATTGATAAAGAGAGTAAGGAAACAATCAACATCAACATTCAAAATAAAATATTTAGCTATCTTAAAAAGATTATCGAGAATATTGATGGAATAATTTTACAGGATTATAACAAAGGCGTTCTATCATCCGAATTGATTACACAGGTGATCGAATTGGCAAACGAGCATAACAAACTTGTAACTGTTGATCCTAAGTTCAACAACTTTTTTATTTACCAGAATGTAACCGTATTCAAACCAAACAGAAAAGAAGCTGAAGACAAATTAGGGATAAAAATAAAAACCGATGCAGATATTTCAATAGCGGGAAAAACTTTGTTAAAAAAGTTAAACGCAAAAAATGTTTTACTTACACTTGGTGAAGGCGGAATAGCTGTTTTTCAAAAAGGTAAACCCGAAAGACGAATGCCGACAAAAGCGAGAATAGTAGCTGATGTTTCGGGCGCCGGCGATACTGTAATTTCCACATTAACAATGGCACTGGCTGCAGGAGCTGATATTTACGAAGCATCATATCTTGCTAATTATGCAGGCGGATTAGTTTGTGAAGAAGTTGGAATTGTTCCGATTGAAATAGAAAAACTTTTTAATGCCGTAACAAAGGAAGAAGAATGAGCTGCATAAAACAAGTTAAAGAAATAATTGAGATAAGAAAAAATCTAAAACTCGAAAATAAAAAAGTTGTTTTTACAAACGGCTGTTTCGATCTTATTCATTCGGGGCATGTTGATTATCTTGTTAAAGCAAAAGAAATGGGCGATGTGCTTATACTTGCTCTTAATACTGATTCGTCTATCAAAAGAATAAAAGGAAATAAACGCCCCATACTATTGCAGGATGAACGAGCATTTATTGTCTCAAATTTAAAACCGGTTGACTATGTTGTTCTTTTTGAAGAAGACACTCCTGCTGAAATTATTGGCGCAATTATTCCTGATGTTTTAGTTAAAGGAGCTGACTGGGCAATTGATAAAATAGTAGGGCGTGATATTGTTGAAGCAAACGGCGGCGAAGTAAAAACAATTGATTTTGTAAATGATCAATCAACATCAAAAATTATTCAGATTATAAAAGAGCGCTTTTAATTCAGTGGAAGAAAAGAAAGTAAAAGAAGAAGCAAAGAAAATTATCGGCAAAGGCAGAAGAGCTTTGAGAATTGGCGTAAACATTTTTGTTTATACGCTGGTAGGCATCTTTATGCTTTTGATGGTGGTATTCAGCATCTCTCAAACTTCTTTGTTTAAAGATTGGTTGCGCGATACGGTTGTTGAAATTGTGAACGGCGAAATAAACGGTAAACTTTCCATCGGAGAAATTGACGGAACAATTTTTACGTCAATCGAAATCAAAAACGCTGTATTAACCTCTTTGCAAGAAGATACGGTTGTTCAGGTTGGCAGCATTGAAATTCTTACAAGCCCTTTAAAGCTGCTATTTAAAAGTATTTACGTAAGAAAATTTGAATTGCGTGATGCAAAAATAAAATTTGTTGAAGAGAGCGACGGCAAATTAAATCTTCTAAAAATATTCCCTTCTTCCGATGAGCCTGAAGATACAACTTCATCCGAGTTTCCGTTTACAATTGAGGTTGCCAATTTTGCATTGGCTAATGTAGATTTTTCGATGCAGCGATACGATAAAGTAGGCAGCAAACAATTTTATCCTGCAATGAATATGGAAGATTTGCGTATAAAAAATCTTAATGTTTCCTTCAATGCTTTTGCTGATCTTAATGAGTACAACTACAAACTTGCAATAAACAACATTTCGTTTTCGCCAAACTTTGAAAATTTTCAACTTAAAAAATTAAGCGGAACCATTTTACTTACTCCGCAATTAACCGGAATAAACAAGCTGAATATCGTTACCAATGAATCCGACATAGAACTTAGCGCTGCAATATCCGGTATAGATTTTATAAAAGATTTTTCCGTTGAAAAACTCGAATCTGCACAAATGCGCTTTACGCTTAATGCGGGTAAAATAAATTTTGATGATTTGATTACTTACATTCCTGCGCTAAAAATTTTGCAGGGAAATGTAGCCGCAGAACTGGAAGCAAACGGAACATTAAATGAAATGAATGTAAAAAAGTTGAATTTAATTTATAACAATACTTCGCTTAATGCTACTGCAAAGCTAAACAACTTACTTGATGCTGATAAAATGTTTTTGCAGGTGAGTTTAAGCAAATCAATTCTTGATCCCTCTGATCCGAATAAACTTTTGCGCGAAATTGATATACCAGAATATAAAGAACTTGGCTTGGTTAAATTTGATACATTAAATTATTCCGGTAACCCGCTTGATTTTAAAACAGATTTTGCAATCAGCACAGCTAAAGGAAGTTTTAGAGGCAGTGCAAATCTTGATTTGAAGCTTGAAGAAATAAAATATGATGCAAAAATATTTACAAGCAGATTGGATCTTAATCCGTTCATCTCAATTCCAACGGATATGAACTCCGAAATTGATATTACAGGGTTCGGATTCAGTCCGCAAACAATGCAAATGAAATTAATCTTTAATGCAAAAAATTCTCGCTTTGGAAAAAAATATTTAAATGATATATCAATAGATTCCTACGCAAAAAATGGATTGATAGAAACAACGCTCACTTTATCTTCCGATTCAAGTTCCGGAGATTTTATAACAAGTATAGATTTTACAAATCCCGATGATCCTGCATATCAAATAAACGGTAAAATGCACGGAATAAATCTTGCCCGATTACTTGATATAGAATCTTTAGATTCGGATTTAAATCTTTCGCTTGATGCAAGCGGGCAGGGTTTTAATCCCGATAGTATGGATATTTTTCTTGTAACGGATATTAACAATTCGCGCTTTCTTAGTTTTGATATTGATAGTACAAGATTAATACTTGATGTTCGGCGGAATGATAACGGACTAAAAATTATTAACATAGTTTCAGATATTGCGGATTTTACCATTAAGGGCGATTATACAATTACAACTTTAACTGATGTTCTTGCGCGTGAATCCAAAATTATGGATCATGTTTTAGCTAATAAGATCAATCGGGTTTTTGCAGATGATTCAGTTAATTTAAGTTTATCTGAAAACTTTGTGCTCAGCAGTTCTTCCAATCAAAAAATTTCTCTGGAGTATTTACTTGATTTTAAAGACGATATGCTTGTTTCACTTGGCACCGATCAATTACAGTTAAACGGGCAGCTTGAGGGTTTGGTAAACTCAAATAGCGATTCCATCAATATAGTTCTTAAAGCACAGTTTGATTATTTGAAATACTGGAACATTAATGACCTTTATTTTTTAACCAACACAAAATTGAACTTTGATCTATCAAATCATCTTATAGACGGATTTTCGGGAAATGTAAAAGCTTCTCTTGATATTGATGCCGAAAGAATTTATGCCGGCGGAAATATCAGAGAACTATCTACTAAAATTGATTTGAACAACAATAACCTTGGATTAGATTTATCAGCAAAGTATGAAGACAATATAACCGTTGATCTGAATGCCGATGCACTGATTGACGAGGATAAGTTAAATTTGACAATAAAAAATTTCAATACTGTTTATAACAATCTTGAAATAAAAAACGTTAATGATGTACTGCTTTCTTACAGCGGCGATACAATTAATTTTGATGATTTTTTATTAAAAGCTGCGGACGGCTCTGTTCAGGTTAAAGGTACTTTTGGAGCAAATGGAAATCATACTGCGGAAATTTTGATTGACTCGCTAAACGGAAATAAAATTGCAAGCGATATTCTTGGTATGAATAATCTGCAATCCGATATAGAAGTTAAAGCCGAATTGACAGGTAATTTCAGCGATCCGAAATTTTCTGTAAACTCATCTGCAAAAAAAATTACCTACAACAAATCAAACCTTGGTTCTTTATTTGCCAAGTTAGATTATGCTGATAATTCTTTGAAAACAAATATACATGTGCTTGATACGCTCGAAAACTTTGAAAAACCTGCATTGCTTGTTACGGGGTTCATCCCATTAAATCTTTCTGAGGTAAAAGATTCAATTGATCTGTCCAATGAATCTATTAACCTTACAATACAATCCGATGAATTTAACTTAAACCAGCTTGCCGGAATTATACCTTATGCAAATTTTAAACAGGGCAGACTTGAAACCGATATTTTTGTTAGCGGCACAGTCAGTAAACCCATTGCGTTGGGCTATTTCAGCATAATTGACGGGCAGTTTAATCTAACTGCAAATAATCTTGATTACGATTTGAATACCAAAGTATGGATTGACGATAAAGTTATTACAGTTGAAAACATCGAATTAAAAAATGTTTACGGCACAACGTATGGCGGCAAATTAACTGGCGAAGGCTTAATTACTTTAAATGAATTTCGGTTGGATTCAACTTACTTTAAAGTAAACGGCGATCTAAAAATTTTAGACAAAAAGTTTAAACCGTCTTTCTCAATTATTTCCGGCGATCTTGCCTTTAAAACAAAAGGAGATATTATTTATAATGGAAAGCAGATGAATTCCTATTTGCGTCTTCCGGTTGATGTAACCATTGCGGATATTTTTGTTCCTTTATCAAAAACTGCTTATTCAAGTAATGCGGGTTTTATTTATTCATATAAAGATTATTCTTCGGGTACTGAAAAAATTATCAGTCAGCTTGATAGTTTAATTGAAGCAATGAATAATAAGAACAACGGCGACAGCATTAAAACATACACAAGCGGTGCAAATTTTAATTACACGATTGATATAGAACTTGATACTGAAGCTGAAGTAACCGTTAATCTTTCTAAAACTTTAGATCAGAATTTAGTTGCAATACTATCGGGTAATTTTTTCTACGAATCAATTGACGGAAAGAAAAAATCAGGCGGGCAGTTAAATTTGCTTGAAGGCTCAAACTTAACTTTTATTAAAACATTAGAAACAACCGGAACTGTTAAGTTTGATAAAATCGAAAACCCTTCAATTGATATTACATCAATGTATAAAACTTACTGGCTAAAAGATCCTAACGATTCTGCTACCGAACAAGAAGTTGCAATCAAGCTAAAATATAAAGGACCACTGAGTAAGCTTGAAACAGATTTTATTAATAACGAAGATAATATCGGTGTTTATATAGGGCGGCAGGATATTGAAAACGATAAGAAAAGCGCAACATACAATACTGCCGATGCATTGTTTTTCTTGATAGCAGGAAACTTCCCATCTGATAAAGACTCGAAGCAGGATAATAATTATGTTGGAGAATATACAACTGAAATTGCAGGCTCAATTGTTGGCAGCGTTTTAAACAAATATCTTGGGGATTATGTCAAAAGTTTTCAACTAAGACAGGTAGGCACCGAAACCAAATTCAGCTTGATTGGAAAGGCTTGGAAATTTAAGTATGAGATCGGCGGCTCAACTGAAGCATTACAGGACCTAAGCCGTGCAGAGGTAAAGATTGAATATCCGATAACGAATAAATTACAGGCACGTGTAAGCAGAAAAGAACCTGAAAATCAGAGTTCTTCCTCTAACCTGCCGCTGTTTTTTGAAGGCGGCTTTAAATATAATTTTGAGTTTTAATGAAAAGAGAAATAAAAGCATTTTTTAATCGCAATCAAGGGCGCGGTTATAAAACAAAAGATATTGCCGATAAACTCGGCATCACTTCCGATCACGAATATGCATCGCTTAAAGCTGCGCTTCATAAACTTGAAGAAGAATTATTTATTATACGAACAGGAAAAAGATTTCAGCTAAACAAAGTTGTTCATTCAAATCTTTTAAAAGGCAAATTACAAATAAACCGGAACGGCTTTGGCTTTGTAATTATCAATAATGAAAGCATCGGCGATGTGTTTGTAGCCGCAAGAAATATAGGCGCTGCCTTTGACGGAGATATTGTTGAGGTTGAATTGTTTGCAAAACAAAAAGGCAAAAATATTGAAGGACTGATACATCGCGTTGTTGAAAGAAAACGCAAGGAGTATGTGGGCATCTTAAAAAAATCCAAGTCTTTCTTCTTTATTTCACCGGATGATCCTTCAATCCATCGTGATATTTATATAAACGAATCGAAATTAAACAGCGCAAAAACCAGCGATAAAGTTGTGGTTGGCAATCTTGTCTGGGATAACTCAATGCTTAACCCCGAAGGCGAAGTTCTGGAAGTACTCGGTAAATCCGGTTTACACGATACTGAAATAATTTCACTTGCTCGCGAGTTTGATCTTAAATATAAATTTCCGCAATCGGTAATTGATGAAGCGGAAAAAATTGAGATCAAAATAAATAAGGATGAAATTAAAAGCCGCTTGGATTATAGAAATAAAAATGTTTTTACTATTGATCCTGAAGATGCAAAAGATTTTGATGATGCTCTTTCGTTAGAAAAACTTGCTAATGGAAATTTATCAATCGGCATACACATTGCGGATGTTTCTCATTATGTAAAAAAAGATTCGGCGCTTGATAAAGAAGCGCAAATACGAGGCAACAGTGTTTACTTTGTTGGGAAAGTTGTTCCTATGCTCCCGGAAAAATTATCCAATCAAATTTGTTCGCTTGTTCCGTATGAAGATAGATTAACTTTTTCTGTAATTGTGGAAGTAACGCCGCGCGGAAAAATTATTGATTACACAATTAACAAATCTATAATTAATAGCAAGCGGAGATTCAGTTACGAAGAAGCACAGCAGGTTATTGATGAAGGCAAAGGCGATCTGGCAGATGATATTTTACAACTGAATAAAATTGCACGGATATTCAGAAACAAGAGAATGAAGGAAGGAAGTTTTGATTTTATTTCGCCCGAAGTAAAATTTAAACTTGATGAAAGCGGTGAACCAATTTCAGTTTCTATCAAACAAACGCAGGAAAGCAATAAACTTATTGAAGAGTTTATGCTGCTTGCAAATAAAATTGTGGCAAAACATATTGCAGTTCCCAAATCCGGCGGAGTTAAACCATTTATTTATAGAATTCACGATTTGCCTGATCAGGAAAGAATAATTGAGTTTGCAAGGTTTGTTAAAACACTGGGTTACAGTTTTGATCCGAATGCAGCTTCTAAATCAATCAGCTTTCAAAATCTCCTTAATCAAATAAAAGGAAAAGAAGAAGAAGCGCTTATAAACGAACTTGCAATCCGCTCAATGGCAAAGGCAATTTACTCGCCCCAAAATATAGGGCATTACGGTTTGGGCTTTAAATATTATTCGCATTTCACATCGCCGATTAGAAGATACAGCGATTTGATAGTACATCGTTTAATGTTTAATTATCAAAATCTTAAAAGCGGGGAAATTTACTCGCTTGCAAAATTGGATGAGATTTGCGAAAATTTGTCTGCCTGCGAAAGAAATGCTGTTGAAGCCGAGCGTTTTAGTGTTAAACTTAAACAGATTGAGTATTTAAAAAATCATCAGGGCAACGAGTTCACGGCAATAATTTCTGGTATTACAAATTTTGGAATTTTTGTTAAAATTACAGACACACTTGCAGAAGGACTTGTAAGATTGAAAGATCTTGATGATGATTATTATGTTCACGATGAAAAGAAATATTCAATTGTTGGGAGACGAACCCGAAAACAATATCGTTTAGGGGATAAAGTTTATGTTAAACTTATCCGTATTGATGAAGAAAGAACAGAACTGGATTTTATTATTCTGGATTCAAAGGAATAAAACATGAGAGCGATTAAACTATTATCAATTTTAACTATTGTGCTTTCCGCAACTGCATTCGCTCAGTTTGGAAAGAATAAAATGCACATTAAAGATTATGATTGGTATTATATTCAAACAAAACACTTTGATATTTATTTCTCGCAAAAAGGAGAAACATTAACAGAGTTTGCTGCAAAATCTGCCGAAGATGCAATTGCTTCAATTCAAAATACATTTAATTACCGTGTAAATAATCGCATTACAATAATCGTATTTAATTCAAAAAACGAATTTCAGGAAACAAATGTTATTGATCAATATTTAACCGAAGGCATAGAAGGTTTTACCGAACTCTTTAAAAATAGAGTTGTAGTTCAGTTTGCCGGTTCATACAAACAATTCCGCCATTTGATACATCACGAACTTGTTCATGCAGTTATGAATGATATGTTTTACGGTGGTTCAATTCAAAATATTATTTCAAGTAACATCTCTTTGCAATTTCCGTTATGGTTTAGCGAAGGTTTGGCGGAATATGAAGCGCTCGGCTGGGATGTTAATACGGATATGTTTATACGCGATGCTGCCGTAAGCGAATATCTACCCGAAATAAATGGGCTTGGCGGATACTTTGCTTATCGCGGCGGGCAATCTGTTTTTTATTATATCGCAAATAAATACGGCAAAGAAAAAATTGGCGAGCTGCTTAACAAAATAAAAGGTGTGGGCAGTGTTGAAGAAGGAATTAAAGCAACTCTGGGAATTGATGTTAAAGAACTTGGCGAACGCTGGAGAAAAGAAATTAAAAGAAATTTTTGGCCCGATGTTTCTTTAAGAGATGACCCCGAAGATTTTGCAAAACGGCTTACCGAGCCTGATAAGGATAAAAGTTTCTACAACACATCTCCAACTTTATCTCCGCAAGGTGATAAGATAGCTTTTATTTCAAACCGCGATTATTATTTCGGTCTTTATATTATGGATGCACTTACAGGTAAAACTATCGAGAGACTTGTAGAAGGAAATCAAACTCCGGATTTTGAACAGCTTAATATTTTAACGCCCGGATTAACCTGGTCGCCCGATGGAACAAAGATAGCCGTTTCTGCAAAACGCAGCGGCTTTGATGCAATTTATATTTTTGATGTTGAATCCAGCGATCGCGAAATACTTAATGTAAACTTTGAAGCAATAGAAAGCGTTACTTGGTCTAACAACGGAGAGATGCTTGCATTCATTGCGCAGGATGGGCGTAACAGTGATGTGTTTACTTATAATTTTGAAACTAAAAAAGTAACAAATCTAACAAACGATATTTTTAGCGATTCCGATCCGTCGTGGTCTTTCGATGATAAGGCAATTTATTTTGTTTCGGATAGAGACGATTACTTAAATGGAAAAGATGTAGCAAGCGATTTCAAGATTTACAATCATAATTATTCTCAAAAGGATATTTATAAAATACTGCTGCCCGAAAATACAATCGTTAGAATTACAGATTTTCCTTTTAGTGATGAAACATCGCCGAACGAAGAAGAAGGCGGCGAGAACTTAATTTTCATTTCGGATTTGAATGGAATAAATAACATTTATACAAAATCGCTAAAAGCAAACGGCTCGCAATCTGTTGTTGATGTGCCTGTTAAACCGATAACCAATTCGATAAGCGGCTTGTACCAACTTTCTTTATCTAACGATACAAAAAAATTAGTGTTCTCAACTTTGTATGAATCCACATTCAATATTTTTTTAATTGATAATCCTTTTGAGCCCAAAACCGAACTTGATACATTAAAACCTACATTGTTCTTTACCCGTTTAGAAGAACAAAGGAATAAAGTAAATGAGGTTGTTAACACAACGGAAAACAAAACAGTCGAAGCAACAGTACCGGAAACAAATAAAGATATTACAATTTTTACGGGCGATGTGGTTGAAAATGATTCAACGGCGCAGGGAACAAATAATGATTTTTCCAAATATGTTTTTGGTGCAAGAGATTCTTCCGATGAAAAAGTTTATGCAAATGATTCGTTGTTTATCCCCAAAAATAATATTGATTCCACCGGAAACTACTTTGTTAATAAATACAAAATTACGTTCGGACCCGACCTTATTTATGCTAATGCAGGTTACAGCACTTTTTACGGATTGATCGGCACAACGGTTTTATCTTTCAGCGATGTGCTTGGCGAGCATCGTCTTGTTGGCGTTACTGGTTTGCAGATTGATTTGAAAAACAGCGATTACGGATTGGCTTACTATTATCTTGGCGGTAAAATTGATTACGGTGTTCAGGGATATCACACAGCAAGATTTGTAAACCTTGTTAGAGGTAATTACATAAATTTGTACAGATATCGCAGTTATGGTTTAACAGTTACTGCAAGCCTTCCTTTAAACCGTTTTTATAGATTTGAAGGCGGACTTAGCTGGCTAAATGTACTTGAAGAAAATCTTGATGACATTTCCATTCCATCTGAAGAAGCTTCATTTGTTATTCCTTCTTTAGCGTTTGTTCACGATAATGTAATGTGGGGCTACACTTCGCCAATTCAAGGTACGCGGTATAGAATTGAAGTTTACGGCAACCCGGGTTTTAACGACAGCAAATTATCTTTCTACACTTTAAATTTAGATTATAGAACTTATTTGAGATTCTGGACGGACTACTCCTTTGTAATGAGATATTCCGGAGGATATTCCGGCGGACCAAATGCTCAGAGATTTTTTCTTGGTGGGATTGAAAATTGGATAAATAGATCTTTTGCCACTTCAGAAATTCCGATAGAATCTACAAGTGATTATGCTTTCCTTACGGCTGTACTTCCTTTAAGAGGATATAATTATTCTGAAAGAATCGGTTCTAAATATTTTCTAATCAATTACGAATTAAGATTCCCGCTTATAAGATATTTAGTTCCCGGTCCGCTTCCAATTTTGTTCAGCAATATACTTGGCGTTGCTTATATTGATGCAGGTGCAACTTGGAATAAAGATTATTCACTTCAACTGTTTAAGAAAAATTTAGCAGGCAATACTGTAACAGATGATTTATTAATAGGAACAGGAGTTGGAGCGCGTGTTTATTTCTTATACTTTTTATTAAGATTTGACATGGCTTGGCCTTATAATATAGATGGATTTTCTAAACCGGTATTTTATTTCTCAATAGGTGCAGATTTTTAAAATCAAAAGTTGCGGATAATTTTATTTATTTATCCGCAATTGAAGCTGAATCGGAGCCTGAACTTTTAGCGCTCTCTACAGGTTTAGTTTTGCCGCTCGTTTCTTTCTTTGGTTTGGATAGAGAATTTTTGTAATCTGTTTGATAAAATCCGCTTCCTTTAAATATCGGACCGGAACCCGAACCAATTAATCTTTTCAAACTTCCGCCGCATTCGGGGCATATTTTTAATTTTTCATCCTTCATTGATTGGAAAAATTCAAAAGTGTGTGAACAATTCTCACATTTATAATCATAAGTCGGCACCAAAATCTCCTAAAATTTTTAGGTTCAAACATAATGAATTATTATAGAATGTTCTATAAATTTAGCCACAACAATTTTCTAATCATTTAAACATTGCAATAAAATTGAAAAAAGTATTAATATTAGTTGTTCTAACAATTCTAACTCTTACAGGCTGCTTAAATTATAATCAGGATGTAACAATTTATCCCGATGGTTCCGGAACAATGCAAATCAATTACTGGATGAAAGTTTCCGACACAAGCAGCGTAGCCACTATTTTGAATCTCGAAATATTTAATCCCGATTCAATCAAAAGGGAATTCTCATCAAATTTTGTAAAGCTTACTGATGTAACTACTTTTTCTGACACAACGGATTCAACAATTCATGCAAACATTACATTAACTTTTAATCATATTGATTCGCTGAATACGATAAGCGCATTATCTCAATCAAGATTTTTATTAGAAGACGGAGCCTCCGGACAAAAAGTGTTTTCTCAATTTATTGCTCCGGTTATAACAGGTTTTGGCATAGATGGAAGCAATTACAGAGTTACTTATAATTACAACATACGCGGCGAAATAATTGCCCACAATGCCACAAGTGAGTCAGGAAATATTCTTACCTGGACATATACACTATCTGAGATCGGGCGCGGCAAAACTATTTCGGTAACTTTCAAACCTTACAAGTTAAAAGAAACACCATACTGGATTTATTGGCTTGCCGGTTTTGTTTTGCTAATTGTTATCTTTTTTCTTTTAAGAAAGAAAAAAGGCTAAAGAGGGCTTTGTTGATAAGTAAGTAAATTTATTGACTTAACAGACCTCTTTGGTTATCTTTACGACCTATTTTTAAGAAATATAAAGAGCAAATCCAAATGGCAGAAAAAGGCTTTATGATTTTTGCAGGCGACTCAAATGTTCCTTTAGCAGAAAAAATTGCAGAATCTTTGGAAATGCCTCTTGGCGCTCTTGAAAAAAAGCGTTTCAGCGACGGCGAAATTTGGGTTAAGTTTGGCGAAAACATTAGAGGAAGAGAAGTATTTTTAATTCAATCTACAAATCCTCCTGCCGAAAACCTGCTCGAACTTTTAATTATGATTGATGCTGCACGTAGAGCTTCGGCAAAACGCATTACAGCGGTTATCCCAAATTTTGGTTATGCCAGGCAGGACAGAAAAGATCAGCCGAGAGTTTCGATAACAGCAAAATTGATGGCAAACCTCATCACTGTTGCGGGTGCTGATAGAGTTATGACGATGGATTTGCATGCTTCGCAGATACAGGGTTTTTTTGATATTCCGGTAGATCATCTTTACGGATCATCTATCTTTATTGAGCATTTAAGTAATCTTTCGGATAATCTGGCGGTTGTATCACCCGATGTTGGCGGTATTAAAATTGCCCGTGCTTATGCTAAAATGCTGCACGCTGGTTTGATTGTTATTGACAAAAGAAGACCAAAACAAAATCTTGCCGAAATTATGAATATAATTGGCGAGGTTGATGGAAAAGATGTTTTATTGGTTGATGATATAATTGATACAGCCGGAACTTTTGTTGGCGCAGCAAAAGCACTTAAAGAAAAAGGCGCAAAAAAAATATTTGGCGCAGTTACACATCCTGTTCTATCGGGTCCGGCTTTTGAAAGATTGAACAGCGGCTACATAGAGCGTTTGTTTGTTACCGATACAATAAACTTTGATGAAACTGCATGCGATAGGATTACAAAAATTTCGGCAGCTCCGCTTTTTGCCGAAGCTATTTTGAGAACATACGACAACGAATCAATAAGTTCATTATTTAATATAGATAAAAGTTAATTTAGACCCCCGGAGTTACAATGGAAAAAGTATTATTAGAAGCAAAGAAAAGAACCGTTATTAATAAAGCATCAAGAAGTGCTTTAAGAAAAGAAGGTAATGTTCCAGCTATTTTTTATTCAAAGAATCATGAGCCGCTTGCTATCGAAGTATCCGAAAGAGCAGTTCATCCTCTTGTATTTACATCAAAAGCACATTTGGTTTCCTTAAAACTTGAAGGACAGGAAGAATTGGAATGTATTGTAAAAGATGTTCAGTTTGATCCCGTTACTGATAGAATCGTTCACATGGATTTTTTAGGGCTTAAAAAAGGCGAAAAAATTCAACTTGAGGTTCCTGTTCAATTTATCGGCAGCGCTATTGGTATTAAAGAAGGCGGCGTTCTGCAGCAAGTTTTACATAAATTGGAAATTGAATGTTTACCTGCCGATATTCCCGATCATTTAGAAATAAATATTACTGATTTGAAACTTGGCAAGGCTGTTCATATTTCCGATCTTAAGTATGATAATATAGTATTTCTTAATTCACCCGAATCAATAATTGTTACGGTAGCACATCCAAAAGTTGAAAAAGTTTCAGCCGCTACAGAAGGCACAGAAGTAGCCGAACCTGAAGTTATCGGAAAAGGCAAACAGGATAAAGAAGAAGAATAGTTTTTTGTGCGTGCCGTTATTGGAATTGGTAATTACGGAAATCGTTACATTAATAACAGACATAATGTTGGTTTTCAGTTTCTTGATTACTTTGCGGCTAAAAAAGCATTAAAATTTAATGCTTCAAAATTTGATTATTATTTTTGTGAAGGTGTTTATGAAAATAAACCCTTCGTGCTTATTAAACCCGTTACTTATGTAAATAATAGCGGGTTGGCTGTTTTACAGTGCATTGATCATTATAAAATTGATGTTCATAATTTACTTGTTGTTGTTGATGATATTAACCTCAAAACATCTGCTTACCGGATTAGAGAATCAGGCGGCGATGGTGGGCATAACGGTTTGAACTCAATCATTTATCATCTTAACAGCAATAGCTTTCCCAGAATTAGAATAGGTATCGGGAACGATTTTCAATCAGGAAATTTGCCCGATTATGTTTTATCTGATTTCAAAACAGAAGATATCGAAGAATTGCAGAAAACTTTTGATATATGCAGCGGCTTAGTTGATAATTTCATCATTGATGGATACCGCCAAATGCTTGATGCCTCAAGCAAATTAAAAAATCTTAAAAGAAAGAATAAGGAAATCGAATAACTACCCTTAAATAGGGTAAGTTGTTTATAGTTAGTATAATAAATTATTTAGAAAAACAGACAATATTTTTAATAACATCAATTATTTGATAACTTATTGTTGACTGTATCGAAACTTAATATTAGTAAAAAATTTTGCTTTAGTACTACATTTTGTTTGATTATAAATAGAATTACAAATTAACTGTTTCACTAATCTAAATTAGAAAGAGGACTTATGGCTAAGCGATTTATATCATTTGCAATTTTTTTGCTAATACCCGTTGCTACTTTCGCTTCAGAACAAAATCTTAAAATTCCAGCTCTATCAGATTCACAAAGCCAGATTCTAATATTTGGGCTGCTTGTTTGTTTTCTAGGGATGGGATTTGGTTTCTACCAGTTTCTTAAAGTAAAAAAATTACGCGCTCACAAATCTATGCTTGATGTTGCCGCTGTAATTTTTGAAACCTGCAAAACTTATTTACTTCAGCAAGGAAAACTTTTAATTGTTCTTTTCCTCTTTATAGCCGTATGCGTTTCTTTCTATTTCGGATATTTACAACACAACTCATTTGGCGGTGTGATGTTAATACTTGGTTGGACTGTTATCGGTATTCTTGGTTCTTATAGTGTTGCCTGGTTTGGTATAAGAATGAACACACTTGCAAACAGCAGAATGGCTTTTGCCGCACTCGAAAGGAAACCAATAAAACTACTCAACATTCCGCTTGATGCAGGAATGAGCATTGGCGTTGTTCTTATTTCACTCGAATTAATTATGATGCTGATAATTTTACTTTATGTGCCGCGCGAATTTGCAGGCGCAAGTTTTATAGGATTTGCAATTGGCGAATCCCTTGGTGCCAGCGCATTAAGAATTGCAGGCGGAATCTTTACAAAGATTGCCGATATCGGTTCCGATTTAATGAAAATAGTTTTTAAAATTAAAGAAGATGATCCGCGCAACCCCGGAGTCATTGCAGATTGTACTGGCGATAATGCCGGCGATAGCGTTGGTCCTACTGCCGATGGTTTTGAAACTTATGGAGTTACAGGCGTTGCATTAATCAGTTTTATTGTTTTAGCAGTTGGAAATGTTGCAGGCTTTGATGAAGCCCGAAAGATTGAATATCAAACGGCAATTTTAACCTGGATTTTTGCAATGCGTATAATGATGATAATTACTTCGATTGCTGCGTTTTATATAAATAAAGCAGTAAGTAAATTCCTTTATGCAAATAAAGACGATATAAATTTTGAACATCCGTTAACAGCGCTTGTATGGATAACTTCCGCACTTTCTATATTAGTTACTTTTGTGGTAAGTAAAGTTATGATTGGTAATTTACCCAGCGACCTCTGGCTAACGCTTTCAATCATAATTAGCTGCGGAACATTAGGCGCAGCCTTAATACCAGAATTCACAAAAATATTTACATCACCGCATTCAAAACATGTTCAAGAAATAGTTGCTGCTTCGCGCGAAGGTGGCGCTTCACTAACAATTCTTTCCGGTTTAGTTGCAGGTAACTTTAGCGCAATCTGGAATGGAATGGTATTTTTATTTTTGATGTTCGTTGCTTTTCAGGCAAGTTTATGGGGTTTAAGTGATTATATGATTTATCCATCGGTATTTGCTTTTGGTTTAGTTGCTTTTGGCTTTTTGGGAATGGGACCTGTTACAATAGCTGTTGATAGTTATGGACCTGTTACGGATAACGCTCAATCCATTTACGAACTATCTCTGATAGAGGATACAAAAGATGTTGATAAAGAAATAGAAAAAGATTTTGGTTTCAAACCTGATTTTGAGAAAGCGAAATATTATTTAGAAGCAAATGACGGCGCAGGGAACACATTTAAAGCTACGGCAAAACCCGTGTTAATCGGCACCGCTGTTGTTGGCGCTACAACAATGATATTTTCATTGATCCTTGTATTAAAAGAATCTTTAGGCATAAACCCAGAAGAAATTTTAAGCATATTAAATCCATATTCTCTATTAGGATTTATGGCTGGCGGAGCCGCAATATTTTGGTTTGCCGGCGCTTCAATTCAAGCAGTTACAACCGGCGCATATCGTGCAGTTGAGTATATCAAAAAAAATATCAAACTTGATGAAAATTCTGACAAAAAAGCTTCAATTGAACAATCAAAAGAAGTTGTAAAAATATGTACGCAGTATGCACAAAAAGGAATGTTTAATATTTTTATTGCAATCTTTTCTTTTGCTTTAGCATTTGCGTTTTTATCGGCGCCGCAAAATGGCGATAATCAACCGGTAGCTTTTTTTATTAGTTTTCTTATTTCAATAGCTGTTTTCGGTTTATACGAAGCATTGTTTATGTCTAATGCAGGCGGTGCTTGGGATAACGCCAAAAAAGTTGTTGAAGTTGATTTAAGAGAAAAGGGAACACCGCTGCACGATGCAACTGTTATTGGCGATACGGTCGGAGATCCATTTAAGGATACTTCATCCGTTGCGCTAAACCCTATAATAAAATTCACAACCCTGTTTGGTTTGTTAGCAATGGAAATTGCAATTTCCAAAGAGTTCCAGCAAATATCTCCAATTGTAGGAGCAGTATTCTTTGTAATTGCTTTAATATTTGTCTGGAGATCTTTTTATAGGATGAGGATAACAAATTAATAAGATAAAAGCTGAGAGGTTGTTTCAAAAGTATATTCTAAAAATCAAAAGCCTTAATTGGGTTTGATGTTCAATATATGGTTATAGAATTTCAAACAACCTCAATTATTTTAAAATTCAATGGGATATTTGTAAATAGAAGCAATACTTTATTACAAATTAAGATGACTTACACAGCCGCATCAAAACTTGTAAGAACACAATAATTTTGATAGATTTGCGCCACATTTAGAAAATTTTTATAAACCCTGCTCTTATAAAATCAAAAATAAGGGCTTTAATATCCATAGGGAGGTGATACACAGATGAGAACAGTAATCTATGAAAGTGCCGTTCTGATTAATGCCGCATTAGATGATCAGCAAATCGAAGCAATTCTTACCCGAATAAATGATTTCATAATACACAACGGCGGTCAAATACGCGAAGTAGAAAATTGGGGACGCAAACGCCTTGCATATACAGTTGAAAAAAGTAAGATCGGATACTATGCAATATACAGATTTGATGCACCGAGCGATTTTATTGCTAAATTAGAAAGAACCTACTCGCTTGACGAACACATTTTAAGGTTTGTCACACTAAAACTCGATAAAGATGCTTTAGAGCAAATTGAAAAAAACAAAACTCTTGCTACAACCTTAAAAGAAGAAACAGCACCAGAAGCGGTTGAAGAAAAATTACAACCGGAAGAAGTAATTGATAGTAATGAAGACAATGGTAAATAATTACTTAATGATTTAGTAGGGAGGTTCGAAAATGGCCGAATTGAAAATGCCGGAAATAAATTATGCGATCATTGCCGGAAACTTAACTAGAGATCCTGTTTTTAGGGAAACAACCAATGGTACGCCAGTTGTTAATTTTTCAGTTGCTTCTAACAGAAAATTTAAAGACAGTGTAAACCAGTGGCAGGAAGATGTTTGCTACGTTGGTGTTGTTGCCTGGAATAAACTGGCAGAAAGCTGTCGCGAAAGATTAAAAAAAGGATCGGCTGTTTTAGTTGATGGGGAATTGCAAAGCAGAAGCTGGAAATCCGAAGATGGACATAACAGAAGCATTATTGAAATTAAGGCAAGAAGAATTCAGTTTCTTAATAAAAGATTGATTGGATCAGAAACAAATGGCTTCCACGAAGATGATGAGCCAAGTGTTGCCGTTGATGATTCGATTGATTATACGGAGGATACTTTTGATAAGTTTTTATCAAATGATCAGTCAAGTTTAATTAAACATTCAGGTAATGGAAATGAAGAAAGAAGTTAAAACAAAAAAAGTTTGCAGGTTCACTCAAAACAATGTCAAGTATATTGATTATAAAGATGTGAAACTTTTGCAAAAATTTATTACAGAACAGGGCAAGATAATTCCTAAAAGAATTACCGGTACCAGTTCAAAATATCAACGAGAATTAGCAGTAGCTATTAAACGTGCAAGACATCTGGCTTTGCTGCCTTATGTTTCTGATACGGTTAGATAGTTAAATTAAGCTGGAGAAATTATGAAAGTTATTTTAAGAAAAGACTTTGAGTCTTTAGGTAAAATGGGCGATGTTGTTAGTGTTAAAGACGGCTATGCCAGGAATTATCTTATGCCAAAGGGTATTGTTTATGCAGCACTTAAAGGAAATCTTAACGCTCTTGAAGAAGAGAAAAAAGAAGCTCAAAAGAAAAATCTGCACGAACTTAAATCCGCAGAACTGCTTGCTGCCGAACTTGAAAAAGTTTCGGTTAGTATTGCTGTTCAGGTTGGCGAAGAAGATAAGATATTCGGCTCGGTTACAACACAAATGATTGCCGATTCGCTTAAAGAAAAGGGTCACGAAATTGACAAAAGAAAAATTGAAATTGAAGAACAGATCAAATCACTTGGTATTTACGATGTTAATGTAAAATTACATCCAAATGTAAATGCTAAAATTAAAGTTTGGGTTGTTCGAGAGTAAAAAAATTCTTTAAAAATAAAAAAGGGAATCCGATTGGATTCCCTTTTTTTATAAACAAAAGCCTAAACTATATTTTATTTTCGCTAACAAGCTTTGCAATATGTGCAGTGCCTTTTTTGTTGATAGTTTTAATAGCGCTGGTTGTAAGTTTTAAAGTTACAAACTTATTTAACTCCTGAACCCATATTCTCTTTTTTTGCAGATTAGGTAAAAACCTTGTTTTTGTTTTGTTATGAGCATGAGAAATGTGACTTCCTGCCACAGGACTAACACCCGTTACTTGACATCTTCTAGCCATTTTTATATTCCTTAATATTTCTTTTTCGATTTAGGGAGTGCAAATATAGGTAAATCATCAAAATAAAATAAAATATTTTGCAGTTTTTTTTGCAAACTTCTTTAATAAATCAATTTTAAGCTAAAATTGCGTTTTTCATAGTTATATGCATAAAAAATAATTGTATCATTTCATATAATTTAATATCAATTTGCATTAAAATAACAATAAACCCGTGATTGAATAGTATTTTTACTTTAAGTAATAATCAAATATTCTTCTTTAGTAATAATAAAATTACTGGAACATTAAATTGATAATTGAAGTTAAATCAATAATTTATAATATTTAATTAGCCAAAAGGCAATTCAACGGATTTGTTAATTGCTAATCCGAAAATTTAATCTATCTGAAAGGTATAAAAATATGAAAACTACATTTTTCATTTCGCTTTTTGTTTTATTCTTAACGTTAATGTTAAAAGCTCAAGAAATAAGACCATTTGATGACCGTTCTATAATATCGGTAAATGGTGATGCAGTTATTTATGTGAAACCAGATAAAATTAATATAAGTTTTGGGATTGAAACTGATGATTTGGACATATTAATGGCAAAAAAAAAGAACAATGATATTATGAAAAAAGTGATTGCCATAACTAAAGAATTAGGTGTACCGGAAAAGGAAATTCAAACGGACAATCTTTCTATAGAACCGAGATATGACAACAGCTATGATAAAAAAAAATTACTAGGGTATTTTGTTTATAATTCCGTAATAGTAACTGTATCCGAAACCGCAAAAGTTGAGGAATTAATAACAATGTTATTACAATCAGGCGTTAACCACTTAAATAATATTGATTTTCAAACTACCGAGTTTAAAAAATATCGCGAACAAGCAAGAGAGCTTGCGCTAAAAGCAGCAAAAGAAAAAGCAGATAAAATGGCGGCAGTTTTAGGCTTAACTGTTGGAACACCGCAAAGCATTAGCGAAGGTTATGGAGGTTCTTATTATTATTCCGGTTGGCGCTTCGGAAGAGGGTCAATAATGACACAAAATGCCGTACAAAATTTTTCCAATGATTCCGGATCAAATGGAATTCAAGAAACTATTGCTCTAGGTAAAGTAGCAATAAATGCAAATGTATCAGTTACTTTTGAATTAAATAAATTAGATAAATAACAAAAACTCTTTGTTTGAAACTAAGCGGGTGCATCTTAAATAAGCTTAAAATGTTTAAGGTTAAGGAATTAATTTATCTACACAGAAATAGTCGGCAAAGTTATTTTAATCACTTAGGGTAAATTCCCCGCCACTTGTGGCGAGGTAATTCATTAATAATTCTTTTTCTAAAGCTAGAAAAAGGTTTAGCTTAATTTCTACCAATCATAAACTTATCACAGAGAGCCTTAGCCATAACTTGAGAAAAAGTGGGTTTCTATTCCTTTACTTGTCTTTTATAGCAATAATGGTTGATTTTTATAATTGCTTTGATTTAAAGATAAAGGGGTTTGCATAACAATTTTTTGGGGGAATGAAACATATCAGTTTTAATTTATTGGGTAATAAGTACTTTATCGCCCGTGAAAGTATTGTTTAATTATGCCTTAACATTATAAAAAATATTTAATTCATTATCACACTTCCGCCGAGGCAAATATCATCTTTATAAAAAACCGCAAATTGTCCCGCAGCAATTCCACGGTCTTCCCTGTCAATCTTTACGATTGCATAATCATCAACAAAATTTAAAGTGCAGTTATAAAAATTTGCTCCGTGCCTTATTTTAACCCGCAGGTGTTCTTCCACTGGTCTTTCGTTTGCCAACCAATTAAACTTTCCAACTATAAATTGATTTCTTGAACGCTCAGTTAGGTTTTCTCTCGAAATGTAAACAATGTTTTTCTCAACATCTTTTTGTACAACATACCACGGACCGCCGCCTAATTTTAATCCCGAACGCTGTCCGATGGTAAAAAAATAATATCCTTTGTGCTTACCAAGAACTTTGTTTGAATCAACATCAACAATATCTCCTTCAATCTCACCGAGATGATGTTTAATGAAATCATTAAACTTTATTTGACCGAGAAAACAAATTCCCTGACTGTCTTTGCGATTCATATTCGGCAAATCATATTTGGTTGCAAGTTCTCTAATTTGTTTTTTTTGATATGCGCCGATGGGAAAGATTGCGCGGCTTAATTGCTCCTGTGTAAGGTATGCGAGAAAATACGTCTGGTCTTTAACTGGATCTGCAGAAGTTTTTAAGATGGAAATGTTGTTTTCTTCTTCCACACGGGCATAATGACCGGAAGCAACTTTTTCAAAAGATTCATCAATTTTATTTATGAACTGCCCGAACTTTATAAGTCTGTTGCAAAACATATCGGGGTTTGGGGTGCGTCCTTCTTTTACTTCTGCAATTGTGTAAGATACAACAGAATCCCAGTACTCGGTTTGCATATTAATTATTTCAAGCGGAATGTTTGCCTGTTCACAAACACCGCACGCAAAGTTCAAATCATCTTCCCATGGGCAATCGCCAAGAAATGAAAACTCATCCTGCAGCCATATCTTCAAATAAAAAGCTGTAACTTCGTGTCCTTTATCTTTAAGCAAGCGAAGCGCAACCGAGCTATCAACGCCGCCTGAAAGTAATACAGCAACTTTCATTGTTTTTTTGTTCCCGGTTTAATTTTAAGCAATTCAAGTTTTCCAATTACATCATCATAAATATTTTTATTAACCTTGCTTAGGAGTATTGTTACAAGTTTATTTGCATCGGTAAGTTTATCAAAAAATCCGATTGATATTTTGTTTTTTCCATCTATAACTATCATTAAGCCGCGGTATTTCCCGTCAAATATTCCACCTGTAAGTGATTCAATATCTTTATATAAAATTACCAAACTCTTTTTTTGAAAAAGTAATTGACTACAAATGATTTTTTCATCGTCGCTTTCTATTTTGTACGGCACAAGTTTATAAAACCCAAAGTACTTTTTATTGATGTAATAAAAAACAAGAATTGAAATTACAAACGGAATAAGCATAATAAGATTTTTATCTATCCAGCAGGCAAGCGATACAATTTGCAGCAATAGCAATGGCGAAATGATTAGATTACCGAAACGATAAACAAACCTCCAGAAAGATGAATACGTAAAAACTTGCATAACTATTTTTGATTTCTTTATGCAAAGTTACTCAAGTGATTTGCCATAAAAAATGGAGTGATATTTAATTGAATAATACAGATTTACTTTAGTAGTGTTTCTTTTGAAAATAAAAGTTTTTTACTAACCAACCTTTTCTTTGTAATCTAAGTCTAATAAACAACAAAACGATTTATTTAATGATAGCAAGCGATAAAGAACTTATTATTAGTGCGCAAAATGGAGATGCTCTCGCATTCGAGCAGTTGATTTATCGTCACGATAAAATGGTGCTGCGCATTGCTTTTAAATTTACGGGCGATGCTGATGATGCAAAAGATATTTATCAAGAAGTGTTTATAAAGGTTTACAATGGATTAGCTAAATTTCAATTAAGAAGTGAATTTTCTACATGGCTGTTCAGAATAACTTCAAATACTTGCATTACTTTTAAGAGAAAAAATAACAAACTAAATCATCTTTCTTTAAATGATGAAACCAACTTAACATATTTTTCAACTTATAAAGGGCAAGATGAATTGTCGCCGCATAATCTGCTCGCTAATTCAGAGTTTGGAAGGCAATTGAATGAGGCTTTAAATAATCTTTCGCCCAATCAGAAAATGAGTTTTCTTTTAAAGCACGATGAAGGCTATAAGATTAGAGAGATAGCGAATATTATGAATTGTAAAGAAGGAACAATTAAAAAATATCTTTTTGAAGCTGTAAGAAAATTGAAGCGGCAACTTGAAAACATTTACTGAAATTATACAAGATGAAAACGATGAAACATAAAGATTATAAAGAAATGATTCAATTCTATTTATATGATGAACTTGAATCGGAAGAAAAATTGTTATTTGAAAAACATATTGCAACCTGCGGTGATTGTGCAAGTGAATTGGAATCGTACAAAATATTTTTCGCAAAGATTTTAAATGGTTCACAATCAACTTTAGATGATAAAATATTAACAGAAGCACGGCAGGGATTACGTGGCGTATTAAGAATGCAACGGAATCAAATTTCTATTACAAATAAAATTAAAAATTTTCTTTCATCAATTATTCTAAAACCAACCGGCTTGGCGTTGAGCGGACTTTCCGTTTTGTTTGTCTGCATTTTTATCGGCTATCTTTTTAAATCTCCAGTTAAAAAAGATACAAAGACCGAAGTTGTTCAACCAGATCATATTAAAATTCAAAATATCAATTTTATTGATTCAGACCCATCTGATGGGGAAGTGGAGTTTACTTTTGATGCCGTAAAGCCCGGACGTATAAAGGGTAATGTCAATGATTCTGAATTGCAAAAAATTCTTACTGATGCAATTCTTAATGAACGAAATCCTGGCACACGATTAAATTCTATAAATGTTATAAATGCAACTCAATCCAACGGTTTGGATGATGAGATAAAAAAATCATTTATTGCTGTTGCAAAGTACGATGATAATCCTGGCGTACGAATGGAAGCCCTCAAAGCATTGAAAGAAGTTGCAATTGATAATGAAATTAAAAGCGCAATGATTTATATTTTACTGAATGATACAAGTTCGGGAATTCGTATACAAGCAATAAACGCGCTTGTTGATGCTGCAAAGAATGGATTTGGTTTTACCAAGGATGATGTTTCTTTATTCCGAAATACCGGGCAAGTTGATAAAAATAATTACATAAGATTTCAGGCAAACTATATTACAAAGGAGTATTAAAATGAAAAAACATTATTTGAGATTATTATCATCAGTTATTTTCTTTTTTCTTTTTGTTGGATTTGCAAAGACATTAACTGCGTCAGACAAAGAAAAAACTTTTACTGTTTCCAAAGGAGATAAACTTGAAGTCTTAATCTCAAACGGAAACGTTTCAATCGTAACTTGGGAAAAAGATCAAGCATATATTAAGGCTGTAAATATTGATGAATCTGATCTAAACAAGCTGAAAATTGAACAAATAAAAAATAAAATTGTTGTGGATTTCAAAGGGAAAGAGTCTGATGATTTTTATATCGAAGTTTCAATACCAGTTCAATTTAATCTGGATTTATCAAGCGGCGGTGGAAATATTTCTGCAAAGGGAAATATTCTTGGTAAAGTAGAGTTATCTACAGGCGGCGGAAACATCAACTTTAATGATGTTGGCGATAAGTTATCGGCTTATACCGGCGGTGGAGATATTATACTTGGAAATCTTTCGGGCGAATCTGAAGTTTCAACTGGCGGAGGCAATATTAAAATGAAAGAAGCTAAGAATAAAATTAAAGTATCATCAGGCGGCGGAGAAATTTCTATAGGTGCAGTTGGAAGTCTAAGTGAAATAAGTACAGGCGGTGGCAATATCGCCATAGGCAAAGCATCAGGCAATGTTGAAATATCAACTGGCGGAGGTAATATTAAACTAGATGGCGCAAATGGGAAAGTAAAAACAAGCACCGGCGGCGGTAACATTTCTCTAAAAAACATAATTGGTTCTATCGAGGCTTCGACTGGTTCGGGAAATATTGATGTTGATCTTGATCCTCAAACAGGCAGTAAAAGTGATTTGAACACAGGCTCGGGAAATATCACCCTTTATATTTCTAATGAAATTAAAACAACAATTCATGCAACTTTTCCTGTTGGAAACTCTACAGATAAAAAAAATCTTGCATTACATATCAATTCTTTTGATTATACTGATCAAGATGCAAATGGTAATGACGGAAACGCAACAATAACTCTTAACGGCGGTGGCGATTCTAAAATTGATTTAGATGTTGCTAAAGGCGAGATCTTTATCAAGAACAAATAGTAGATGCATTCCGCTTGATGATTTTGTTGTATAATCAATCAGGCAGAGTTGTTTCTTTTCATAATTAATCTCGCTCTTTAAGAATTAATTATTTTTGTTACAAAAGTATATGATTTTGCTTTTGTCCAGCTGATATTTTTCTTTTGCTGCCAAAGTAAAACTATTTATAAAATCATCTTCAGTAACAATAAAGCCAGCGTCTTGTAATCTGTTGGTATAATCCCGTCCATATATTCTAACGTGGTCTTCCTGTCCGAAAATTTGTTTTCGATGACCCGGTAATTTTACGGTAAAATCTTCAAAGGTTATTTCCCGTTCGATATCTATCGGGGTTTGTAATATTGCCCAGCCATTTTTTTTCAAAACCCGATAAATTTCGCTTAACGCTTTTTTATCATCTTCAATATGTTCAAGCACATGATAGCAAAGAACAGCATCAAACGTGTTGTCATCAAAATTTAGGCTTGTAATGTCTGCTTTCTGCATAGCAAGCGAAGAGTTAATATCAACACTAATGTAAGAAATGTTTTTTAAACTTTTTAACTTGGATTGTATTGCATAATCGGGGGCAATGTTTAGCAGATTTATTTTTTTGTCTTCAATTTTAATTTTGTTTTTTAGATAAAGCCACAACAACCGCTGCCGCTCCAGAGAACCACAGCCCGGGCATTTTGATTTACTTCTTTTTTCGGGACCATATAAATATTCACGAAAACCATTTTCACATATCGGGCAATAGTATTTACCTCCGGCATATCGAAAAGAATTTATCTTAAAATAGATTTTTCTCGAAAAGCTTGGAAAGATTTTTTGAACGAATGTTTTAATTGCTTTGAGCATAATTCTATGTTCTATTGTATCGGTTCTTCTTTTTGAAGATTTTCAATTTCACAATCTTTTTGTGCCATCGAATATAACTTCAAAAACTTTAACAGAATTAAATAACACATCAATACCCCAAAATCGGGCTTAACCATTTTTCTATTTCCTCTAAACTCATTCCTTTGCGGCGATGGTAATCCGTTACCTGATCTTTTTGAATTTTACCAACATTAAAATATTTTGATTCAGGATGAGATAAATATAAACCGCTAACACTTGCAGCGGGATACATTGCCAAACTTTCCGTAAGCGCTATCCCTATATTATTTTCAACATCAAGCAAAGAAAAGATAATTGGTTTTTCCGTGTGATCCGGCTGTGCGGGATAACCCGGCGCCGGTCTTATTCCGATATATTTTTCTTTAACTAAATCTTCGCTGGATAAATTTTCATCATTAGCATAGCCCCAATATTTTTTTCTTACAAGTTCATGCAGATGCTCTGCAAATGCTTCCGCTAATCTATCAGCAATAGCTTTAACCATTATACTGTTATAGTCATCGTGATCTTTTTCAAACTTATCAACCAGCGTTTCAATGCCTATTCCGGCAGTTACGGTAAACATTCCAATATAATCTTTAATGCCGCTTTCTTTTGGTGCTATAAAATCAGCAAGCGCAATGTTTGGTTCACCTTTTGATTTTTCCATTTGCTGCCTGATAGTATGCAAAACTCTTTTAACGCCCTGCCGAGATTCATCGGTATAGATTTCAATATCATCACAGCCAATAGTATTTGCAGGAAATAATCCAATAATTCCATTAGCAGTTAAAAGATTTTCAGAAATGATATTATCTAACAATTTGTTCGCATCGTCAAAAAGTTTTTTTGCTTCGCTGCCAACATTTTTATCATCAAAAATAGCTGGGTATTTTCCTTTCAATTCCCAGGTTGTAAAAAATGGAGTCCAATCTATATAATTGCGTAAAGTGGAAAGTGGAAAATCTTTTAAGACAGTAACTCCTAAGTTGTCAGGTTTTCTAACTTCAAAATTTTGCCAGTTGATTTTTACTTTATTCTCGCGTGCTTTTGTTAAGGGAATAAAATTCTTTTCCGATTTTTTCTTTGCGTAATCTTCTCTTAGTTGTTTGTATTCATCTTTAAAAGATTGGATATACTTATTTCTTTCTTCTTCATTTTTATTAAGAAGATTTGAAACAACAGGAACGCTTCGCGATGCATCAATAACATGAATAACTGCGCCGCTGTAATTGGGTTCAATTTTTACTGCTGTATGAATACGCGATGTTGTTGCGCCGCCGATCAGTAAAGGAATTTTCATTCCGCGTCTTTCCATTTCTTTTGCAACATGAATCATTTCATCAAGCGATGGAGTAATCAATCCGCTTAATCCAATCACATCAACATTATTTTCAACAGCCGCCTGCAAAATATTTTCAGTACGAACCATCACGCCAAGATCAATAACGTTGTAGTTATTGCAGCCAAGCACAACGCCTACAATATTTTTGCCGATGTCATGAACATCACCTTTAACAGTGGCAAGTAGAACTGAAGCCCTACCTAAATCCTCCCCTAAGGGGAGGACTTTTTGATTTAATTTGAATTCTGATTGCTTATAAGATTTTTGTTTATTCAATGTTTCTAATAAGTCATTTAAAACTTTTTCAGTTTTAGTTGTAACCTGTTCATTAGTAAAACGAATAACTTTAAATCCTTTTGATTTTAACCATTGAGTTCTTATTTCATCGGATTCTTTATTCTCTGGCAACTGATGAATCTTCCCATCAATTTCAATTACAAGCATTCTATCTAAACAAACAAAGTCAGCAATATACTGTCCGATTATATGTTGCATTCTGAATTTGAAATTATCAAATTGTTTAGATTTTAAAAATTGCCAGAATATTAATTCAGCTTTAGTCGGGTTTTCTCTATGTTTTTTTGCATGCTCTTTTAATAAAGAATACAAAATTGGATCAGCTGTAGCCCATTTAAAATCTTGCATTTGCTCCCCTTCCCTTAGGGAAGGGGCTGGGGGATGGGCGTTTCTTATGAATGGTTCAAGTATTGCAACCGCCTTCTTCATCACTCTTGCGCTTTTAACTACTTGCGGAAGAAACATTTTACCAGCACCAAAAAGATCGCCAACCACATTCATTCCCGCCATTAAAGGACCTTCTATCAACTCAATGGGGTTAGAATATTTTTTTATTGCTTCGTCAACATCTGCATCAATGTACTCAACAATACCTTTTACTAAAGCTTGCTTTAATCTTTCTTCCACGGTGGTACTGCGCCAATCTTCCTTCTTTTCATGATCTAACGATTTATCTTTTTTCTTTACTGTTTCAGCAAACTCAATTAAGCGTTCGGTTGCATCCTGCCGTCTGTTAAGAATAACATCTTCCACCAATTGTAAAAGATTTTTGGGAATCTCTTCATAAACTTCCAACTGACCTGCATTAACAATGCCCATATCCATTCCGGCTTTTATAGCATGGAAAAGGAATGCGGAATGTATTGCTTCTCGAACAGTATCATTACCGCGAAAAGAAAATGAAAGATTGCTTACTCCGCCGCTAATTTTTGCAAAGTGTAGATTTTCTTTAATCCATCTTGTTGCTTCGATATAATCAACAGCGTAGTTATTATGCTCTTCAATTCCGGTTGCAATTGCCAGAATGTTCGGATCGAATATTATATCTTGCGGGGAAAAACCTACTTCTTCAGTTAGTATTTTATAAGCGCGTTTACAGATCTGGATTTTTCTTTCATAAGAATCTGCCTGACCCTTTTCATCAAAAGCCATAACAATAACAGCAGCGCCATAAGTTAAAACTTTTTTAGCGTGCTCTTTAAAAACATCTTCGCCTTCTTTAAGCGAAATTGAATTTACAATTCCTTTGCCCTGCAAACATTTTAATCCGGCTTCGATTACAGACCATTTTGATGAATCAATCATGATGGGAAGTTTTGCGATGTCCGGTTCAGCTGAAAGTAGATTAACAAACTTTGTCATCGCAGCTTCAGAATCGAGCATACCTTCATCCATATTAATATCAAGCACCTGCGCGCCGCCTTCAACCTGATCGCGTGCAACTGAAAGTGCTTCATCATAATTATTTTCTTTTATTAGCCGCGCAAATTTTTTGGAGCCTGTAACATTTGTCCTTTCTCCGATGTTCATAAAATTTGCATCGGGACGAAGCACAACAGGTTCAAGCCCGCTTAATCGCAAATATTCCGGCTGTTGTTTTGGAATTCGAGGTTTATAGTTTTTAACTATTCCGGCAATTTCTTTAATATGATCCGGCGTTGTACCGCAGCATCCGCCAACAACATTTACAAACCCGCTTTCAAGAAAATCTTTAAGTATAGTTGCCATCGTTTGCGGCGTTTCATCATAGCCGCCCATTTCGTTCGGCAAACCCGCGTTGGGATAAACAGATAAATATTTATCGGATACATTTGAAAGGTCTTCCACAAAAGGACGCATTTGTTTTGCACCGAGCGCGCAATTTAAGCCAATACTAACAAGATTTTTTGCATGCGAAATAGAAGTATAAAACGCCTCAATCGTTTGCCCTGATAAAGTTCTGCCGCTCATGTCAACAATAGTTCCCGAAATCATAACAGGAATTTCCAACGATTTTTCGTTTAAATATTTTTCTACTGCAACTATTGCAGATTTAGCATTAAGTGTATCAAAAATAGTTTCGATTAAAAGAATATCTGCTCCGCCGTCAATAAGCCCGCGTGTTTGCTCGTAATATGCTTTTACCATTTCATCAAAAGTAACTGCACGGTAGCCCGGATCGTTTACGTTTGGAGATAATGAAAGTGTTTTATTTGTTGGACCGAGTGCGCCTGCAACAAATCGTGGTTTTGAAATATTTGATTTGTTAAACTCATCGGCAACTTCTTTAGCAATTTTAGCTGATTGAAAATTTATTTCGTAAGCAAGACTTTCAAGATGATAATCAGCCTGCGCAATAAGCGTTCCGCTAAAAGTATTTGTTTCTACAATATCGGCGCCTGCTTCAAAATAAGCACGGTGGATCCCTTTTATTATTTGCGGCTGCGTGATTGAAAGAAGGTCGTTATTGCCTTTCAGATCGTGAGGATGATCTTTAAATCGTTCGCCGCGAAAATCTTCTTCTGCAAGATTGTGGCGCTGAATCATTGTTCCCATTGCGCCGTCAATAACAAGTATTCTTTCTTTAAGTATATTTTTAAGTTGTTCGGGTGTAAGTTTCATACGACTAAATATTTTTGTTTTTTATAAATCTGTTGATGTTTCTTCAATCTTTAAAACGTGGGCAAATATAACTAATTTGTCTTCATCAAAAAAAAGCATTAAGGTAAATATGATAATAATTACAGGCGGAGCCGGATTTATTGGCAGCGCAATTGCATGGCGTTTAAATCAACTTGGTAAAACAAATCTAATTATGGTTGATGAACTCGGAACATCCGAAAAGTGGAAAAATCTTATTGGTATAAAGTATCAGGATTTTATTCACAAGCAGGATTTTATGGAATGGGCTTTGAATGACACCATTCCATTCAGTGTGGAAGCAGTGATTCACATGGGTGCAAATTCATCAACAACAGAAAAAGATGCCGACCACTTGATGGATAATAATTATCATTACACAAAAGAACTTGCAAAGTATTGTATCGAAAATAATATTAGATTTATTTATGCCTCCTCCGCAGCAACTTACGGCAACGGCTTATTAGGATTTGATGATGATGAAGATAACATAGAAAATCTTCGTCCTTTAAATATGTACGGCTATTCCAAACAGCTTTTCGATCTCTGGGCAAAACGCAATGATGTTTTGGATAGAATTGCAGGCATTAAATATTTTAATGTTTACGGTCCAAATGAGTATCATAAAGACGACATGAGAAGTGTTGTACACAAAGCATTTGAGCAAATTAGGGATACGGGAAAAGTAAAACTATTTAAGTCGCTGAATCCAAAATACAAAGACGGCGAACAGATGCGTGATTTTATTTACATTAAAGATGCGGTTGATATGACATTGTTTTTTCTTGAACATCAAGATGTGAACGGATTGTATAATGTTGGTTCCGGTAAAGCACGCACATGGAATGATTTGGTAATTTCTCTTTTTAAAGCCACAGGAAAACCAGTAAACATTGAATATATAGATTTGCCCCAGCAGCTTGCAGAAAAATATCAATACTTTACAGAAGCGAAACTTGATAAAATTTATTCGGCTGGATATGAAAAAACAACATCATCGTTAGAAGACGGTGTTAATGATTATGTTAAAAACTATTTACTCAAGAACTGTTATTTAGATATAAACAGAGAATGAGTAAGTTTAACAATATAAGTTAGAGCAAGAATAATTACTGCTCTAACTTATAAAATTATTTTTTAGATAAACGGTTCTTCCTCTTCATCATCAAAAAGATCTTCATCTTCTTCCACTACATCAAAATCATCTTTGAATAAATCATCTTCATTCTCAGGTACTTCATCAAGCAAATCTTCATCATCATCCTCGCTTTTATAATAGTCGTCTTCTTCGTCAACATCTTCTTCTTCATCGAAGTCATCACCATCATCCTCGTCTTTGTTCTTCTTCTTTGCTGCAAATAGAGCTTCCTGCACAAAAATATTTACATCTTCCTCTAAAGAAGGAATTTTGTTTTCATCTGTTGACAATATGTTAAGCTCGTTCAAATCCATTTTGTTTTTCTCCCAAAAACTTTTAATTGTTATTGTTAAATTATAGTTGTTGATTAAATCTGCAAATAAAAAAAATAAATTTCTTGCTGAATATTTGTTGGATTTTAATTACTCAAAACTTATATAGCCGTATATTAATTTTCAATGGAATAAAAAAAATATTTTTATGAAACTTGCAACACTTTGTTATGTTATGAATAAAAAAACAAATTCAACACTAATGATTCATCGTGTTAAGAAACAAAATGATTATCACGAAGGAAAATGGAACGGGCTTGGTGGAAAATTTGAAGCGGGCGAAAGTCCTGAAGATTGCGCGATTAGAGAAATTGAAGAAGAGTGCGGATTAAAAGTAAAATCTGTTAAGATGAAAGGCTTCATCACCTTCCCTATGTTTGATGGGAAAGATGATTGGTATGTTTTTCTTTTTACTGCCGATGATTTTGTTGGTGAGCTTATTGATTCATCTGAAGGTAACCTTGCTTGGATACCAAATGATAAAGTAACTGAGTTGAATTTATGGGAAGGCGACTCAATTTTTATGCCCTGGCTTTTTAAGGAAAGATTTTTTAGCGCAAAGTTTAACTACGCAAACGGAAAGTATGTAGATCACGAAGTTTCATTTTATTAGTTTGCAATAAATTAAACTTGCTGATTACTGTAAATGCTTTTTTTTATTGCTAAAATTGCGGAGCACTTATGGACGACTTTTTTTTTGAACGGAGGAATATTTGATGATAATGGGTTTCCAATAAATCAAAACTTTATACCAAAGCCGGGTTTATGTTTGTTGTGCAAATATGAGGATATATTAGATGTTGAAGAAAAATTGCTTTGCGATCTTAATCGTATCGGGCAGCATAATCAGGCAGAATTTCAATGTGGAAAGTTTGAACAAAAATTAATATCTAACTGATTTGATTAACAGAGAATCAATTTTCAGACTTACAATATTAAAAAAAGTTTGATATGGAACTTTTAACGTATTATTAGTGGTTTTAAGGATAAAAAGAATATAATGGACAAATCAATTAGTCAGCTCAAAAAATATTGCAACAGCCTTACCGAGTATTCTCGATATAAAACACGAGAAGTTTCTATCGGCAATATTCCGCTTGGCGGTGCTAATCCAATTCGAATTCAATCAATGACGACAACTGATACTATGAACACAATTGCAACAGTTGAGCAAAGTATCAGAATGATTAATGCGGGCTGCGAGTACGTAAGAATAACAGCACCAAGTATTAATGAAGCAAAAAATCTGGAAGCAATAAAAAAAGAATTACGATTGCGCGGCTATGATGTTCCGCTTATTGCCGATATTCATTTTACTCCAAATGCAGCAGAACTTGCAGCAAGAATTGTGGAAAAGGTTCGTATAAATCCCGGCAATTATGTTGATAAGAAAAAATTTGATTTGATTGAATATACAGACGCCGAATATGTAGAAGAGATTGAAAGAATACGCGAACGATTTACACCGCTTGTAAAGATTTGTAAAGAATACGGAACAGCAATGCGAATCGGAACGAATCACGGCTCGCTTTCCGACCGCATTATGAGCCGATATGGTGATACTCCGCTCGGCATGGTTGAATCTGCTCTGGAGTTTTTAAGAATTTGCGAAAGTGAAAATTACTACAATATCGTTCTTTCGATGAAAGCAAGTAATCCGCAAGTGATGGTGCAGGCATATAGATTATTAATTAATAAGATGGAATCGGAAGGAATGAACTACCCGCTTCATCTTGGCGTAACAGAAGCCGGCGGCGGTGAGGATGGAAGAATTAAATCGGCAATAGGAATTGGTGCGTTGCTCGAAGATGGAATTGGTGATACAATAAGAGTTTCTTTAACTGAAGACCCCGAGTTTGAATCGCCAGTCGCAATAGCAATTGCAAATAGGTACAAAACACGAACAGAACACAAAACAATTGAAGCAATAGAAATTTCTCCTATTAATCCTTTTAATTATCAAAGAAGGAAATCTTTTGAAGTTAATGGTATAGGCGAAAACAATGTTCCGCGTGTTGTTGCTGATTACAGCCGAAAGGAACATATATTGCCTGTAAGCCTTGCAGATATTGGCTATACTTATTATGAGCAAAACGATAAATGGAATCTTTCGGATACTGCTTGCGATTTAATTTATCTTGGTAAAAACATTCTTTCATTTAATTGTCCGAACGGATTAAAAGCAATTTATGATTTTGAAGTGTGGCAGAATTTGCAAAATGATTACAATGCTTATCCAATCTTTTCCGTAAAAAATTATTTTGTTACAGAAAAAAGATCAACTTTTTTAAATTTTGTAAATCTAACAATTGATGATCTTTCAGATGATGTAATCAAAAAAATCAAAGAAGATAAAACAATTGTTTTGATTCTTGAAACCGATAACATTCATGGAATGGCTGAGCAGCGAAGAGCATTTTTTAAGTTGATTGAATATGAAATTGATAATCCTGTTATTATTAAAAGAACTTACGACGAAATATCTTTTGAAAATTTGCAACTTTATTCTTCAACAGATTTTGGCTCTTTATTAATTGACGGTTTTGGCGACGGCTTATGGATTATTTCAAATGATTTTAATATTAAAGCAGAACAACAAGCTCTTTATGTCAAAAGTTTTATAAATAAAATCGAATCGAAAGAAAAAGTAAACAATCGCCTGTTATTTAATATTTTGCAGGCTGCGCGCCAGAGAATATCAAAAACCGAGTACATTGCCTGCCCATCCTGTGGCAGAACTTTATTTGATTTACAGGAAACCACCGAAATGATTCGTAAACGAACCGAACATTTAAAAGGTGTTAAGATTGCAATTATGGGATGTATTGTAAATGGACCCGGCGAAATGGCGGATGCAGATTACGGTTATGTTGGCTCCGGTGTTGATAAGATTACACTTTATCGTCAAAAAGATATTGTAAGGAGAAATATTCCTGCTAAAAATGCTGTAAATGAATTGATTGACCTGATACGTGAAGACGGAAATTGGGTTGAACTCTAACTAAAAGCCCTTGGAGAATTGTTTATTTTACAGGATAGGGTTATATTTACGGCACGAAATATGAGAAGAATTAAACCTAAAATATTAAAATTTCTTTTCCTGACATATAAGAAAAGATGTAACAAGAACATAAACAGCAAAACGTTAACACTATAAAAGTTTATAAAATGCACCTCGATAAAAATCGGGGTGCATTTTTTTTGATACTATGAAATGTGATAAAGTTATTAAAATAATTGAAAATTGGGCGCCAAAATCAATAGCATGGGAAAAAGATAACGTTGGCTTACAAGTTGGTTCGTTAAGCCGCAATGTAAAGAATATTTTGCTTTGTTTGGATGTTAATGAAAAAGTTGTTGACGAAGCAGTACAAAAAAAATGCGATTTAATTATCAGCCACCATCCGCTGCTCTTTAGTCCGGTTAAAAAGATTGATGTTGAAAAAGATAGAAGGTCACGAATAATAGAAAAGCTAATCAAAAAAAATATTACTCTTTATTCAGCTCACACTAATTTAGATTTTACTAAAGCGGGAGTAAGTTATCAGCTTGCTGGTAAACTCGGGTTAATAAATCAAAACTTTCTTCAGCCTTTGTCATCTAATCAAAATAAATTAATTGTTTTTGTTCCAAATAATTTTGCAGATAAAGTTGCAGAAGCGATGCACAATACAGGCGCTGGAATTATTGGAGAATACTCACATTGCAGTTTTCGTACAACCGGAACCGGAACATTTAAAGGCTCGGAAAAATCAAAACCTTCAATTGGTATAAAAGGAAATGTTGAGCTTGTTGATGAAGTAAAAATTGAAGTTATAGTTAATTCGTTTGATTTGAAAAAAGTAATTTCCGAAATGAAAAAAGTTCATCCTTATGAAGAAGTTGCTTATGATGTTTATCCGGTGTTGAATGAAAATCCCAATTATGGAATTGGTGTTATCGGAGAATTAAAAAAGGAGATGCAGGAAAAAGATTTTCTTAATCTTGTTTCAAGAACATTGGGGATTAAAAATTTCCGTTTTGCAAAAGGCAACAGCGTAAAAATAAAACGGGTAGCTGTTTGCGGCGGTTCGGGCAGCGATTTACTTGATACTGCAATCCGCAACAAAGCAGATGCTTTTGTAACCGCCGATGTAAAATATCATACTTTTCAGGAAGCGGAAGATAATATTTTACTTGTTGATGCGGGGCATTTTGAAACAGAGATTCATTCGCTTGATGAAATCAAAAATAGAATTGAAAAATCTTTTGAAGAAAAAATTAAAGTTTATAAGTATTCGGGTTCAACAAATCCGGTTGTTTTTTATAATAATTAAGGAGAAAATATAAATTGTATAATCGTTTAAAGGTTCTTTACCAGTTGCAGCTTGTTGATGATCAATTAGATAAACTTGAAGAATTAAGAGGCGATCTGCCGAATATGGTGCGTTCACTTGAAAGCACAATCAGCGAGATGAAAACCGATGTTAAGAATAAAGAATCCGAACAAAAAGAATCCGTAGAAAAAAGAGCATCTAACGAAGAAGAAATAGAAAAACTTAAAGAAAGTCAGAAAAAATTTAAAGCTCAGTTGTATCAGGTTAGAAATAATAAAGAATATGATGCACTTACAAAAGAAATTGATCACTCCGATGAACAAATAATCAAACTCGAAGCAGAAAACAACGCACTTGCAGATTCAAGCAAAAGTTTATCGGAACAAGTTGCCGAAATCAAACCAAGACTTGACGAACTTCTTTTAGAGTTAAAAGAAAAAGAAGCTGAGTTAAAAGAAATTATTAAAACAAACGAAAAAGAAGAAGCTAAACTTCAGGTTCAGCGCAAAAAAATAGAAGAACAGGTTAAAAAACCGGATGTTGCAGTTTATATGCGGATTCGTAAAGCTAAAAAAGGTAAGGCTGTTTCTACTATAAAAAGATCGGCATGTTCAGGTTGCCACAATATTGTGCCGTCGCAAAGGCAATTAGAAATTAGAAGAAACACAAGAGTTTTTACATGCGAGTATTGCGGTAGAATTCTTATTTCGCAGGAAATTGCAGAAGAAGTTGAAGCCGGGTAATTTTATATCAGCTTTACTGACTTCTTAATCAATTTTCTTTATATTCCGCTCAGGATTTTATGGAATATTTTTATTATTCCGAAAAATCTTTCACATAGTAATTGGCAGAATTGATACTTGTATCAATTCAATATAAAAGAATAATCTAATAATTCAATCCGGGCAATTGCTCCGATAAAATCGGGGAGGAAAGTCCGAACTTTACAGAACAGGGTGCCGGGTAACACCCGGGAGTTGATGGAGTAATTTATTAACGACTGAAAGTGCCACAGAAAAAAAACAGCTTCGATAAAACTGCCGCAAGGTAAATTATCGCAGCAAAGGTGAAAAGGCGAGGTAAGAGCTCACCGCTTCTTTAGTAATAGAGAAGGCACGGCAAACCACACCCGAAGCAAGGGCAAGTAAGAAAATCTTTCCGGCTTATTTTCCGTAAGGTAAATGCACCGGATCAGAGTTGTTCGCTCTGAATGTTTGCTGTTTAAGCAAGCAGGGTTTTCGGGTAGTCCGCTAAAGTCCGCTGGTAACAACGGAACGAGATAAATAATTGCCGTCCCGGTTTTTATCGGGGTTACAGAATTCGGCTTACAGGATTGAATTATTAGGTTGTTCTTATAAAAAATAATTAATTCTTTTATGGTAAATAAACGTTGGAAACTCAGAGAAGTTGAAAATACCAACTTATTAAAAGATATTGCAGAATCATTAAACATTTCTGAAGTGCTTGCCAAATTACTATGTTTAAGGGGTATCAATTCTTTTCACGAAGCAAAATTTTTTTTTCGTCCATCTTTGGAATCATTACATGATCCTTTTCTTATGCACGGAATGGAAACCGCAGCAAAACGAGCTATCATTGCACTTACCGAAAATCAGCGTATTTGTATTTACGGAGATTATGATGTTGACGGTACCTGCTCAACGGCTCTACTTTATATGTTCTTTAAAAAATTAGGAGCCAATGTTGATTTTTACATTCCACAAAGATTAACAGAAGGCTACGGTTTATCTAAAGAAAGTATTGATGTTATAAAATCAACTATAAATGCTTCTCTATTAATAACTGTAGATTGCGGAATTACTGCAATTGAAGAAACAGCTTATGCAAATAAACTTGGTATGGATGTAATTATTTGCGATCATCATCAGCCTAAAGATGAATTGCCCGATGCGCTTGCTGTTTTAGATCCATTAAAACCACAATGTAATTATCCGTTCAAATATCTTTCCGGCGCGGGCGTTGCATTTAAACTTGCACAGGGCATTGCCGAACTAATAGGCAAGCGCGAAATGCCGCTTGAATATCTTGATCTTGTTGCACTTGCAGGCGCTGCTGATATTGTGCCGCTTGTGGACGAAAACAGGATTCTTGTTAAAGAAGGACTTGAAAGAATAAATAGCAATCCAAGACCTGGTATCCTTGCAATTATCGAAAGCAGCAGTATTCATCCGGGCAGTTTAAACTCCGGACAAATTGTATTTACAATTGCACCAAGAATTAATGCGGTTGGCAGGTTAGGCGACGCCAAGAGAGCAGTTAAATTGATGATTACTGAAAGCAAAGATGAGGCATTTAAGTTTGCAAAAGTTTTAGAAACAGAAAATTATGAACGCAGAAAAATTGATGTTGATACTTTTGATAACGCTTTAGCGCTCGTAGAAAAATCAATTGACTTTGATAACGAACTTGCAATTGTTCTTCATCAGGAAGGCTGGCATCCCGGTGTGGTTGGTATAGTTGCATCGCGGTTAGTTGAAAAGTATTATCGCCCAACCGTTATGCTAACCACTATTGACGGCATTGCAAAAGGGTCGGCACGCAGTATTGCAAATTTTAATATTTATGATGCGCTTCAAAAGTGCGAAGATTTGCTTATCCATTTCGGTGGTCATCAGGCTGCAGCAGGGCTTGCTGTTGATCTTGATAAAATTCAAGAATTTAAGATGAGATTTAATAAGATCGTTAAAGAAACAATTAATGAGGAATCACTTTTACCCGAAATTTCAATTGACTCAAAGTTGAAACTCTCGGAAATAACTCCGAAGTTTTTAAGAATACTTGAGCAGTTCTCTCCATTCGGACCCGAAAATATGCGTCCTGTTTTTCTTTCAGAAGGTGTAGAGATTTTTAATACACCTCGATTGGTAGGCAATAATCATCTTGTTGCTTGTTTTAAACAAAACGGCAACGACAAGGTATTTGATAGTATTGGCTTTAATATGCGTGAATATTTAGATTTGCTGGCGGATAAAAAAATAAAAGTTGATATCGTTTATTCAATTGATAAAACTGTGCGAGATGGCAGAACTTATCCGCAATTAAGATTAAAAGATATAAGAATTAATAATTCAAATTAATTAAAAAGAAATTCAGGAGTTTTATAATGTCAGGTCACTCAAAATGGGCAACGATAAAAAGGAAAAAAGCTGTTCTTGATTCCAAAAGAGGGAAGATATTTACAAAACTGATTAAGGAAATTACAATAGCAGCAAGAGACGGCGGCGATCCTGTCGGAAATCCAAGATTGCGTTTGGCGGTTGATAATGCAAAAGCTCAAAATATGCCGCTTGATAATATTGACCGCGCAATTAAAAAAGCTACCGGCGAACTTGAAGGTGTAACGTACCACGAATTAACTTATGAAGGATACGGACCGGCAGGCATTGCTATTCTTGTTGAAGTGGCAACCGATAATAAAAACAGAACAGTTGCAGAAGTAAGACACTTGTTCAGTAAAAACGGCGGCGGTATGGGCGAAACAGGTTCCGTTGCATGGATGTTTGATCGCAAAGGCGTTATCACTCTTCCGATTGATGGAAAAAACGAAGATGATGTGATGGAAATTGTGTTGGAAGCCGGCGCTGATGATCTTACAACTGAGGAAGAATATTTTGAGGTTCAAACTTCTATTGAATCATTTGAAACTGTTAGAAGAACTTTGGCAGATAAAAAGTTTATAATTGAAAATGCTTCGCTTCAGTGGATTGCAAAAAATTTGATTGAAGTTAAAGGCGAAGATGCTGAAAAAGTTGTTAAGTTAATTGATGCGCTGGAAGACCTTGACGATGTTCAGAATGTTTTTTCCAACGCCGATATTGTTGAGTAGTTTTTCTTTTGTGCTGATGTTTTTTTATTCCCACGGAAGTGGGAATCTATTTTTTTACAATGATTGAAATATTTTATGATCATTTTGGGCATTGATCCTGGAACAAGAATTACCGGCTACGGAGTTATAAAATACTCCGGCAACAGCTTTATAAAAATTGCAAGCGGAACAATAAATCTACCTGCTCAAAAATCTATACCGCACAGACTCGAAATAATTTACAGCGAAATATCTAAAATCATAAAAAAATATAAACCCGAAGAGTTTGCAATCGAAACGGCTTTTTACGGAAAGAATGTTCAATCGGCTATGAAAATTGGTTATGCTCGCGGCGTATCTATACTATGCGCTCTACACAATAATGTAGAAGCAAGCGAGTACTCTCCTCGAGAAATTAAAAAATCAATTGTTGGAAAAGGTGCTGCAAGTAAAGAACAGGTAAGTTTTATGATCAAAACTTTACTCAATATCAAACAAGAAAAAATTAAAGTGGATGAAAGTGATGCGCTTGCAATTGCTTTATGCCATGCTTTTAGAATGAAAACACCAACCAAGAAAACGAAGGATTGGAAATCATTTATAGAAGCTTATCCGGAAAGGGTTATTGGGGATTGAAAAATTAGAAAAATTAATGATTAACTCACCTTACGCTAAATCAACTTATTTGTCATTCCGTCCGTCAATTGACGGATTGTTTCGGAATCTCTATTTATTAAAATTAAAAATGCCGAAATAAATTCTAAATGATAACTGCGCATAGTGAGTGATTAAGCTAATTCGATAGAGGAGAAGTTAATGAAATTTAATTCTTTTGAAGATTTACAAGTCTGGAAGGATAGCCGGGAATTTGTTCAATCTATTTATAGATTAACATCCGAAGGGAAGTTTAAATATGATTTCGGATTTAAAGAACAAATCCAGAGAGCTTCTGTTTCGATTATGAATAATATAGCCGAAGGTTTTGAAAGAAATAACAATAAAGAGTACATAAAGTTTTTGGGTTATTCCAAAGGATCAGCCGGAGAAGTAAGATCAATGCTTTATGTTGCAATTGATTTGGGTTATATTTCACAAGATAGTTTTAATACACATTACCAAATGGCAATAAATATTATAACTCAAATTTCTAATTTTATTAAATACTTAAAAAAGAATTCTAAAGTTTTAAAGTAATCATTAAAGACAATTGCTCTTTATACTTCAAGCATTAAATCTTTTAATCTTTCTAATTTTTAAATCTTTATTTTTTTTATGATCGGCTATTTAACAGGTAAACTAATTTCATCAAAACCAACGCAAATCATTATTGATGTTAACGGGGTTGGATATACAGTAAACATTTCAATAAACACGTTTGAAAAGATTTCCGAAAAGGAAAGCATCTCTCTTTTCATTCATACAAGCGTTAAAGAAGATTCAATTACTTTGTTTGGATTTTTTACTCAATCAGAAAAAGAAATGTTTGAACTTTTAATTTCGATAAGCGGAATTGGACCAAAACTCGGGCTTAATATTTTATCCGGCATTACTGTTGATGAATTAAAATTTGCAATTAGTAATGGAAATGTGTCGCGCATGATTGCTGTTCCCGGTATTGGCAGAAAGACCGCAGAACGCGTTGTGCTTGAATTAAGAAATAAAGTTGATGCAATAAAACCAGACGGTGTAACACTGGAAACTTCCGCAAAAGATGAAGCAATTGCAGCGCTAACAATTCTTGGTTATCAACGGCAAATTGCAGATAAAGTTGTACGCGATTTGCTGATGGAAAATACAAATTACTCTTTAGAAGAACTGATTAGAAAAGCTTTAGCAGGATTAAATAAATAGTTTTGCTTTATTGCACCGCACAATTTAATTCAACAATCCCTTCAAGTTCAGCCTCAAGTTTATCACCGCTTTCAACTTTGCTTACGCCTTTTGGCGTTCCGGTAAAAATTAAATCACCTGCTTCAAGTATCATTAAAGATGAAATGTACTGAACTATTTGCGCCGGTTTGTGCAGCATTTTATTTAGCTGTTCTTTTTGCTGGAACTCGCCGTTTATTTTAAGTGAGATAGTTTCTTCAAGTGTAAGTTTGTGCGATGATTTTTCAACAAACTCCGAAAGTACGGCAGAAGTATCAAAACATTTAGAGATCGTCCACGGATCGCCTTTGCGTTTTAATTCCGATTGAACATCGCGTAAAGTCATATCAAGCCCGATTCCATAAGCTGTAATTGCTCTTTCAGATGTATTGAGATCAGCATCTTTTATTGTTTCACCAATCAGCAAAACAAGTTCAGTTTCGTGGTGCATATTGTTTGAAAAAGATGGGCAAATAATTTTATCGCCCGAATAAACAACCGCCGAAGCTGGTTTCAAAAACACAACAGGTTTTTCTTGAATTTCATGCCCAAGTTCGTGTGCGTGTTCAGCATAGTTTCTGCCTACACAAACAATTTTACCAATTGCAATTTCTTTATTGCTGTTTTTAATTTTTACTGTTTTCATTTCAATCTAAAATTATTTAAAAATCTCTTATTAATAACACACGGGCAGCCAATTATGTCTTTTGCTTTTTCTTTGTAGCTGCTGGAAATAGAATATTATTTAATATCAATCTATATCCGGGTGAATTTTTGTGCAAACTTAAATCTGTTGGCGGATCACCTACTGCATGTTGATAATCTTCCGGATCATGCCCGCCGTAAAATGTGAATGTACCTCTACCAAAATTCCCGTGAATATATCGAACCTGATCTGTTCCCTGTCTTTCTGCCAAAACGATTACGGAATTTTTAATTGTTTTTTTTCTAAACATGGTTGTTTGTCCCATAAATCCTTCAATTACATTTGCGTGATTTTGTGTAAGCATTGTTGGCACGGGATCGTACTTTGCCGAGAAATCAAAAAGCGTAAAGTAATCGTTTTGCTGCAAACCGATTTCGGTTGGTTGAATATCAATATCGCTGTACTCATAAACATAAGGATTCATATCAAGTTTAAAATTCTGGAATGCAAATGTTTTTGAAAAATCCAATTTGCTTTGCGCATCCGAATCCGCAGCATCGCCGTCAAAAACAGGCGCGCAAATATCAATATTTTCAGCAGCAAGCGAGATGTCGTAGGAATCGGTTGCGCTGCACATTGCAAACAAAAAACCACCCTGCCCAACAAAATTTTTGATTGTTAATGAAACGGCTTTCATCATATCAGGTACTTTATTGAAACCGTTTTTTTTTGCATCGTTTTCGTACATGATCTGTTGATCAATATACCATTGAGCATTGCTGAAACTTGCATAAAATTTTCCATACTGTCCGGTAAAATCTTCGTGATGCAAATGAATCCAATCAAACTTTTCGAGATCGCCGCGAAGTATTTCATCATTCCATATTTTTTCATATTTAACTTTTGCATATTCGAGAGCAAGAGTTACAGCATCATCCCATGGCGCAAATCCCGGTGGAACAAAGACAGCAATCCTGGGAGCCTTTTCTAATCTTACCACGTCCATATTGTTATCTTCACTTTGAACTTCAGCATAAATTTGCGATGCTTGCGAGAGAGAGATCTGTTCAAAGAAAACCTCTTCAAGCAAACACTCGGAAACGATCTGTTCTGTTCGATCAATTAAGAATGAACCGCCGCGGTAATTTAAAAGCCAGTCTGCTTTTAAGCCTGCTTCAAGTGCGTGAAATGTAACACCGTAGGCTTTTAGATGATCGGTTTGTGCAAGGTCCATCGTGATGAGAATTTTAGTTTGAGGGAATAAAACAAAGGGTACTAAAAAAAGTAATAATAATATTTTGATGATATGTTTTTTCATTAAATAACTAATAAAACGTAATTTTTCTTTATTAACAAAAGTGTTGAATTATAGTTAGCAAAACAGTATGCGGATTTATTGCTGATTAACATTGCTGTTAAACCATATAGTTTTAATCAGCAAAAAAATTAAGCATATTTTACATCGGATTTTATAAAAATCGGTTCCGCATTATTTTCCACAACATCTTTTGTTATGATGCACTTATCAACATCTTTTTTATTCGGAAGATCATACATTATATCAATCATAAAATCCTCTACTATTGATCGCAAAGCGCGTGCGCCAGTTTTTCTTTCCAAAGCTTTCTTTACAATCGCATCAAGCGCAAAAGGATCAAACTCAAGTTCAACCGATTCCATCAAGAAAAGTTTTTTGTATTGTTTTATGATTGCATTTTTTGGTTCCGTTAAAATACTTCGCATAGCTTCTGCACTTAATTGATGAAGCGGAGCGGCAACCGGAAGCCTGCCGATAAGCTCCGGAATCAATCCAAATCTTAAAAGATCTTCAGGCTGAATGTGTGCAAGTAAATCATCTTCTTTCGTTTTTAATTTAAGATCCGAGCCAAAGCCCATTCTGTTTTCATTAATTCTTTTAGCAATAATTTGATCAATTCCATCAAATGCACCGCCGACAATAAAAAGAATATTTTTTGTGTTAAGATTTATTAAACTTTGTTCAGGATGTTTTCTTCCGCCTTTTGGTGGAATACCTGCAATAGTTCCTTCAAGTATTTTTAATAATGCCTGTTGAACACCTTCACCGGAAACATCGCGGGTAATTGATGTGCTTTCACTTTTACGGGCAACTTTATCAATCTCATCTATGTAAACGATACCTTTTTGTGCGCGTTCCAAATTGTAATCCGATGCTTGAAGCAAGTGAACAAGTACCGATTCAACATCGTCACCAACGTAACCAGCTTCGGTTAATGTTGTTGCATCTGCAATTGCAAAAGGAACATCAAGAGCTTTAGCAAGAGTTTGGGCAAGTAATGTTTTTCCAACTCCGGTAGGACCAATCAGCAATATGTTACTCTTTTCAATTTCTACATCGTCAAGCTCAAAAAAATTGGAGCGCGAACCGATCCTTTTATAATGATTATAAACTGCAACAGCCAAAACTTTTTTTGCCCGCTCCTGCCCGATTACATATTCATCAAGAGATTTTTTTATTGTTTCCGGCGTGTTCTTTGTCCAGCTATTTGATTTCTGGCTATGAAATGCAGCAAGATTATTTTTAAGAATATCAACGCTGCTGCCGATACAAATATCACAAATGTAAACATCGGGTCCGGCAATCATACTGCCTACTTCACTTCCGTCTCTTCCACAAAACGAACACTTTACAATTTTTTGCCCTGTTTTTTTTGCCATCAAAAATTCCTAACTGTTTTTATTTTTTAATAAAATAATATTTTCTCTTGCCTCATCCAGATACAATGATCTGGGAAATCTGGCAAGTAAACTTTCATACGATTGAATAGCTTTAGCATTATCTTTTAAACCATATTGATAGATTTTGCCTAACAAATATAAGGCTTTGTCGGCATATATATTTTTTTCAGCTTCATCGGTAATTAACTTTAAATCAATGATTGCATTAACATAATCACTGTTTGCAATCAGCATTTCAGCCGCTTTAAGTTTTGCAATAGAGTGAAAAACAAATGCCTGTTGATTTTGTGAAAGTTGCAAATATAAATTTTTTGCATCACCAAATCTTTTTTGCTCGGCTAAAAACTCCGCATTGCAGTAAAGCGCTAAATTAGACGAATCATTTTTAGCTGTGTTCAAAAGAATAGAAAATTCAAGCGCATCGTTAGCAATGTTATCTTTAAGATTTGAAAGAACCGATGAAAGAATATTTCGTGCTTTATCAAAATTAGATTTATAGGAATATATTTTTGCAAGCTTATAACTTGCAAAATTTCTGTCCTTTGTTTCGACGCGCGATAGTTCATTTATCTGGCTAAAATATTTTTCTGCATCGTCTAATTTTGCTTGTTGAATTGAAATTAAACCAAGTTCCGTGAATGCAGCAGGCGCAAATTTAGATGTTGGATAATCATCAGCAATAGCCTTAAAGTATTTTTCTGCATTCAGCATATCACCTTTTTGATGATATAATAAACTGCTTATTCTTATTTTGGCTTCAATAGCAACTTCGGAATGTTTATAAACATTTACTATTTCTTCATAAGCCTTTATTACGGGCTCAATCTCTTCATCTGCTGCTCTGGCAGGAATGTAATAAGATTTCCAATTAGAATTTGTATCGTCATATTTTTTTATAAAAAGGGATTCTTTAGTTTTTGCATATCCAAGTTTGACCGCAGAAATAGATGGCTGATCTGGATATTTATCTATCAAAAACTTAAACGCTTCTTCTGCCACTTCATACTCGCCGTCGTGAAAAACAAACTCGGCAAAATTGTAAAGTTCATCGCCGTTATACTTTTGGTTTTCATCAATTTCTTTGTAAAGATCAAAAGCCAGATCATAATTTTTCTTTTCTATATAAAGTCTTGCAAGCAAATACTTAAAATTGATTTTATCCGATTTATAATTTCCCACAACCTCAATTGTTTCATCAAGTGCGTTTGGTTTGCTTGAGTATGAAAGGATTTTATTTTCTATTTGTGAATACTGAGTTGGGTTTGATTTGATAAGGCTGCAATATTCTTCGGCTGCTTCTTTGTAACGCATTGTAATGCTGTAAAGTTCGCCGAGTTCAAATGAATATAAACCCGGTTCTTTAGCAGATTCTTTTCCTCTGTTCAGCAGTTCGATAGCTTTATCAAAATCTCTTTTATCAATTGCATAATTTGCCATTATTCGGCAAGCCATTTGATTGCCTTGATTATCGTTAATCGCATCATCCCAGATTGTATATGCTTTTGTACGATCTCCCGCAGTGTAATATGTTGAACCAAGCATTCCAAACAAACTTAAATCCTGCGGCGTAAGTTTAATTCTTGCATTAATCAGCGAAACCGATTCATCGTAATTTTTTAGCAAAAGATAAAGAGCGTTAAGTTTATTGAAATACTGAATATTGTTCGGGTCTTTTTTGTTAAGCGCTTCAACAATTTCTAACGCTTTGCTGTAATTGCCCTGATGCTCGTAGCTTTGAGCAAGCATAAATTGATTTTGATCTAACGAGTTTTGCTGAGCCAGCAATGAAGCAGCAATAAATAATATTGGAATAATTTTCTTAATCATAACCTAAAAATAGCAAATTGGTGCTGTCATTCAAGGCAGGAAATGACATTTTCTCCATTAGTACCGATTAGAACCTTTATATGAAAACAAAATTTAATATTTAATGTAATTATAAAATGTTTCAGATAATTTCTCACCATTTTTATACCTTATCCTTGATCTAATGAAACCAGTTGAGTCAAAAATCAGTTCTTCTGAAAAGGCATTCGTTCCATCTGAATGATTTTCTAAAACACGATTCCCTTCTACAACATAATTAATAAAATCTGTTTCGCCATCAATTGAATTAACCAACTTTTTATTAACTGACAAATTTGAATAGTCATAGTCAAATTCAAAGGTTTGGTTATTTGTTTTCGTTGCCACAGTTTGTTTTATGATTTTTCCATCTGCATCAATTATAAATTTATAGGTGGCAAAGCCAGATTCCACTTTAATTGTATCTTTACTGTAAGTATAATCTTCCCAATCAAATTTTACTAATTGTGTTGTATCAGTAGTAAGCCATTTTTCTAAAATTGATTTTGTTTTGTACTTAAATGTGTAGTTGTTAACTCTTTGAATTTTATTATCTGCATAAAAAAATTCCTGCCTGTGCCAATAAGGAAGACAGCCTGCACTTGTGTTTTCGGTTGTTGTTCGACGAATTATTTTGCCTTCTTTATCAAACTCAATGAATGTAATGCTATCCAAGCCTAAGCTATCCTTTCTTTGCATAACCATAGACAAATATTTTATTTGATGCTTTTTTAATAGCTCAAGCTCATAATTAGTTTGTAATTGTGGGATACTTTTCGATAAAGTAGTTGATAAAATTGCTACTTCGTAATCATTTGATGATATATCTTTTTTGCTGCAATTAGTAACTATAAGCGAAAGTAAAAAAATGAAGATCAAAAAATATATTTTCATAAACTTTCCTTTCTTTAGAAAGAGGCGCACAAATGTGCGCCCATAAAAATGTTATTGTAATTTAAAAACTATTGGTACTGTTACCTGTACTTTTATCGGTTTGCCTCGTTGTTTACCTGGTTTAAATTTTGTATTTAAAACAGCATCCATCGCTGCTTCATCACAACCCGCTCCAATTCCTTTTATAATTTTTACAGCGGCAACAACCCCGTTTTCATTAATAAAGGCAATCAAATAAACTTTTCCTTCTACGCCAGCACGTTTAGCAATTTCCGGGTAAAATATTTTTTCTTGTATTGCTTTTATTCCGCCAATTGGTTCAGGCATTTCATCAACAGTTATTGGATATTCGCTTTCAGTAATGGATTTTGAATTAGAGTTTTCCCCAACTAATAAATTTAATGGAAAAATTGAATTGACATTTTCACCCTTTTTTACTCCTGGGGTCAATTTCCAATATTTAACAGTTGCAATTACTAAACTATCAACAATTGCATTATCACTTTTTTCGATTGTAACTCTATCAAGATTGCCTTCCTTGTTAATCATTAAACTATATTCAAAAATTGATTGCTTTGTTTTTCCTTCACGAGAAGCAGTTATTCCTTTTTTCTTCAAATAATAATTTATGTTCTTTACCAATGTATCAGTGCTTCCTTTTATTATTTTGGGATTTTCATCAAGCATATCCGGTGCAAGCCATGCATTTTTATAATCATCAGCAGGCATCTCTTGTTTTTCCTCTTTGCACGCTGCTGCAAGCAAAAGAAAAACTAAAATGGCAACTAATTTCGTTTTCATTTTTCACCTCAAATTTTTGGTTTAATAATTATTTCGTTATCAAAAGTTGCACGCACTTCAACTCCCGGTAAACTGTTGTAAAGCATTTCTATTGTTCTGGTTTGCATTAGCATTTGTTCTGTAAGATTATCAACTTTTTGTTGATAGTTTGAAATCTTTGTAAAAAAATAACCGCTTAAAAAAAACAATATCAAAACGGCGGCGTAAGTATAATTCTTGCATTAATCAGCGAAACCGATTCATCGTAATTTTTTGCAAAAGATAAAGAGCGTTAAGTTTATTGAAATACTGAATATTGTTCAAGTCTTTTTTGTTAAGTGCTTCAACAATTTCCAGTGCTTTGCCGTAATTGCCCTGTTTCTCGTAGCTTTGAGAAAGCATAAATTGGTTTTGATCTAATGGATTTTGCTGTGCAAATAACGCAGCACAAAAAAATAGCATTAGAATAATTTTCTTAATCATAGCTTAAAAATAGCAAATTGGTGCTGTCATTCAAGGCAGGAAATAAAGATAGTTCTAAGAAAATAAGAGTAATTTAGATTAGATTTTTTAGAAAATTACTATCCTCTTAATTTCCTAATGTAGCCTCAACCTTCAGGTTGAGGAGATGAGATTAAAATAAAATGCAGTTTTTTTCAATTCATTTCGCAAGCTTTCGGCTGCCATAAAAAGAAACAATAATAAAATGTGTCTTACTATTCCGCAAGCTGAAGCTTGCGCCTGCAGCAAAAAACTTGCGGCTACGGAAATAAACGAAATATTAAACTTTTGTTGACATCATTATGGTTTAACCTTCCCATTCATTTAGGGAATATATTGTTGAACCTTTAAATAAATACTTTTTCCAATAATCAACCAATCCGGCTCTTACAGGATTATTTAGTATGTACTTTATTTGGATATCTAAATTGTCCTCGCCTCGTAAAATGTGATCGTAATAATCTTTTTGCCATTTTATTTCCGGATGATATTTTCCCAAATAGTAACCTGATTTTTGTTTAAACATATTTAAACATTTTTTTACGTTGGAATTTGAATTATTGCCAGCTAAAAGTAAATGAACGTGATTCGGCATAAAAACATAAGCATAAGCGGAACAGTCGTAACTCTTCATTTCATTTAAAAGAAAATTTTCAAATATTTTGAATATTTTATAATCGGTGAAAAAATTAACTCTATTTTTAATGCATAATGTAAATGATATTGGCTGCTCGCCAATATACACCTCATCATAAAGACGATGTTTTTTTTCTCGTATTATTTTCATTTAATTACAATTTTTTACAAACGATATTTTATTTGATATAAATTAGCAAATTTTAATGTAACCTCACTTAATAAACGAAACATTTTTCTGCGCCCATTCCGGTAGCCTCAGCCTTCAGGCTGAGGAGATTGTATAGTATTTGAAGACATTTTGAGCAGGTAATTATAAATCCTTTTCTTATATTTATTAAAAAGGATAGTAAACTCGATTATTTGATTCTCTTTTTCCTGCAAGATGTTTTTTGCTTGTTATCTAAAGGATGCTTTAAAACTTAAAATGTTTCCGGTTAATAAAATATTTCTTTAAAACTTTATTTACGCAATACTTTATGGCTTAAATTACATTGTTAATCTTAACATAGTTTAATAGTTTTAGCTTTCAAATTATAAGAAAATGAAGAAAATTTTAATTTTAGGTTCGTCCGGTTCGATAGGCGCTAACACTTTAAATGTTGTTAGAAATTTTCCGGATAAATTTGTTGTTACCGGATTAACTGTTAACTCAAGTATTGATATTCTTGCTGAACAGATAAAGGAATTCCATCCCGAATTTGTTGTTGTTCCTGATGAAACTAAAGCCGCTCAATTAGAATCTAACATTGGCAGTTTATGCAAAGTTTTTTACGGTAATGATTCAATAACAAAAGCTGCAGCAGAAGGCGATTATGATATTTTAGTTGGTGCAATAGTTGGTTTTGCCGGTTTAGCTCCAACAATTGAGGCTATTAAACGGGGCAAACGTATCGCTCTTGCAAATAAAGAAACGCTTGTTGTTGCGGGCGAAATTGTTACTAAACTTGTGCTTGAAAATAATGCAGAGATTATTCCTGTTGATTCGGAACACTCGGCAATTTATCAATGTTTAGTTGGTGAAAATCTGAATGAAGTTGAAAAACTTATTATTACTGCTTCGGGTGGACCATTTTTAAATAAAGAAAAATCCTTTTTTGAAAATGCTACAGTTGATCAAGCGCTCAATCATCCCAACTGGAAAATGGGCAGTAAAATTACAATTGATTCCGCAACGATGATGAATAAAGGGCTTGAAGTTATTGAAGCGCATTGGTTATTTGGGCTGCCGATTGAAAAAATAAATGTGGTCGTTCATCCTCAATCAATAATTCATTCAATGGTTCAGTTTGTGGATGGCTCAATAAAAGCGCAGCTTGGTTTACCTGATATGAAGCTGCCGATACAATATGCACTAACTTTTCCGGAAAGATTAAAAAATGATTTTGCTAGGACTAACTTGCCAGCAATAAATAGTTTAACGTTTTTTGAGCCGGATTTTGATAAATTTGAGTGCTTAAAATTAGCGTTTGATGTGATCAAAACAGGCGGAACGGCGCCCTGCATTTTGAACGCAGCCAACGAAATTGCTGTTGATATGTTTATAAATAAGAAAATAAAGTTCTCGCAAATTCCCAAATTGATTTACGAGGCATTAAGCAAAATTGATAATCATATTGATCCGGATATTGAAACAATTTATGATTGCGACAAAAGGACGAGAGAATTTGTTAGTTCTTTAGATGCTTGATTTTCAGTATTGAGTATCTTTTGAAAATATACTAAAACAATAATAAGTTTAATTAAAATAATGTTAGAATAAGGAGCTCCCTTTAATATGGATTACATAATTTATTTTGCTATCACAATCGGAATATTGGTTTTTATTCACGAGTTGGGACATTTTGCCGCAGCTAAACTATCGGGTATGCGTGCAGATGTTTTTGCTATCGGATTTGGAAAAAGATTATTTGGATGGAATAAAAAAACCGGATTCTCTTTTGGAGAACTTCCAAAGGATTTTGACGGCGAAGGTAATACGGATTATCGTTTAAGTATGCTTCCGCTTGGCGGATATGTTAAAATAGCCGGAATGATTGATGAAACAGTTTCAACTACCGGCGAGGGCTTAAATCAATTTACAAAAGAACCAGAACCTTATGAATTTAGAGCAAGACCTCTTTGGGCAAAAATATTTGTAATTACTGCCGGCGTATTGATGAACCTTTTACTTGCGTGGGCAATATTTTGGGGCGCTAATTTTTTTCATGGTAAACCGGTTACTCAAACTACAACAATTGGAGTTGTTGCAGACGGAAGCGCAGCAGCTAAAGCAGGTTTTTTAACAAAAGATAAAATCTTATCCATAAATGGCAAGCAATTAACTAACTGGGAAGATTTGAGAGCAGAAATTTTTGTTCACACACTTGGCGAAGATATAAATGTAAAAGTTTTAAGAGATGGAACTGAAAAAAATCTTTCTATAAAAAGAAAATTAATACCGGAAGATGAAACTCAAGCAGAGTTTATAATACCTGATAATACACGCCCTGCAATTGGGGAAGTTATACCTAAATATCCGGCTGAGAAAGCTGGGCTTAAAGCAAATGACATAATGCTTTCTATTGATGGAACGGAGCTTTACAGTTCTGCTCAAACCACCAGGTTGATTAAATCAAACAGCGGAAATGAAATTAAATTACTCATTCAAAGAGATGACCAAAAAATGCTGTTTGCCGTTACACCCGGCGCCGATTCAATAATCGGCATTTCGATGGGAACTGTTTTTATGGGCAAAAGTACTATGAAAACTTATGGTTTTTTTGCTTCAATTTATATGGGCTGGAAAGATATTGAAAAAGTAACTGATTTAACTTTTACAATGTTCGGCAAAGTTTTTTCTGGCAATATTGAGTTTAAGAAAGCATTCGGCGGACCGATAAAAATTGCGCAAATGGCAACCACTCAAGCTGATAGAGGCTTGGCAAGCTTTTTATATTTTCTTGCATTGTTAAGTTTAAGTTTAGCAATTCTAAACATTATGCCTTTCCCGGTTTTAGATGGAGGGCATTTAGTTATGATTATTATAGAATCAATAATGAAAAAAGAAATACCAATCAAGATCAAATTAGCAATTCAAAACACAGGGTTAGTATTACTTTTGCTGTTGATGGCGTTTATTTTTTATAATGATATAATATCCCTGCTTTAGATTTTATGTATAAAGATGATTTATTGACTCGATAAATCATCTTTATATAGAAGTGTGAATGTAATTAAAACACAGATTACTACTCCTAAATTCGTTTATTATGGTTTTGTATCCCCGCAATTTCGTTTAGAATTAATTATGACCGAAATATTATTTCTTATTAAAACGGCGCATTATAAGCTGACTTAAATTCTTTTAAACTTCCACCTATCACATTCCCTTACCAGATATAAAAAAGCAAAGGTTATTCTCTTTTCAACAATATAACTTAACGCACAAAAGAAAAATCTCATTCCCTTTTAAAAAGGTAAAGATTATATTTGATATGCGAACTGATATTCTTAAAATAAATAGTAATAATTCCATAATTAAAAACAGCACACTCAATCCGGTGAAAAGAAAAAAAATATACTGGCTATTGCAAATTTTTGGCTGGACTTTTTTAATTGCTCTTAATCTCATTATCTATTCATCATTCAAAACTTTAACATTCGGCGATTTTGTTGTTGGTGCAGTGATGGTTTTTTTCGGAATATCTCTTACTCATATTTACAGACGTTATATCAAGAAAAAAAGCTGGACAAGCCTTCCCTTAAAAAAAATTGTTCCCAGAATTTTAATTGCAAGTTTAGTTATTGGCTTTTTAATATTCATTCCGGCTTTTGCAACAAGTTATTTGCTTGGGCTTGAAGAAGAAACAAAACACTTTACCGCCTCAATAATTTCAGGCATTCTAAATCTATCGAGCATTGTTCTATTCTGGTCTTTAATCTACTTTGCAATACACTACTTTGAAAACTCTCAAAGAGCGGAAATTGAATCTTTAATCTTTGAGGCTGCCGTAAAAGACTTTGAATTGAAAACTTTAAAAGCGCAACTGAATCCGCATTTTATGTTTAATGCTATGAATAGCATTCGTGCATTAATAGAAGAAGATCCACAAAATGCAAGAGATGCAATAACCAAACTTTCTAATCTTATGAGATATACTTTGAAGATTGAAAGATCCGAAACCGTTTTGCTTTCGGAAGAACTTAGAACAATTAAAGATTATCTTGATCTTGAAAAAATAAGATTTGAAGAAAGACTGCGTTACAATATTCAATCCACAAGCGAAGCTGATAGAGTGGAAGTTCCGCCGATGATGGTGCAAACGCTTGTTGAAAACGGAATAAAGCATGGGATATCCAAAATAACTAACGGCGGAGAAGTTACAGTTGATGCAAAAGTTATTGCAAATAATCTCGTGATTGAAATTAGAAACAGTGGTAACTTTGATGGTGAAGCATTTAAAAATTCCAGCGGGTTTGGTGTTGCAAATACCAAGCACCGATTAAATTTACTTTACGGCGGAGATGCTTCATTTAATTTACTTAATGAAAATAACAGCACGGTTTTAGCTAAACTTAAAATACCATCAGGAGGTTCAAAACAATGAAAGCATTAATTATTGATGACGAAAGACTTGCACGTACAGAATTAATTAGACTACTGGAACCATATAAAGAAATTGAAATTATCGGCGAAGCAGTAAACGCAGAAGATGCACACACAAAAATATCAGAACTTAATCCCGATGTAATTTTTCTTGATATTCAAATGCCGGGCAAAACAGGCTTTGAATTGCTGGAGGAATTAGTAAGTGTTCCAAAAGTTATATTTACAACTGCTTATGATGAATATGCATTAAAAGCATTTGAATATAACGCGCTTGATTATTTACTAAAACCAATTGAGCCTGTAAGATTGGAAGAGTCTGTTAAAAAACTTATCGAAGGCAGAAGAAAAGAAAAAATTCACAGTGATGTTTTTGATAAATTGACGGCTGAAGATCAGGTATTTGTTAAAGACGGTGAACGATGCTGGTTTGTAAAACTTGAAAAAGTTAGATTGTTTGAATCGGAAGGTAATTATGTTCGGTTATACTTTGATGAAAACAAACCATTGATACTTAGAACTCTAAATTATCTTGATGAAAGATTGGATAACAAATCTTTCTTCCGTGCAAACAGAAAACATATAATCAATTTAAAATGGGTAGAAAACATTGAACCCTGGCTAAACGGCGGATTACTTGCAAAATTAAAAGGCGGTCATAAAATTGAAGTATCGCGCAGGCAAGCTGTTAAATTTAAGGAAATGCTTAGCCTGTAATTATTCTTAATCAGTTTGCTTACTTCAATTCTATTTACGGTTTGTTTTTGCTTTGAAAGCGAAGTTTTATAGGTTATTTTTATTCTGTAATTGAAAAAAATATTCATCAAACTTTAATAAAAATGTAATGAATCGTATTAATAGAATTGGTTTTTGTGTCATTATTTTGATTCTGGGTTGCACTTCTTTTTTACATTCACAACAAGATTCATCCCTCACAATTTCATCGTCAGAAAAAACAAATAACGACACGGTAGTTGTGGTTACGCATCCGCAGGATGTTAGCGACGCTGCAGGTTATGTAATTAAAAACAACAGCTTTGGAGAACTTAGAATATACGGCTCGGTTAGAATTTCGGGGGCGTATGATTTGAACGGTTTAACCGATGCTAACAATTTTTCTACTTACGAGATTCTTGTGGGTGATGAAACAATCAATCAACCAAGATTCTTTATGTCGCCTTATCAAACAAGATTGGGAATTGAGGTTAATAGAAAAAGCGCTTTGGGAAAAATCAAAGTTAAAATTGAATCGGATTTTTTAGGACAGAATAACGGACTAAGAATAAGACACGCTTATGTTGAAAGCGGTAATTTTCTTGTAGGGCAAACATGGTCATCTTTTACAGATGTAAATTCAATTCCAACCACAGTTGATGCAGACGGACCTAATAGTTGTGTGCGGTTAAGAACCGTCCGATTAAGATATTCCGATGTTCTGTTAAAAAGTAATTTGCGATATGTTGTTTCGCTTGAAGCGCCTGACCCTGATATTATTCTTCCTGATTCGCTAAGCGGTAGAATTCCATCACAATTTCTTCCTGATATTGCGGGATATATACAATACGATTATTCACGTGGATATGTTCTTACGGCGGGAATTATAAGAGGTATAACAGCTAAAGATACTGCTACTTCTTCCGAACAGATTTTGGGATATGGAATTTTACTTGCCGGAATTTATGAAGTGGATAAATCAGATAAGTTACTCTTTCAAGTTGTTTATGGTCAGGCAATATCAAGATTTATAACGGCACTTAATGGAAAAGGATTGGATCTGGTTTATAATCCACAAACAAATCTTTTTGAAGCTTCCAATGAAGCCGGTTTTTTACTTTCCTATTCGCATAAATGGAGATACGATGCTTCTTCTACAATTACTTTTGGAAGAGTTGTAGTTTTCAATAAAGATTTTGAGCCGCCCGATGCATTTAAATACAGCTATTATTTTTCGGGAAATATTTTTTGGAATCCTTTACTTGGAATGAGACTTGGCGTAGAACTTTCTCACGGCTACAGAATTAATAAAGATGATCAATCCGGTTCGGCAACAAGAATCGGGTTTATTTTTTATGCCGATTTTTAGATCGGCATAAATTTCCGTTTATCTTTACTAACCAAAATAGAAACACTTCAACCGAATCACTTCGCTTATTTTTTAAGCTGTTTCATTTTTATCTTCTTCAATCCATGCTTTTATTAAAGTATATGAAACCGCAAGAATTACAGGACCAATAAAAAGACCAACAATTCCAAAAGCAATTAAACCGCCAATTACTCCTGCAAAAATTAATAACAAAGGAAGATTTGCTCCTCTTTTTATAAGAATTGGGCGTATAAAATTATCTGAACCTCCGGCAATAATAGACCATATTAAAAGAATGGTTCCCCAAACCGGATCGCCGGATGCGTATTTCCAGATTACTGCAGGAATTAAAACCGGAATTGCGCCTATCTGTGCTATTCCGAGAATAAACATAATTGCTGTTAATAAACCAGCCCGCGGAACACCTGTAACTGCAAGTCCTATTCCACCGAGTACGGATTGAATTATTGCAGTGATAACAACACCAAGTGTAACAGCTTTAATTGCCTGCCCGGCTAATGTTACTATTTCATCTCCTTTATTGCCGGAAAGTTTTGTTGCAAACTTTTTCAATCCATTTACAGCAATTTCTCCTTTGGAATAAAGTATTCCGCTTAATACAACAGTTACTAAAAAGTGAACCATAAATAAACCAAAGCTGCCAGCCTGCGCAACAAACCATCTAAATATATCGTCAAGAAACGGGATAACTTTTTTGATTATTTCTTCATTATGCAGTGAAGCAATTTTTTCCCAGGCGGATTGTAATTGAGAACCAATAACCGGTATTCCCGTTATCCATTCGGGCGCACTTTGCACCTTCATTGAAGAAAGCGATTGTAACCATTCTCCAACAGCAGATGAGTTTTTAACTATTGTACCAAGTACAATCAATATCGGAACAAGAATAACCATTAATATCAATAATAACATTACGGCAATTGCAAGACTTCTTTTATTCCACAGAATTTTTTGCAGCTTGAGCATAAAATTATAAGTTGAGATTACTATTATTGCCGCCCAGATGAGCGATGCAATAAAAGGATAAAACACCCATAAACTGCCGGCTGCTAAAACAAGTATTATAATTACGCTTAATGTAATTTGTGTTAAATCTTTATTTACAGGGTTACCATTCATAGTTTCACCTTTTTCTTTTCATATTCTTAATTTTCAATTTTAGTGGTACATACAAATTCAAAAAAACTCTTGCTGATACTTTATTTTTGTAGAGCCAAACATTTCCTATACCGCATGCAATACTAGATGGTTATTAACTAACGGCATCGCAACAAAAGTGCTTGATCTTGAAGCTTTGGTCGAATCATTACTTTGTGCATTTATAAGATTATATGTATGAATCAAAAACAAGCACCAAAAAAATATTTTTTAATCATTCCACAATTTTAATTTTGCCCCGTCATTTTCTTTGGATCAAGCAATTCTTTTATCTGATTTTCAGTTAATAATTTTTTCTCGCGAATGAGTTCGAGAATTCCTTTACCCGTTTCAAGAGCTTCCTTTGCAAGCTCGGTTGTTTTTTCATAACCAAGAACAGGATTAAGTGCGGTTACGATTCCAACACTTTGATTAATATATTTTGTCATCACATCTTCGTTTGGTGTAATTCCATCAATGCAGCTCGTACGGAATGCTTTCATTGTGTTTGCAAGCAATTTTTGTGACTCAAGTATGCAGGAAATTGCTAGCGGTTCATAAGCATTTAATTGAAGCTGACCTGTCTTTGAGGCTATCGTAACAGACACATTATTACCCATCACTTTGAATGTAACAAGATTCATAAGTTCCGGCATAACGGGATTAACTTTACCAGGCATAATTGATGAGCCAGGCTGAAGAGGAGGAAGATTAATTTCGAATAATGCTGTTCTTGGACCTGATGCTAATAAGATTAAATCGCTTGCAATCTTTGAGAGTCTTATTGAGAGTGTGTTTAATGCATTTGAGTAATTAGCAAAACCCGATAGATCTGAAGTTGCTGCAATTAAATCTTTTGCCGGAACAATTTTCTTTTTCAAGATTTGACCGAGATGTTTTGCACAGTTTTCTACAAATCCTTTTTGAGCAGTGAGCTTGGTGCCAATTGCAGTTCCGCCCATATTAATTACATAAAGATTTGCTTCCGCTTGTTTAAGTTCATCAACCGAAGCTTCAAGCTGAGATGCAAAAGCATTGAACTCCTGACCCAAAGTCATTGGAACAGCATCTTGTAATTCTGTTCTTCCCATCTTCAAAATATTTTCAAACTCCTTTCCTTTCTTTTCAAAAGAACCAATTAGTGCTTCAAGCTCAGGCAGAAGTTTTTGGTTCATAAGAATAATTGCCACGTGTAGAGATGTCGGATATGAATCGTTTGTGGATTGTGACATATTTAGATGATCGTGCGGTTCGATATATGCATAATCACCTTTTTGTTTTCCGCTAAGTTCTAATGCAATGTTGGCAAGCACTTCATTAACATTCATATTAGCAGATGTGCCTGCGCCGCCCTGATATAAATCAACTAAAAACTGGTCGTGATATTTTCCTGCAAGTACTTCAGCACAAGCTTTTTCAACAGCATCAAGAACATATTTTGGTAAAGCTCCCGATTCATAATTTGCTCTTATGGCAGCAAGTTTTACAATAACAAAAGCATTTACTAATTCAGGATAATCTTTTGTTGTAACACCACTGATTTGAAAATTTTCTAAAGCGCGTAAAGTTTGAACGCCATAATAGGCGTTATTGGGTATTTGTTTTTCTCCAAGCAAATCTTTTTCGATTCTAAAACCTTCCTGCGGAATTGCGAATGATGGAAGTAAAATCAAACCAATGATTACTGTTAAAAATATTTTATTTTTAAAACACATCTTAAACTCCATTAAAAAAATTTATAATAAAATTGAACTGATTAAAAACGCAAAGATGGTTGTAGCAATTAAGCATACAAACCCGGGAAGCATAAAACTGTGGTTTAACAAATACTTCCCGATTTTTGTTGTTCCTGTTCGATCAAATGAAACAGCAGCAAGCACTGTTCCGTAAGTAGGTAAAAAGAAAAATCCGTTTACTGCGGGGTAAACAGCTATCAAAATCCATAGAGGCATACCAAGTGCAACAGCAACCGGCATTAAGGTAACAACAGTTGCAGCCTGGCTGAATAAAAGCATTGATAGAATAAACAAACCTACTACAAGTACCCACGGCGATTCCTGAATAACAGTTGAAATACCGCCAACAATTTCAACTCGATTCCCTTCAAAAAAAGACGAACCCATCCACGATACACCGAGTATTGATATTACCGCTACAATGCCGCCATTCATTATGCTGCCTTTAACTGCTTCGGCAGGTTTAGCTTTGAAGAATATCATCATTATGCCTGCTGCGGCAAGCATAATAATCATAATTGCATCACCCATTTCTAAGTTCTGCATTTTTGTTCCGGCTTCGGTTATTACATTATAATGCGGGCGAAGCTGCGGAAATATTCCAATTGCTACAACTACAACTATTGCAAATAAAAACACAAGTAAAGAATTACGGGCGCCGATTATTTTTTCTTTCGGTAACTCAATTGCCGAAGAAGTTTCTGTTATACTGCCAGATTTTAATCGCTGCTGATATTCAGGATCATCTTTAAGTTCTTTTCCTTTCCATGCGATAGATAATGTTCCAACGATTAATCCAAGAATAGAAGATGGAATGATTACAATCATTATCTGAAGTAAGTTAACATCGTACGATACAAGCGCCGCCAGCAGAGCAACGGTTGCTGCACTTATTGGTGAAGAAATCAAACCGTACATCGAAGCGGTTACGCTAATGGATAAAGGTCGTTCCGGGCGTATTCCTGCTTTGGTTGATACTTCAGCAATTACGGGTAATAGTGCATAAATAACATGCTGCGTGCCGCTTGCAAAAATTAAAATATAAGTAACAAACGGCGCAACAAATGTAATGTACTGAGGTTTTTTCCTCATCAGTTTTGTGGCGATTGATATTAGATAATCCAGCCCCCCAGCCGATTGCATTGAAGCCAATGCAGTTATTACTGCAATTATCATCCCGAGAACAATACCCGGCGGTGCACCCGGCGGAAGACCAAAAACAAAAACTAAAATTACAAGTCCTATACCGCCCATTGTTCCAAGACCAATGCCGCCAAGCCTTGCGCCAATTACAATGCAAGTAAGCAGTAATAAAAGTTCAATCCACATCATAGCTTAGCCTCTTAATTATGATTATTAAAATTATCCAAATCTATTTTTTTTGGATTAATACATTTCATAATATTCCTGAACTTTTACAGGGTCTTGAGTTTTTAATAAAGCTAATCTCAAAAGAACTCTTGCCTTGGAAGGAATAAGTTCATAAGAGGCATCAAAGCCGAGAGCATCGTCATCCAGCTCTATATTTCTGCCAACAAATCCGGTAATAACACGCGAGCCGCGCACAACAACAACACCCTTGCTTCTTGCATATTTTAACGCTTCAACACAAGCGTCGGTTAAATTACCGTTACCAAGCCCGCTAGTTACAATTCCTTTTGCACCAAGATCAACTGCGGCTTTTATCAAATCGCCGGGGGCATCTTCATAAATAGCGATGATGTCAACTCTTGGCAAACTTGTTAAGTTATCAACATTAAATTCTGTTTGATGGGTATGCTTTTTATCCGGCAAATCAACAAAATTTATTTTGCCATAGTTAACCGTACCCAATGGACCAACTAACGGCGAGAAGAATGTTTCAACAGCAGTTGTATTGCCTTTAATTGCAGCGCGTCCGGAATGTATAAGATCATTTGAAACTACCATTACACCACGATCCCACGATTCCTTGTTTGCCGCTACAGCAACTGCATTAAAAATATTCAACGGACCATCAGCGCTTAAAGCAGTTGAAGGACGCATCGAACAGGTAAGAACAACAGGCTTTTTAGATTTGATTACCAAATTTAAAAAGTAGGCGGTTTCTTCCATTGTATCTGTTCCATGAGTTATAACAATGCCGTCAACATCATCTTTAGCTAACAGCTCATTGCATCGTTTTGCTAATTTAAGCCACACCTGATCGCTCATATTCTGGCTGCCTATATTTGAAATTTGTTCGCCTGTAATATTAGCAAGTTCTTTTAGTTGCGGTACTGCGCTTATCAAAACATCAACGCCAACCTGTCCCGATTGGTAACCTGCCTGAACTTCGGTAGCTGCGGCTCCGGCTATTGTTCCGCCTGTTGCAAGTATTACTACATTGGGCAGTTTTTGTGCACTTATCGAAAATGCGAATGTGAAAACTATGAGAAAACCGGTTAGCTTTTTCATTTCATTACTCCTTTGTTATTTGATTGATAGATTATTTTTAGAATAAACGGGCATATACATTTTACTTGTTAAAAACCTTTTGATGTTCTCTGGTTTTTTAATGCCGGCTAAACCGCTGTTAAAAATTTCTTCAGCAACTTTTACGGCTACATTTACGGAAACTTCTCTAATATTTTTTACAGGAGGATATATCAAACCTTTATTAAAATCTTTTTGACTTATTTGCTCAGCTACGGCTTCGGCGGCAGTAATAAACATTTCATCAGTTACTCTGCTGGCTTCAGCGGCGTAAACCGCAAGCCCGATAGCTGGAAAGATAAAAACATTATTGCCCTGACCCGGCGTAAATGTTTTGCCGTTATACGTAACCGGGGCAAAAGGGCTGCCGCTTGCAAATATTGCTTTACCTTTACTCCACTGATAAGCCTGTTCTGCCGTACACTCCGAGTGCGAGGTTGGGTTGGAGTAAGGAAAAATAACAGGGCGCGGGTTTACAATACTCATATTCTCAATAACCTGCTTGTTGAATGCGCCGCCAACAGTACTAACGCCAATTATTGCTGTGGGTTTTATCTTCAAAATTGTTTCTGCAAAATCATTTGATTGCTCGGTTTTATGTGCAAATTGTTTTTGATGTTCCGCGAGATCGGTTCTGGAATCAACAAGCAGACCATTCACGTCAAACATCCAGCATCTATCAAGCGCTTCTTTTTTAGTTAATCCGTCTTTTAAAAATTTTTTAACGATCAGATCTGCAATACCAAAAGCAGCGGCGCCCGCGCCAAGGAATAGAAAACGTTGTTCTTTAAAAGGCTTATTCTGTAATCTGCTTACTGCAATAAATCCTGCAAGTGCAATTGCTGCCGTGCCCTGTATATCATCGTTAAACGTACAGATTTTATCTTTGTATTTATTTAAGATGTTGATGGCATTTACGCCGGCAAAATCTTCCCACTGAATACAAATTTTGGGATATACTTTGGTAACCGCTTTTACAAATGATTTAATAAAATCATCATATTTTTTACCTGTAATTCTTTTTTGTTTGATGCCCGGATAAAGCGGATCATTCAAAAATTTTTCGTTGTTTGTTCCGGCATCTAAAACAATCGGAAGCGTATACTCCGGCGGAACACCGGCGCAGCTTGTGTATAAAACTAATTTGCCAATAGGAATACCTATACCGCAAATACCCAGATCGCCAAGCCCCAGTATTCTCTGTCCATCGGTAACTACAATAAAGCGAACATCCTTAACGTACCAGTTTTTTAAGATTGATTCTATTTTATTTTTGTTTTTAATTGATATGAAAAGCCCGCGAGGACGCCTTGCAATATGCCCTAATCGCTCGCAGGCTTCGCCTACGGTTGGCGTATATACTAAAGGTAAATATTTTGCAGGATCGCTGATAATAGTTTTATAAAATAACGTTTCATTAGTATCAAGCAAACTATTAAGGTAGATGTATTTGTCTATTGGTTTTTCAAGATTTTCAAGTTGTTCGTTGATTCTAAGTATTTGGGTTTCCATAGATTCAATACCATCCGGCAAAATGCCCTGTAAGCCTAATTTCTTTCGCTCGGATTTTGAAAACGCCGTGCCTTTATTAATCCGCGGATTATAAAGTATCGAATATCCTTTTCCTTTTTTATTCATTTTCTCATCTCATAAAAAATGTTTATGTACTTGCCGTTTTAAAATTTCAAATCACTAATTCATCAACGCTACTATTACAGGACCCCAGGCGGTTAATAAAATGTTTCCAAGTGCGTAAGGCACTGTATAACCAAGCACAGGCAATTTACTGTTTGCGCTTTCTTGAATAGCTTTTAATGCTGCCGTTGTTGTACCTGCGCCGGATTGAGCGCCAAGCAGTATAACCGGATTTATTTTTAATATATAGTGTCCAACTAAAAGCCCAACTACGTGCGGTAATATTGCAACAATTAGTCCGGCAATTACCAATCCAAAGCCTGTTTTGCTTAAACCGGAAACAAAACTTGGACCCGCAGAAAGCCCGATGATTCCAATAAAAACTGTAAGTCCAAGTGTATCAAAAATCCAGAGAGCAGCTTCGGGAATATGACCGAATTTAGGAGTTTTAGAACGCAGCCATCCAAATACCAAACCCATTACAAGTGCGCCGCCGCTTGTAGTTAACGTAATTGAAATGCCGCCAATTGTTACGGCAATCAATCCAACCAAACCGCCTAATAAAATGCCCAGTCCAACAAATACTATATCGGTTTCCGGAGTAGGGCGGTCTATGTATCCAACAAGTTTGCCCGCAAGTTCAACATCCTGCAAAAGCCCGGAAATTTTTAGAACATCGCCGCTGTAAACAATAGTTTCGGCAGTGAACGGTATTTCCTGTCCTGTTCGTATAAGTTTGTGAAGTTTAACACCATAACCATATTTTGAGGCTATCTGCGCTAAAGTTTTTCCTGATAATTTTTTATTTGTAATTATTAAATCCCTGTGTGCAATTGGAAAGTCTAATAATTCACGATCCATTATTTCAGGTCCGATATCATAAAACTTTTGAAAGAAAACTTTATATCTTGCCATTACAGCAATTGTATCGCCAACATTAAGAATTGTTGCCTGATTTGATTGGATAACCTGCCCGGATTTGCGCCGTACGCGATGAATAAAAATTCTGGAACCGATTATGTTTTTTTCTAATTCGCCTACGCTTAATCCCATCCATTTTTCGTTTGTTATGAGAAAAGCCCTTAGCCTCCAATCTTCAAATGCGGATTCAATTCCTTCGTCATCGTCTGTTTTGCCCAATAGCTTTTTTTCAAGTTCGCGGCTTTCGGTTTTTAGATCTATCTTTAACAAACGCGGTGCTAATGAAGAAAGAAACCAAACGAGAAAAGTTGTTCCCACAAGATAGGTAACGGCATAAGCAACGGGAATGTTATTTACTAAAATGGTTTTTTCAGCTTCGGATATCGGCAGTCTTTGTATTGCTTCGCTTGCGGTTCCTATAACTGTTGATTCGGTAAACGCGCCGGCAAGTAAACCTGCAGCCGTTCCCGTATCAAATCCCATTATTTTAGACATTACAACTGCGGTTATTAAGCAGGTAGTGCAGATTACAAGCGTAAGTATCAATTGAGGAACGGCGTCTTTTTTCAATCCTCTAAAAAATTGAGGACCAACTTTATAGCCTGTTGCAAATAAAAACAAATCGAAAAAAATTACTTTTACAACCGGGCTGATCTGTATGTTTAGCTGCCCAAGCAAAACACCGGCAAACAATGTTCCCAGCACCGATCCAACTTTGAAATTTCCGATACTGATCTTTCCAAAAGCAAAGCCCATAGATAGAGTTAGGAAAAGTGCCAACTCCGGATATTGTCTGAATATTTCTATAAAACCATTCATACTACGTTTTCCTGTTTTTAGTTGGTGTTAATGCAGCTACAATATTAACAACTTTAAGTTATAATACTTTCGATATTGTTTATGGTTAAAAGTCAAACTTAGTTGAAAAAAAGAGACTCCATAAAATCAAGCTGTTTTTTGTTGTTTAAGTTTTAGTTCCGATTTTAATGCTGTTCTTAAAAGAGGTAATTTTTTATAGTTATTAACTCT
>Ga0247840_10000288_pt1 | contig 105358 bp, 96 predicted proteins | sample LaCruzMarch2015__FD_192404 | JGI IMG/M metagenome (GOLD analysis project Ga0247840, IMG submission 192404) | Freshwater microbial communities from meromictic Lake La Cruz, Castile-La Mancha, Spain - LaCruzMarch2015_17m | ecosystem: Environmental > Aquatic > Freshwater > Lake | place: Spain... | reverse complement strand
TTTCAACGTCATAAACATAGACCGGTGCGGAGTGTTTTCGTTCATAAACAAGTTTCATTTCATCTTTAATACTGTGTCCCCAATAGGAAGGTAGGACTTTGAGCATCAAACAAACGTCTTCATCCTCATTAAATTCTCTTCTAAACGCTTCAAACAATACATCGACTCCTTTTCTTCGACCCCATGCAAAGTTTGAGAAAAAGCGAAATTTTTCTTTTGGCGGGTTAAAAAAGGGAAGAATCTCGGGATGAAAATAATTCGGGTCAACGCCTTCACCGATATTGTAAATGGGGACTTTAACACCTGAATTTTCAAACGCTTTTTTTGAGAATTCAGAGGTCATCCAAACCTCATCCATTTCGTTCATGCACTGGACCCAATCTTTTGGAACGCCGTCAACTTCGGTAGTGGTAAACGCGATTTTATAACCACCGGAATTTTTGAAATTATTGACCCCATGACAGATTGTAATTTGTGGCAGTTTATTTGATCCGTATTCGCTTTTAAAATCATCAACAAAAGGCGTATCGGTTGCACCTTCATCTTCATTGGTCCCACCAATAAATTGGTAATAAACACGGACACCCATTTCAAATAAGGTTTTAGCAACATTATATGAATGAAGGTTATAACCCCCTCCGTAAGAAACAATCGAATGAAGTACAACCGGCAAGCGGAATCTTCGGTCAAGGGCACTTTTCCAATCTTTCTTAAAATCAACTAATGATTTTCCAACATCGTTCATAAATTGTTTTCTTCCCATTTGCGGTTTATATGCTCTTGGAAAAATTACATGAACATTTGGAGTTACAAAGCATTTATATCCCAATTCTTTTGCCTTCATTATCCAATCGGCGTGTTTAATAATGTTGTCACCAAAAGCTTCGGGTGTTTCCAGTTTGTCATATAGTTCTTTTGGAATAAGAACGGAATGAAGGGGGATAAAACCAACTTCGCGGGGTTCCGGATATTGATTGATGAGATCTTGATTATCTGCCCACGGCATTGGCATATGGGTAAATGGCAAGAAATCACCGCCATGAAAATATATTTTTTTATCGGGTGAACAAAGAACCGGAGCCAAAATACATTTATCAGGAATATGTTGAATATCTTCAAATAGTGCTTCGCCTACAATCATCGGATTATCTTTGATATCAGGATCTTGAATGTAAACGTAGTTACTATGTATGTTCAAATGATTTTTAGGTTGAACTTTCATAGGTTTTTACTTAGCTCGGATTCGGCATGACCGCAGGAGTCACCGCTTGAGTTCCGTCGAAATTCTGGGATATATACTGACGCATATATCTGTTGAATCCGGATTCTCCAAGACCTTTGGCATACGTATTCCAGAAGTTTTTGTTCAACTGGGTTACTCCACCAAATCTCCATTTAGACACACCGTCTGTCAACACGCCCCGAACAGCCGTTTGTTCATCCGACTTTGGATTGTGAGGCACAACCCTTTGACGAATATAGTTGATACCTTTCCAAACTGAGGCAGTAAGCGTATCAGCAAGTGTTCCACGAGCATCAAGTGACAGGAATGGACCCGTTACTCTAACCATTAGTATTTTTCACCTCCCTTCATAAGCTGGAGTATAAAGCAGAATGATATAGTTTGTCAATATACTATAGGGTTATTAACTGTGTGAGGGCAAGCGAAGTATAGTATATTATAGGGTTATTAACCGTTAAAAGGATCGGTAGTTTTGGTAAGATTTTATGGCCTGATTTTTTTGTTTATTCCCCATAACCGGAATGAATAAATCAAGAGTCCACAATTAGCGTTATTGATAGACATTTGTCCGGTTAAAGTAATTGAAGCAGTTGATGTTTGTCCACCCGCAATGATTGTTGATATTCTAAAAGTATGACGATTTCCTGAATCTGCCGATGCGGTAGCCAAGGCAATTATTCTTGAAGAAAATGTTTTTTTTGTAACACCATCTTCTTTTATTTTAAAAGTATTATTTGTTTTATTTGAAGCATCGACTTCATACCTCTCTCTTATTTCCGCTTCGATCAGAATTTTATCGTATGAATTTGCAGGTAGTGAAAGCGTTGCTAAAGTGTTCTCGGCAACAGAGGAAACTTGCTCCGCAGAATCAGACTCCTGACTGCCAATAAAAATCAAAGCTCCCGGAATTGGATCTTCTTGTCCGTTTATGTGTTCATTTCCGTGCACCCTTGGTTTTGTCGGATCGATATTTCTTAACATAGTTTTTAATTACTGGTAATTGTATTATCAAACGCTTCGGAATTTTGACCTGATACTAAAATTTCAATAAACTTTGCATTTTTACACCGGTTGCCCCGGATCATGTTGTAATCAACATAAGCACCATATTCTTTAATCGAATAACCTTTTTTATTTCCGGCAGTCGGACCGATAATGACGTTATCATAAACTGAATTATTTTTTGAAACATAACCGCTGTCTCCGTTCCACCAAATGCCGGAATAAAGACCATCAGTTGCAAGAGAGCAGTCATAAATCTGGTTGCCGGTGATAAGGCAGTTGGATGCCCATTTCAATATAATTCCGTAGAGTTGCACGGCGTCGATAACATTTCCCTGAATAACAGTATTATCTGAACTACATTCAATTCCGCTTTGTCCAACTGTTGAAATTTCGTTTGCGGTGACAACATTGTATTGAGCTTCAATTGTTATGCCGTTACCGTCCGGACCTTCAATGATATTTCCTGAAATGATCGAATGATTGGCGCGGCTTGCAATACCGTCTTCGTAAGTGTCTTTTATATAATTTCCAATAACGGTAATTCTATCAGCAGTGCCGTAATAGGTAAAAAGCCCGATACCGATATATGTTCCCTGAATTGTATTTCCCTGAATAATTCCTTTCCGGCCGTTTGAATAATAGCCAAAAAGCATGATACCATATCCAGAATTAATTCCAACATTATTGACAATAGTATTGTTACTGAAATTAAATTCATCTCCGCTGTCATTTTCGATAGCCGCTCCATAAGAAATCCCATTATTGAAAAATTTATTTCCTTGGATGGAAACAAAATCGGCACCGTAACAATAAACACCAACATAACCGTTATTTTCAAAAGTACATCCAAAAACATTACAATAATCACAGTCCCAACCTATTACTATTCCGTCTCCGGCACCGTCGTAACACCAAACATTCATTATCGTTACTCTTGAGCAATAGTCCGAAATATCAATGCAGGAAGTGTAGGGATTATTAGTTCCATTGCCTTCTACTTTGAAATCACGAAGAAAAATATTTGAAAAAGGGTCTGTGTTATTACCGACATAAACTGCATCCAGATTAACTCCATTATTAAGATGAATAATAGTTGCGGGTCCCTGGCCTTGGAGAGTCACATTGCTTTTGGCTATCACGATTTGGGCATCAATATTGTATGTACCGTTCTTGATAAAAACCAAACCGCCACCGGCCGGAAGCGCATCAATGCCGTCTTGAATATCCGTATAATCACCGGAGCCGTCAAAGGCTACAATTACCGTTGCAATTCTGGTGTCAGTTCCCGGACCACCCCCACCAACTTCACTCCATGATCCGTTTTTGAAAACATAAATATTATCATCAGAGGAATTATAAAAAAGTTGGCCTTCAACCGGTGAGTCGGGGAATCCCATTCCTTGATGAAGCACCATATTAAAAAGTTGATACTGTCTGAAATTAAAAGGATAACGAATAGTAGGTAAGTCCTGGTCAACCATTTTTTGTTCAACGGTTCGACTGTCGTCTGCCGATCTTTGCAATGTTCCCCAGTATACTGGCATAGTTGGTTTACTCCTTAAATACCAACTGATAAATTTATTGTATCCGCTGGTATGTTCTGGATATTTGAGTTTATTATATATCTCTTTTTGTGGTTGGGACATCAACTGCCAGGTCTGAATTGCTTCACTGAATTTATCCCAATTGCCAAGCTGTTCGGGTGAGCTGGGATCGGGTGGAAGAACGCCGTGTTTTGCCACCGCCTGTATTCCGTGCCAGGTCCTTCTCATCTCATAATTCCATCCCTTGACGGAATAATAAATAGGATTAATTAAATACCGGCCAAAGAGACCGATAGGGTAAGGATTTTTGACAACACCGGTCCTCTGATAAAAATATTTATTCAGCCAACCGTGAGCCATCAATGAATAAACAGGCGCTTTAATTTTTGCCATATTCGTAACTATTGTACTACCAGTTTAAAAGTGGTCCCAAAGAAGTTTGAAGTAGTCTATAAAAGGTCGGATTGCTTCCCCGCCTTCGATCAAAACAGAACATTCCTGATTACGGGTAAATGAACCTTTGGAATAGTTATGAGAACCAACGACACAAAACCGGTCATCAACAATCACCATTTTGGCATGAGTGGCAACACCGACTTGACCGAATTTTACCTGAATTCCTTTTTGCTGAAAAAAAGAAGCCGTCCGGCTATTTATTTTTGTGATCGCATGACCCATTGATTCAATATTCATTAAAATCCGGACAGGTATTTTTTCTCGGGCTCGATCTATAAGAGCATTATTTAATCTCTGAACGCCACCGGCAAATTCATGGGAATACCATTTCCACTCATACATCACGATATCTATTTTTTGAGTAGCACTTTGAATTACTGGATAAACTTTATTAAAGTAGTCAGATCCTATGACAGCTTCAACTTTTGCATTAAAGGTAAGCATTTTTTGAGAGCCTCGTGAATGATAGTATCACAAGGATCACACAAAGGCAAGAAGTTTTTTTTACGAGCTTTATCCAATTGTTTTTTTGTTAGTGGTTTCCTACACCTTCGACAAAAAGGGATTGCGTATGCTTCCTCGAGCATTTGTTTAGACGTTTTCATAGTGATAGGACAATAGGGGAATACTTTTTAACCATTGTGTTGATTGATCGTTCCAGTACCAAGATCATGAACATTGCCAGCGGTATTACCGGACATCGAATTACCTACAATAACCGTACCATCACAAGTATTATTTGAAACATCAACACCGTAACCGTCCATACTGTTAAAAGTATTACCGGAAATAGCAGTTCGATCACTAGTGTCAAGATCAACTCCATCGCCCGTAAAACTAGTAATAATATTGCCCGAAATAGAAACTATATTACAGCCATTTAGATCAATAGCATTACCTGAACCTCTATCAAAAATATTTCCTGATATGGCCATATTCTCAACTGGATCGGCATATATTGACCAAGTATCTGATTGAGAGAAATAATTATTAGCAATAATTATATTATTGCTTGCTCCCGAATTATTTTGAATATAAATATGAGACTGACACCAAAAATCGAAATGATTATCTGTTATTTTAACTGAGTGACAAGCACTATTCATCGTCACGCCGTTACCATACATACCGCCAGCCGGTTCACCATTAAAATAATTTTCTTCAATAAATATATTTGTTCCCTCAATTTCAATACCATTAGCCGAAGATAAAGTATTTTCACGAATATAAATATTAAGAGCATGACCAAAAATAATATCGCCCATACCATCCGCATTTGAAGAAACATTGTCATAAAATTTACATTTCTCAACAATTATATTGTTACCATAATCAAACCTCAAAGCTTGATAAGTATTATTATTACTGCTGGCGATTGCTATATTTGAAATAACAACATTGGTAATATGAACTCCAGCAGTTCCCTCGCCTTTCATCCGATAAGCAGTGCCATTAAAATTGATTATCGTTGTGTCATTATCCTCGCCCTCAATATAGATATCAGAATAAAGCGTAATATCGGCAGTTTGTATGTAATTTCCAGCTTTGACAAAGATTTTACCACCACCAAGAGCATGAACATAATCAATCGCGTCTTGAAGTTTTGAGAATTCCGCAGCTCCTCCAACATCTACGAAAGCTTTAATTGGTCGGGTTTCGGGATGAAGTTTAATATTATAAATTGAGTAATTTACGTGATCTAAAAGTTGACTAATTCGATGATTATAGACCGCTTCATCGCTTTGACCGTGAGCTGACGGATCAAGATTGTGGGTAAGTATTTTTTCATCCACTGCTTCAAGAATCGTTTGTGGATCATTGACATCACGACCTAAAGCATACCAAGAAATTGGGTCTGGCATATTTTTAACCTCATCATAACATGTTATTGGTCTAAGTAAATAATTTCAAAAAACGGCTGTGCAAACGAAGGATAAAAAGCCCAACCCTGTTTGCGGTAGAACGGCTGATAATTCCATTCCTTGCCAGCTTTTTTAACAAAGCTGTCGGAGTAGAAAGTGCCGGTACTGTCTGTAATTTTGAAATTGTCAAGAAATATTTCCGCGTCATAGTCTAAAAGCGAAAATTGTAATATGAGATGAAAATACTTTCTATTTGTCTCACCTAAATTAATAACAACGTGTGTCCAGTCGAAATTTCCGGCTGGCGCCTCCCACGTTTCTTCATCAAGGATATTTAATCCTCCGTCAAAGAAAAGTCCTTCCGCAATCAAATTAAAAGGCTCGCCAAAAGTTTCGGAATATTCAAGCTTTTTATAATAAAAATCAATTGTGATTGGTCCGACTAAATCTTTAAGATGTAATCGACAATAAGTATCTTCACCACCTCCGGGGTTAGACATTTTAAATCCATGAAGTTGATGTGTTATAAAAGGAGATCCAGGGAGTGTTAAATTATTTTTCCTACGGTATGAATAATCCGCCAGAAATATATTATATCCACTCCATTGAGTATAACCTCTTGCCAATTTCCAGTCTTCTTTTTGAGCTGGTGTAAATGAGTTCCAAATCACGCGAGCACCTGGGATATATGTTTTTTCTTTATTAGCTTTTTTGGCGGAGCGAGAAGTGTGAAAATACCGAGAAGCCCAAGTGGGATAAATTAAGGAGTCAAACCAAGCGAGGATTTTAGCCAACAAAGGTTCGTATTCGGGTGGAATAGTCATTTGAGCTACCTTAACCATGACTCGATTATACAATCACTAACGTTCTTACTGTTTTATCAAATAACGTCTTATCGAAATGTAGGTTTATATAATTTATTTTCGATAATTAATACCGAAGTTTAAATCGAAAGAAGTACCCCATTTGCTTGCCTTTTACCTGCAGTTCTAGCCCCTCCTCCAAATTCAATATAATGATCTCCGGTCGCGGATTCGACAACATTTACTTCAATTGTTTCTGTTTGACCTAAGATATTCTTCGCCTTAAATCTTTCTAGCAACATATCTGCCGAAGTACCTCCTGTTGAAATGGCAACATCAGAAACGAATACGGAAATTTTTGCGTCAGGGAATCTTTGCTTTATTGATCTTTGTTTTTTTAGAACTGCTTCAATTTGGTTTTCCAAAATAGTAGGGGTGTTTGTACCGTAGATTTTGTCAAGGACAAATGCTGTTCCTTGTGAGCCATCGGCTCTTGTAATTGGTTCAACAAAAAGAAGCTCATCAGAAATGCTTCCTTTTTGTTGAGTTTCGGTTTGGCTATATAAGTAAAATTTATTCATATCACCAAAGGTTAAATCCGTGTCATTATTACAGCCTTCCCTAGTACATGAAAGACACTCTCGAATATTTTCAATGATTGTATTTAGATTGTCAGTTGTAGTACTGGTAATAGCTTGTTGAGTTACTTGTGCATTAATTATTCTGTCAATTTGATCTAATTTCTCTTGGAGCAGAGGATTTGTTGAAGTAGAACCTCCTTGTTTTAAGCCACTAACTTTATTTTTAATCTGTCCGTAAATGTTTTCTAGCTTTACCACCTGATCTCTAATTTTGGCAGTGTATTTAGTAATTAATACTTTTTCTTCTGGCTTTAGCTCATCCTCTCTTTTAACAACCAAGTTATCAAGATAACTTAAGTCTTGAGATAATGCCATTGCTCCAGAAGTAGGTTTAAAGTCTTCGCCTAGTTTTTTAAATACTTCAATTATCTCGGCCGATGGTTCTAATAGACCTTTTAATTGCTCAATTTCTGGTTCGGCTCTCGCTTCATCTATAAAGTTGATCAGGTTTACTACAGTTGCTAAAGGTTTTATTCCATCTTGAAAATGTTCTTTTAAAGTTTGAGGACTAAGAGTTAATCCTCTTTCCTGAATTATTCGAGCAACTTCTTCTTGAACATGAAGATCTTCCTCCGAAAATTGTATCACTTTAGTCGGACTGGCTAATTGTTGATACATTCTTGCAACAACAGAACCTACTTTTTTATTACCCCAATTTAACAAAAGACTCATTCTTTGTTTGTCCATAGTATCTGTATATAAATCTAAATCTTCAAGTCCGCGGAGATTAAGAATAATATTATTCAGTTTCACATCGATAGTTTCAATGTTTCCAATAACAACGTTTTGCGTTTCCTGATGTAACAGTTTGAGAAATTCCGGTATATCTTCTTGTGAAATACCTAAGTTGTCAGGGGTTAAAGGATTAAGTCTTTGTCTTTCTTGTAAGAATTTTTTTATATATTCACTTTTTTCAGGAACTAAATATTCATTTGGATTAATTTCTTGACCTCTTCTAAAGTCATCCCAACGGTTATTTACCATAAGTGACAAATAAAATCCTAATACAGTTTCTTTTTCCGGTGTCCTTCCATGAAGATTTGCTAAATAGGTGGATACATTAGTAAATGATCTCATTTGTTCTTGGCTAAAATTCTCAGGAATTTTAATGATTCCAAAACGCTCCTTGAATAATCCAGTTATTTCTCCAAGTAGTTTTCCTTTTTGATTCGCGAAAGCATTCTCTCCTTCATTAAATACTTCAGAAAAATTTCTAATGTCTCTCCTCAGATCCATTAATTGTTCCTTTGCATAAGTTTTGTGTCCCTGTTCATTTTTCTTCTCCATTAAGACTAATTTTGTTCTATATAAAGGATATATCTCCTTAGAAAACTGGCGCATTTGGGAAGGAGATAATTTTCCAAACAAACTAAGATAATCTGAAAATATACTTGGAGCAGCTCCTAAAATATCTCGTGAAATATTATAAAAATCAGTCTTATCTTCATTGGACCATCTTTCTCTAGCAAATCTTTCTTCCATTTGTACTAAACCTTGACTAATTTCGAGCTTTGTTCTTGTAACAGTTGTTTCTTTAGAAAATGCTGAATTAACACTACCTATCAAAGTATTAAGGGAATCAACTTGGCTTAAGGGTCCAGCACCTCCGGAAAAGTTGATAAACTCAGACATTAAGTTCAACGAAAAAGGCATTTCTTCAGGTTTTCCTGATTTAAGATATGTGATATATGAATCCCGTAATCCATTCAAACACATATCGCGAACTTTTGGATCGTTGAATAATGTATTAATCCTATCTATAGAAGTTTGAGATAGTTTAGGTAAAGAGTAAACTTCATTTTGAGATCTAACAAAACCCATTAAAAGCTGCTGCCAACCTAGTTGTCCAACTTCAGTTACAGAACCTGATGATAATAATTTGTCAATTTGCTCTATTTCACGAGGAACAATTTTTATCAATAATTCATTAAAACGTAAATCTCCTTCTCGTTGCAAAGTTCGAATTCTTTCGCCAATTCTAGTTTCTAAACCCTTGTCTAAGGAAAACAAACTACCTTGAGTGGATTGGGTGAAAAACTCCAGGCCATCGTCTGTCTCAAGGAAAAGCTTGGGGAATTCTACGGCTACGGAGAAGGATGAACTTGTTAAAACACTTTTTGCTTTAGTTGGTAACTCCAAAGCCCTCTCTTTAGATAAAACTCCTTTACCAACTAAAGGAATAATTTTATCAAGTTGTTGTTCTTGTCCTTGGTATACCGAAGCCATATCTCTGAAGAACAAAACACTCTGTTCGCCTTCATATTGTCTGCAAAATTCTCCAAGAAGTTCGTGATTACTAATTAATGCGGGTACTGTTTTATATGCTTCCAAGAAAATTGTGACGTTCTCAGGTTTTAATGATGGATCTTGCAATCGTTCTAATACTGATCCACTATCAAGATAACCTAACGCTTTATAATCTTGTTGATTGTCCAAAATCATTCTTGATAAAGTGTTAAATTTTTTGATTATTTCCACTTGTTGTTCATTTGCTTCACCTGGTTTTGAATTTAATAAAATGAATAAGTTTTCTCTTAATCCGTTTTTAAATGAATATCCGTCTATATAGGGAACAGAATGATCACCTTGACGGCTTTTTTCCCAAGTTTCCTGCGACAGCCTTTCAAGTAGGTTTCCCGTTTCTTTAAGAGTTGCTGCTTCAGAGGCTGGAATTACATTTCTTTTAGTTAAAATATCCAAAATTGAGTGATTGGGAAGTGCTACTGTAGCTAATTCAGTAAGCCTCTGATCGACCGGATTACCTTCAAAAAGAGATGACGCTAAGTCTCCTGCTGCTTGTTGTATATTTGGCTGATTACCATATTCTCTATAATTCCAAGATTCTAGTACTGGTCTAGCGGTTTTTAGAGAAGGGTAAACCGCCTCCGCTTCATCGAGGTGTTGTTTCCAATTTGGTTGTTTACTTAAGGTATCTAAACTCCAATTTGCGTGAACTGTTCTATAATTTTGTGAGTCTGCAGCAGCTATAACCACCAAGTTCCTTATAGCGTCCGGTGTTGGATAGTAACGGAGTAGATCGATATAAGCGCCTTCAGTATCAGAAAGGGACTTGTCTAAGGCTGCTGCATAATATTTTTGATCTTGTTGTTGGATTGTCTCACCAAAAATCTCATTTGCTCTTCCAGAAGACTTCATTGCTCGCCACAATTCCATATTTGGAAAATGCCATGTTGTATCTTCGCTAACCTCTCTTAATATTTGACTTCCGAAGGATTTTTCGTTACGACTCCATCTGTCAGCTGGTTCTATCGCTTTTTCAAAACTACGAGAAAATCTATCTTTTTGGCCATAACCCTTTAACTGCGACTGAATGGCTGTTCTTACTGGAACAATATCTTCTGCTGCCATTTTAGCCACAAGACCTTGAACGATTGATTTATCGCCACCATTTAATAAAGGTTCACAGTAATCTTTAACTTGCCAAAATCCAGCTTCGTATGTAAGTAAACGATCTAATTCTTGCTTATAAGGTTCTCTTTGCGCCTCTGGTTCTTCTCTGTGATCAATATAAGTACGCAAAGCTGTGTAGAATGCATCTTTCTGGCTGGCGGGTAACTTTCGTTCTTTGATTATTTTATCTACTTCAGGTGATATTACTTGCTGGATATAAGCTTCCCTTACTTCTACTGTTGTTGTTCCATCCAAGAAGACTTCTTGTAATAACTGTTCATATTCACCTCGAATCGCCTGAACTTCTTGTAATATTTCAGTAAGTATTATCTCTTCCTGTTTCAGAAGAATTGGCTTTTCCTGTTCAGTAATCTGATTAATGAGCTGTTGTTTTACCTCAACTTGAGGTTCTAGTTTATCAATTTGTTTTTGTGCAGAGGTTTTTTGTCCTTCCAAGCGCCTTTTTTCTATTGCAGCTGAAACTTTTCTAATACCCTTAGCCCGATCCAACTCTCTAATTCTTTCATCAATTTTCCACCGAATATCTCTTTGGCGAGCGGAGACTTGCTCCTCAAGTGCTTTTTGTTCAGCCTCAGTTTGGCTTCTTAATTGTGTGGAAGTTGATAAAACCTGTTTACTTTTAGTAATAAATTCAGATGGGGGTATGGATTCGTCTTTAGCAAGCGCTTCAAGTTGAGCGCGAGTATCTTCAGGGGTGACATTGCCAGGAAGTCCCTGAACTTCTGTTTCAGCAACACGCAAGTTAAAAAGTTGAATGGCTTTTTGTGCATGATCTTGAGCACTCGCTTTTGTTTCTATGAGTCTCGAAGCTAGCCCTTTTTTTTGCTCAGTTGTTTGTTCCGGTTGTTGTTTGACAACAGTTTCTTCTAATTTTTTACCTTCATCTGTAGGAGCAACTTCAGTTGGGGGGGCAGACATAGTTTCCAAAGCTCTATGTCCATTCCCACGCTGAAGATGAGATGCTGCTTCAGTTAACCACTTACGTGTTTTTTCAGGTAGGACTTTTTTTGCGACTTCCGCACCTTTATTTTTAAGCGTCGCAATTACCGCTGCTTTATTTTCTGCTTTTGCTGGTGCTCTAATTTCTGATTTTGGTTCCATATAAAATATGATTAATTTTTTCCTTCACTTGTTCTATTTGTTCTTTACTTTTTTTATTATTAATAAGTTGTAAATATTTAATACTTACTGGTGCTAGTTCGGAGTATATTTCTTTTAATCTCGGAAGAGATTTTTCAAGTAGTTCTATATCGATATTTTCGGGAAATAACTGAAGAACTTGTTTGGCAATTATTGAACTATGATTTTCATCTAATTCTTGTTCATATGTTTTCTTGATTAAAACTAATGCGATTTCATATTCAATTTTTGGAAGGAATTGTGTATCTGTTGACATAAAATAATACTATCACAAAAGAGCATTTCTTTGAATAAGAGTTATTACTTCTTCAAATAAAGTCAATAAATGTTAGGTTTTTATTTGCATAATCTTTGACTACATAAATAAATTTGACTATAATAATTTTATGAGGAATATTATTATTCCGATAGTAGCCGGCGTAATTTTAGCTTTCTTTATTTTTGTTTTATTCAAAATCTTCTAACCAACCTCAAACTCTATTCAATCCAAATCCTGCCACGCCAAGACAACACCGACACCACAACCAAACTGTCAACAAGACGATTAGATGAATGGTTATATAAGAAGTATGAAAGGGAAATGAAGTTTAAAATGAGGACTTTTTAATAAAGGAAAAAAGGACTAAAGTTGATAGAAAAAGTAAAATGTATTCGATCATTTTAGTTTATCCATAACTTCTAATTCCTTTGACGAAAGGGTATTAATCACCTGTTCATCGGTAATCCTGCCTTTTAAAGATAAGACAACAAGAGCAATCAAACGGGTAAGTTTTTCCTCCATTTTCTCAAACCGTGAATTCCAGGCGTTAATAAGGAGCATGGCCAGAATAAAAACTCCACCCAGGTCGATAAAATGGGCAAGATCGCTAATGTTCATACTACTGCCCAGCATAAACCCGCTTTTCTAAAAAAACAAGTACCAAATTTCAAAAAGGATTCCAGGTTTCAGGAGGTGGTAAAGGATAGTTGACCCAATGTTCGCCTTTCATAATCAAATAAACAGACATCCATAAATTGTAGCCTTTCAATTCATAAGAATTCTTAAGATATAAAAGACCAAAAGCAACTGCAAGCTCTCTGGTCGTGAAAATAATTCCGCCCGCCGGGTTGACAAAGGCGGCGGCAATCATGGCAGCCGGTACGATCAAACAAACAGGCTTTAAACTGGCGACAATTTCAGCCTTTCTCCATTGTTTTTTAACTTCATCCGATAAAACAGTTTTCCAAATTTTAGCCGCCTGAGAAAATAGCTTTTGCTGGAAATTCAAGTCCGCCCATAAAGGTGGGTCTGTTTTATCCATGATGTGCCTTTTCATGACCGATCCGCATTGGATAGTTAAAGTATTTGCAAAACTTCCGCTTGCCTTCTGGGAAAAAAATGGTGCCGTGACTTTAGCCATAGGGTTTGGAACTATTGTAATAAATAAATTGGGAAGTATTACCCCTCGTAAAGTTGGGTAGTGATTTTAAGCTCTATCTGTCGGGGTGTTAAAGAAAAAATAACTAATGAGCCAAAATGCTCGGGCTTGAATGGCTTAAGCGGTGGAATCAAATGAACCCGAGCATCACCCACAGTGGATACCAAAAACAAATCATTCCGCTTCATTCAGCAATGTTGCAAGCCCATCACTGCCGTGCCTTCTTAAAGTTGGTCAATAAAAGGAAAAGTCACACTACATTGTCTTTGCCTTCTAAAAGGCTTTCGTCTGTGTGCTTGCATATGTTGCTCGCCCCCTCCCTCCTTAAAATAAAGGTAAATGGATAGTCGGTCGGTGGCTCGCAATTTTCCCTTCGGGTTTGTTCGGGCAAGTAGTCAGCCCTCCGCTCAAAACGGAGTCCTCCTTCACCATCTCCTCCATTTTTCGCTTCGGGCTGTTTTCTCTCGGAACGTTGGGAAAAAAAAGGTAAAAGGCACATATAATCGGTCATCGTAAAAAGATTTTTTACGACGCTCGATATAGTTTTTTCCCTACTGGTCATCGCAAAATAGCTAATTTTACGACGCCCTCCTTCGAGAAAAGAAATACAGTTTCTCGACTTTTTCCAAAAGTCGAGACTTGCCCTCACAATATAAGTGATTTTTTGATAAGCAAAAAGTCCTCTGCGGTTATCTGCGTTTCCACCTATAAGAGAAATCCGTTCACGATTTTATAAGCCTTTTGTCGAGCCTTCGTGAACGGTGTGGAAACGCAGCACCGCACTAACCAGCCACGAACAAAAAGCGACCAAAAACCAAACAAATTACGAAACAAAAAACAAGAGAAAAATACGTTCGGTTTTATAGCTGGCAGCCTTCTTAAAGTTTATTTGTTCTGTCCTTGATTCCAATTATAAGGGCAAAAAAGGTTTGTCAAAAGGTGGGTAGAAAACCTGTAGAAAAATGCTCTATAAAAGGAAAATCTTTAATAATCGCTCTGCGATTAGAAACGAGCATTTTTCTGACAGGACTTTCTATCCTTTTTCCCTACGCTTCGCTTCGGTTAAAACTTTTGACAATCGGAAAATCTTTTAAATGAATACCTTAATTTTTTTTCAAAAAATATAGACGATTTTCCTACCTTTTTTTAGCCCTTTACCCATTGTAACCGCTCTATCAGTCTCGAAGGTTGTCTCTCTGCACGAAGTCACTTAATAAAAATTGAAGGACAGAACAAATTATCCATTGATTATTAGTTTTCTGTTTTTCAAAAGACTTATGTTCAGGACTTTTTTGGCTGACTTAATCATGATTCCTGCAGTGATTTTCATTGTTGCCAGATTTTCACACAAGAAGAAAGAGCCGGAATGGGTTGAACTGAATCGCTTTCGAGCTTACTTGAGATCACCGGAATTTATGAAGAAACGTGACAAGTTATTCGAAACCAGTTTGAAAGGAGGTGATAACCATGACTAAATTCCAAAAAATGATGAATACGATTGATGAAGTTTTATCCTCTCCTTCAACAGTAACCGATGAGGAAATCAAAAAATATCAAGAGGACCTCGACGAATATTACGCCGAGAATTACAAATTTAATTCTGAATCATATGGAGAACTTAAGATCAATAGTTGAAGAAATAACCAAATTGCGATGTGAACTCGAACAGGATATGGCCAAAAAGCCACAGACTCTCGAGGACATGTGTGAGGACGTAATTAAAAGTTGTGAACGGCTCCAGGAAATAGCCGTAAAACCATATTTCCCTAAATCATGATTATTCACTTGAAGGATTCAACCAAGATTGTTTTTTCTCCCAAATCAGTATGGGAGATAGTTAAGGAATTACTTGCTTCCGAGGACGAGGTTGATCGGGACAAAGAGCATTTCTGGGTATTCCACCTGGATGTGCGAAACCGGATCAAACTTATCGAACTGGTGAGTTTAGGAACATTAAATTCTTCACTGGTTCACCCGCGGGAAGTGTTTACCCGAGCAGTTGGTGAGCGATCTGCACAGATTATCGTTGCTCACAATCACCCATCAGGGGAGCATACGCCTTCTGATGATGACATAGGTCTTACGAGGCGTCTTGCAAAAGCCGGAACACTTCTGGGAATCGAACTGATCGATCATCTGGTAGTTACAGGTAACGGATATACCAGCATGAAAAAAGAAGCTCTGTTTTAACTGCTTATTTTTTATTTATTAATTTTTCACATTTTAATCTTATGAGTGCATTTATTGTGTCCCAAAAAACAGTCAACCGGATCATTGACTACATGGCTTGGGTTTCCAACAAAGATCCGTATATGTTACGGATACTGAAAACTGCCGGTTATGAACTGCCGGATGATGTTATTAAGTTAGGTCAGGATATGATCCACCTCAACTATGGCGCCGTCAATGAGCGCTACGGTGAGGAAGAAGTGCCGGAAAAATTCCAAAGAATCAGGAACATACCGGTGTCCAATATCCAAACCGTTAAATCCCTCCAGTGCTTTCTCTACCAGTGTACGGAAGGGGAGGAGTTCGAGAATTCAAAGCTCTATCAGGGCTTAAGACGTCTCGAAGAACATTTATTGAATGAGATTATTACAAGTTTACCCGCATACGAAAAAGCCGTATGGGGTTAAGTCTCAGGAGTTATAAGTTTTAATATAGCCGTCGGTGTGGTTTGCTTTCCCCATGCCGGCGGCTTTTTTTATAGTCCTTCTTATTATTTTTTTCCCATTTTATTTTTTGCTTCGGCCAGCAAAGAATTCAAAAGGGAGGGAAAAGTTTGATGTCTTGTGATTGTTCTTGATGCTTGATATCTTCCGGCTTCAACGATTAATCCGTCTACGATCACATCATAGAAAACGTCATCTGGTTTTCCATCTTGATCGTTGTAATCGGTAAATAAAATTTGGATTTGTCCTGATGGATCAGTATAAAGATGATCATCAACATCTTCATAGTCAGGCTGAAGCATTTGCATAGCTGTTTCAAATTGGACAACAGGAACATTTTCAAGATTTGCTTTTCTGAATTCAATCTTTGGTTTAGTCAAACCATAAACTAATCCTTTTGATTGATCTGCCACAACCGTAATGGTATCGCCAGTTTCGACTAAATCTAACAAGTCCTTTTTTCCCAAAGCTCCCAAATAAAATACACCCATTTCGGAGACGATCTTTATCGGATGGGAAAATCTTGATGCATAATTGACCGTTACAAGTGCTTTTAAATTTGATAAATCTTCCCGGATAATTTGTTTATGATCCTCTATGGTGTCTGCAATTAAGCAATAACCATCGGGATGTTTTCTATCAAATTCTTTAAGTATGGATGTCTGTTCTATTGCTTCGTCAACCCAATTTCTATTTTGCGCCCGAGATAATCTTTTTATTTCTGTGGGGCTTCTAAATACAAAGGCTGGTCCTGTAAAGTTGCCTGAACCTCGGACAATATCAGCCTCTAATAACAGTTGAGTTTCATCTAAATTTGGTAGTTGTATTTGTTCCCAGGTTGGATCTGTTACAGGTCTTGCTTGCACTAGATATAATTCGTCTTCTTGAGAAACTGCAAATTCGATATCTAAGCGCTCATCGTAAACACCTTCTAGATCTCTGACCACACGAGCAACTTTTTCTAGATCACTGTTAAGTTGAAAGCCATACTCTGTCTTTGATTTGAAATCTCTGTCAAAACTTACAATAGTTCCTTGTTCATCGCCAGACATTAATCCGTTAGACAACCCGTGAATACATTCCACTATCGTTTTAGGATTCTGGGAATTGACTGTTGAATAAGAAACTCCTGAAATATAAGGATTAATCATTTTCTGAACTATTACTGCCATCCTATCGTCAATGGAAATGCCATGTTGTTGTGCGTATTCTCTTGCCTGATAACTATTTGCACTTCCCAACACTTTATGAATGGCTATTTTAAATGAATCAAAATCATTCACGTTTAATATTGTCTCAAACATTCCCGCAAAGGAATAACCTTTGGAATCTTCATACGGGGAAGAAGAGCGCACAGCAAGAGGTTTAGGCAATAATCCGTATAATTCTTGGATTTGCGGATCTGAATATTGGAAACCAACAGGTATGACAAAAAAAGGAGGTACTAAAAAATCACGGCCTTTTGATAAATCTGCCAGCCGGAGAAGATTATAGCCTTTTCCTCCTACTACATCTATTGGTGCTCCAGCCGATGGTTCTCCATGACGAACAATTTCTTGTGACATATTATTTTTAGATAATAATACACAATTATAGGCTATTAGCAGCTTAAAATCAATTTATATTATTAAGCTTTTTTTATAGTCTTTCAACCTAAGAACCATCCTGTTAAACTAGTTGGGGAAGCCGATCTAACCTAAATATATGTTTTACTAATCCATCGCGAGGATTTGCGACAGAAGTAAAAACAGAATGTGCTTCTTGATAAAGCTCTCCAATAGACGGAACAGGTTTTCCAAATGCTTTTCTCCACCCGTCATCAAAACGTTCTGGTTTAAAGCTGTATGGAATTGGAAATCCTTGTGAAGAAGCATCGTATGTTATTTGATCCGTCACAGCTAACATGGCTCCTAATTTATGAGTGGTGGCCGTTAATAGTTCACTTCTGAATCTATCAGAATAGGTAAGATCTGTTATTAGTGTTGCGTAATCATCAGAAACATCACCACCCGCTTTGAATAGATTCCTAAGTATTTCTCCTGGATAACTTCCTGGTTTCATTGCCGATAAGACTTTATCATCAGCAACCACCAACCCTCTTTCTACCGCTGTCCGTAAATAATTTGGTAATTCTTTGCCGGAAATAGGTTTGTCAGGGTGTTTAACAACTACTCCTTCTTCCCCCCCCAATAAAAGTCTCATTATTTGCCATTGCAATCTCTCATATTCAGCGTCTGTTTCAGCTAACAATCTAAGGTGAGATTTTGTGTGAGGGGATTGAAACTTAGGTCTTCTTCCCCACATAGGGTTAGGGTGTCTCCATCCTCCTACGTAAGGATCGACTAAATAATTACAGCTATATTGTCCCAAACTTCCTCTTTCCCAATCAGTAAGTGGTTGACCAGCAGCTAATAATCTTACAGAATGCAGATGAACGCCCATTCCACCACTTGATAAATCGTAGGCGGATGTTATATCTTCGTAGAACGGATTTTTAGCCTCAGCTGTGTCTCTTTCTGACATATTTATTACTATAAGATATCATATTAAGGCGCTAAAATCAAATTTAAGTAATACTATCATTATTTCACTTGACAATTGAATTCCTAATCTTATATAATCTAATACAATCTTATATAGTCAGTTTAATATATAATCTATGACAGATATAACTAGATTCGACCAAAGGTTGGAATCACTTCCGGCCAATATTCTCACGCTTATAGCCTCGATTGACGAGCTGAAAGGTCGTTGGACAGCTGGTGCCAATTTACATCCTCAAATTTTGGGAAGATTGAAGCAGTCGGTACTTATTACTTCAACCGGTGCTTCTACTCGTATTGAAGGAGCCAAACTATCCGATGAAGAAGTTGAAAATTTAATGAAAGGCATCAGCGTACAAAAATTCAAAGATCGTGACTCACAGGAAGTAAAAAGCTATTATGAATTGCTAAAAAATGTCTTTGATTCCTGGCAGTCGATCAAATTAAACGAAGGTACTATTAAACATTTTCATCAAGAGATTCTCAAATATGTAGAAAAAGATTCTTTTCATCGGGGACAATATAAAGTAACTGAAAATAAAGTTCAAATGGTTGACGCCAAAGGAAATATTGTTGGCACTATTTTTGAGACTACACCGGTTTATTTAACCCCGATCGAAATGCAAGAATTAGTGGAATGGACCATAAAAGCTACTAAAGAACAAAAATATCATCCTCTGCTGATGATTGCTAATTTTGTGGTTGAGTTTTTAAAGATACATCCATTTCGCGATGGCAATGGTCGTATATCTAGAATTTTGACCAACTTACTTATGCTTCAAGCAGGTTATTTATATATGCCTTATGTTTCTCATGAAAAATTAGTGGAAGAAAAGAAACAAGAATATTACGTTGCTTTGAGAAAAACACAAATTACATTTAAGTCTGAAAAGCCGGATATCGCACCATGGTTGACCTTTTTCTTGAGTATTATTTTAGACCAGTCAAAACAGGCAGTTGAATTGCTTAATGCTGATAATGTGGAAAAAACTTTGTCTGGGAAACAGCTGACCGTTTTAGAATATTTACAGAATGTTAAAGAAGCAACACCGGGTGATATTGCTGAAATAACCAAAGTAGCAAGACCAACCGTTAATCAAGTATTGGAAAAACTTATTAGTATTAAAAAGATTGAGAGAATTGGCATGGGTAGAAGTACTCGTTATAGAATTCTTTAAATGATTTAAGATTCTTTATCACGACCAGTATAAGCTTGTGATTCTGGTTCTCCAGGAGGATGAAATTCATCATGAATTTTTTTGTGTTGTTGATAATTCTCAATATTTTGTCTATACCATTGTTCCCAACTTTCTGGATCAGGAATTTCGGCTGGTAATTTATCAAATATAGATTTCCATAACTTAAAATAAGCCTCTTCTTCCTTATCGAGAAGAACATCACCGGTTTCCGCCCAAGTATCTTTTCCTCCATGAATATAAAAATTCTTGCCAAATATTCTTTGGAATAAAAAAAGCGCTCGTTTCGTATGTTTTTCAGAAGTTACCAACAAGATATTTTTAAGTCCCATTTCTCTTGCTATTTTTCTTGAGGCAAAAGCTTCGTAAATAGTATCACGGCCGTCTTCGACCATTACGATATTATCACTATTTATATTTCCTTTATCCAATAAATAATTTCTTCTTAATTGTGCTCCGGTATTATCATAAGGTTTTGCATCTTCCATGTATGTCGAATAGTGACCACCTAAAGCAAATATTTTTGAAGCCTTTCCTTGTTGGAACAATTCCCAACCTTTATCAAGCCTTACAGTAGAAAGGGGAGTCAATCCTTTGTCGTTTCTACCCCCCCCCAAGAACTATTATTGCGTCGTATTTAATGGGTGAATTCATTAGTAAATTATATCAGGAATAATCGGTTTTATAAAAGTACTGTCATAAACGCAAAAAGGATCCCTTTTCCTGGGACCCTTAAGCCAACGTTTATTAGTTGATTTCTCAACAAAAAATATTTTACCACATAACTAATAAAAATTAACTAATCATTTCGGAACGGAATTCACGCCCCCCTTACCCCCCAAAAACGGAGAATAAGATCATTTCGTCTACGGATTACCCTTCCTATTAGCCGGGTAATAGGCATCAGCCACTTCAAGCCGGTTAATTAACATCTTCGTGAAGTCACGAAAACGGTCGGATTTACACCGATTTTTGATCGCTTCCGGCTGAACCCTTTACGATCTTTAAAACAATTCCTTTATCGAAATAAGCGCTATATTTGTTTTGTAAGGCGATTGTTAAACTAAAGACCAAACGCCAGAGAGTTTTAGCCGAATAATTTTCTATAGTCCCGTCTGGTTTTTTAATAAAGACAATAAACGGTCCTTCTTTGATTGCTTCTTTTTCGTGTACTTCACGGTCAATGGCCGCCATTTGTTTTTTTGTTTCCGCGTCATTGATTAAATTTGTTTGATAATCAGTTTTCTTCATGGTTTTTTGATTGGGTTTCTGAAAACTTTTGTGATAATGAACTGAACATTTCGCGATTTCAACATAACGGAGTAAAAATTATTGGCCATTTCAATGGAGTCAAACGATTTATAAAAAATAGGGTAAAGTGAGTTGTCATTAATTGCGCAGATAAATATTTTATCGCCTTCATTTAGCCTCAATTTGTCATCCATAGTAATATAGGTTGAGCAAATATGCTCTTTTCGTCGTCCCCCATATACGAGCGGTAGTGGTTATTTTTTAGAACGGTATGTCATCAGGATTGACATTTTCTTTGAGTGGTTTTTTTGGGTCTATTGGTTCATCGGTCGGAGCCGGTAGTATTTGAGCCGGTTTTGTATCAATAAAATCCTCACCTCCGGCCATTCTGCTTAGATATTCGTATTTACGCGCTTCTTTCTCCAAAATCTCAAGAATTTTTGGTTCGTTTTCCTTATCGACAATGCTTATCACTGGCACCATATAGTTTCCTTTTTCACCCTTTTTCTGTTCGGATTTAATCTGGATCTTAAAGGTGTAAACTCCACGGAGATTGGCAAAAACATTGCCCAATAAGTTTTTGACGGTGTTTATTGCGCCTCGCCTAAAGTACATAACAAAAGGAGTCAATAGATCAGAAAATATACCGATTACGCGATACATCTTTTCCGGCTGGCCGTTATCTTTATTGTTATAAGGATCATTAACTTTTGCTAAATTCAAAATGTATCCTTCGATCGAATCGAGAATGCTTTTATCTTCGTAAAAGAAAAACTGGCCAACTTTAGCCTGATTTCCTTCATTATCTTTTACTCGGTCTAAATCAGTTGTTCCCTGGACCAACTTAACCATCGAAGGCATGACATCGGAGGGATCAACACCGGCTGTCCCTAGGGAAAAGTTTTTCCTCATTCTCATTTGATCGTAAGTTGCGAGCGCAGTCTCTTTTTTTACTGTTGGTTTTGTTACCATAGGTTTTATATTGAAAATCCAATTTGTAATATTTGACTACTAACTACAATCACTCTGCTTTTTCTTTTGATAACTTTTTAATCTTTTTCATTACTTTTATTTCTTTATCGTTTACTACTGTTTTTTTTGGTTCTTCGCCAAACTCTTCAACATTAGTTTTGTTGATGGTCACTTTTTGACCGGACAAGGTTACTTCGAAAAATAAATCAGAATTAGCAACTCGTCTTTTTATCGTTTGATAGCCTTCTTTGACGAGATACGGTGTTTTAACCGTGAAAAGTTTTAGGATTGTCATAAATATTCACCTCCTTGGGTTCAGGGAATTTTGAGAATTTGTAATGGGTAAATTAAATTCGGGTTTTTGATCTTATCGCTGTTGACATCCCATATTCGTCGCCATTCGGCGCCGTTTCCATAGAATTTTTTAGCAATACCGAACAAGGTATCTCCTGGTCTGACAATATATGTTTTATTGATAGGGGATGGAGGTTGGGGAGTGGTAATGACATCTTCAAAATAGGGCTCCGGATCAATAAATCCTCTGATATTTAAACAATCAGGGTTATTTACACGAATTCCAAAATGTAGATGCGGTCCGGTGGCAAATCCTGTCGCACCGGAATACCCTATCGGATCGCCTTTTTCGATCTCTGTACCATATTTAGCAAGTTCTTCGCTAGTGTGCCAGTAATAAGATTGACCCCAGCTGTGGTTTAAGATGATTCCCCGACCGTCTAAGTCTGGTAAATGATCGGCAAACAACAAAGTTCCTTTATCACAAGCCAAAAGCGGAGTGCCAACAGGCATACCATAATCGATTCCGTTATGTGCTTCATAAAAAACTTTGTGATACCAGTCGGGATCTTCACCGAATTTAAAAGTAACAGGATAAGAACCGGAAAATGGCCGAGCAATTTTAATATCCATAGGATTAGTACCCCCGTTTAATAATTTTTAATATCCGAGGTTGAGACATTCTGAATTTTCTGGCGAGCTCATAAGTAGATTTTTTCCCAGAAGAGTAAAGTTGAAGGATTGTCTTGTTCCTACGCGCTTTAAGGTGTGACATGGTATTGACAACAGTTATTACCTGTGTTAACCTGACACTAGTAAGATGAAGTTCGGTTAGAATGTGACTTAGCAGTTAAAATTCCTTTGACATCCCCGCGTTTATGAGAAAAAAATAACTTTCGATTATGGAACAAAAAATTTATTTTCAAAATTCAAAAGGAGATAAACTTTGTGGAATTTTATCTAATCCAACCGGTGACACAACTAAACCAATAATTATTTTGGTACATGGTTTTAGTGCAAACAAAGATGCAAGAAGTCTTAGATTAATAAAAGAATTAATAGATAAAAAAGGAATTTCTACTTTTAGATTTGATATTTATGGACATGGAGAAAGTGATGGTAAACTTGAAGATATCACGATTTCTGAGGGTGTTGATGACGTTCTTCAAGCGATAAACTTTTTAAAACAGAGAGATTATAAAAAAATCGGGCTAGTCGGAACAAGTTTTGGTGGTATATGCTGTACAGTCGCTTCCGTAAATACGAAGGATTTATTCGTTATGGTGTTAAAATCTCCCGTATCTGACTTTAAAGAATTAATCGATTTGAAGTACTCCAAAGAAGAAATTAAAAATTGGGAACAAAAAGGACATATATTTCTTAAGGATGGAGAAAAAAAATTAAAAATAAACTATTTATTTTATAATGATTTTGGAAATAACAATGGTTATTTTTCTGCTCCAAATATAAAAAGCCCAACCTTAATAGTTCATGGTGACAAAGATGAAGAAGTTCCTGATTATCAGAGTGTCAAATTATCAAGACTTATTCCTAATTGTAAACTAATTACAATAAAAGGAGCCGATCATGGGTATCGGAAACCAGAACATATGAAAGAAATGTTAGAAGCAATTGCTAATTTTATTTTTGAAATTATTGAAAATAATAAATGAAAATCATAATTTGTGGATCAATTAGCGCAGCAGATGAAATAATCAGAGTAAAAAAAGAGCTAGAAAGTATGGGTCATGTGGTTGAGATCCCTGAAGGCGTAAAAAGGCCGGAATTACGATCAGTAGACACAACTACATCATTGGAAAGAGCTGATGTAAAGATAAAGCACAATCTAATTCGGGAATATTATGAAAAGATAAAAAATTACGATATTGTCTTAATCGTTAACCCGGAAAAAAATGGAATTAAAGGTTATGTTGGCGGAAATACTTTTATTGAAATGGCTTTTGGATATGTACTAAATAAAAAGATTTATTGCCTTTATCCATTACCGGAATTATCATACAAAGACGAAATGATAGCGATGCAACCGATTATTTTGAATGGGATGCTAGATAAATTAAATTCTTAGACTTCAAGATCTTGATGAGTTATGATAGAATAATCTTCTATGTTTAAACCAGTAGAGGCGAATCCTGATTTTGTCGCAATGGAAAAACGATTACTAGAGCATTGGGAAAAAAACAAAATCATTGATCAATACTTACAAAAAAATAAAAACTCCAAGAAAAACTTTTCCTTTCAGGATGGTCCAATCACTGCCAATAATCCCATGGGTGTTCATCATGCCTGGGGAAGAACGTATAAAGATTTATGGCAAAAATTTAATAATCTAATTGGCAATCGTCAGCGATTTCGTAATGGTTTTGACTGTCAGGGACTTTGGGTTGAGGTGGAGGTGGAAAAAGAATTGGGTTTAAAAACAAAAAAAGATATTGAAAATCTTGTTCCAGGAGATAAACACGCTTCAATTGCAAAATTCGTTCAGCTTTGTAAAGATCGCGTCTATAAATTTTCAAAAATTCAAACAGACCAGTCAAAACGCTTAGGTTATTTCATGGACTGGGATAACTCTTACTACACAATGACTGATGAAAATAATTATATGATTTGGCAGTTTTTAAAAAAATGTTATGAAAATGGATGGATATATAAAGGAAATAGTTCAGTTCCATGGTGTCCGCGATGCGAAACAGCAATATCACAGCATGAAATGCTGACGGAGGATTATAAGGAGTTGGTTCATGAATCAGTGTATTTGAAACTCAAAATACAAAATCCTAAATCCCAATCAAATTCAAAATCTAAAATTCCAAATTCTAAATTCCATATTCCAGATTCTTTCCTACTTGTTTGGACTACAACGCCATGGACGATTCCGGCAAATATTGCGGTTGCAGTAGATAAAAACATTGACTATGCGCTTGTTGAGAGAGAAAACGGTGAAAATATTTGGTTAGCAAAAGAAGCGATTGAACGAGTATTTAAGAAAGAACCAATTAAAATAATCAAAACAGTTAAGGGAGACAAATTAGCCGGATTAAAATATGAAGGGCCATTTGATCAGCTAGAGGCGGTTAAAAAAGTTGCAGATAGTAACCCTAAAACATTTCATACAGTCGTAATCACTGATGAGAGAATTCTTCCAATTACTACAACTGAAGGAACTGGATTAGTACATACAGCAGTAAGCGCCGGAGTTGAGGACTTTCAACTTGGAAAAAAATATGGATTACCGATGATCCCTGTAATTGCAGATAATGCAGATTATTTACCAGGATTGGATTGGTTATCAGGTAAAAATGCTAAAAAACACCCGGAAATTATTATTGATTATTTAAAAACTTATCAAAACGGAGAATATTTGCTTTATACCGAACGATATAAACACCGTTATCCGGCATGTTGGCGTTGCAAAACAGAATTAGTTTGGAAAGTTGCGGATGAATGGTACATCGCAATGGACGTAAGTCCATTGCGAAATCAAAAATCAAAAGTCAAAAGTCAAAAGTTAAATACAAAAACGTTAAGAGAGAGAATGGTGGAAAATGCGAAGAAGATTAAATGGATGCCGGAGTTTGGATTGGAAAGAGAACTGGATTGGTTAAAAAATATGCATGATTGGTTAATCAGTAAGAAAAATCGTTATTGGGGACTGGCGCTTCCCATTTATGAATGTCGTGGTGATAAGGGAGTTGAGGGATGCGGGGGATTTGAGGTACTTGGATCGAAAGAAGAACTTGAAAAAAGAGCGGTTAGAGGAATTGAAAAAATGAAAGGTCAAAGCCCTCATAAACCTTATATTGACGATGTTGAAATCAAGTGTGAAAAATGCGGCAAACTTATGAAAAGAATTCCTGATGTAGGAAATCCATGGCTGGATGCAGGAATTGTTGAATATTCAACGATCAGTGTAAACAACAATAATGAACCTTTATATTTAAGTGATAAAAAAAAATGGCGCCAATGGTTTCCGGTTGATTTTATTACCGAGTCTTTTCCCGGTCAATTCAAAAACTGGTTTTATGCACAAATTGCCATGTCTACTGTTATGGAAAATGAGCCGCCTTTTAAACAAGTGCTTGGTTTCGCAACAATGATGGGTGAAGACGGAAGACCGATGCATAAGAGTTGGGGAAATTATATTGACTTTCATGAAGGAGCAGAAAAAATTGGGGTTGATGTGATGCGCTGGATCTTTGCCCGTCAAAATCCGGCAGACAACTTACTTTTTGGATATAAAAAGACTGATGAAGTGCGAAGACAGTTTTATTTAATATTATGGAATATATACAAATTCTTTGTTGAATATGCGACGCTAGACAAGTTCAAAGTTCAAAGTTTAAAGTTCAAAGTTGAGGGTGGAAATAAAAAAAATATATTAGATCAATGGATCAATAATCGTTTAAGTTGGTTAGTTAATTATTCTTATCAGAATTATTCACAATATAATGTTAAAGATATTGCAACAGAGGTTGAGAGATTCGTCAGCGATTTATCAACTTGGTATATTAGACGAAGCCGTGATCGTGTCTGGGTAAATTCAGACGATCAAGAAGATCAAACTGCTTTTCATACTACATTGAAAAATATTTTAGAAAATCTAATGATAATAATTTCACCAATAATGCCGTTTCTAACTGATGAAATTTATACGAATTTAACCGGAGAAAAATCTGTTCATTTGTCAAATTGGCCAGATATCAAACAAAAGCATGATAATAAGTTAGATGATGATATGACATTGGTTCGAGAAATATGTGAAATAGGACGTAGGATTCGTAAAGAAAAACAGATTAAGATGCGGCAACCACTATCTGAAGCATCCATTTTCTTAACAAGTGAAAAACAATTTACGAGACAGGCAAATTTAGAAGAATATCACAATTTAATTAAGCAAGAGCTTAATGTAAAGCGAATAAAATTAATTAAAGGAAAAGAAATTTCGATAGAATTTGATACAAAAATTACTCAAGACTTAATAAATGAAGGCAAATTGCGAGATTTGGTTAGGGCGATTCAAGAACAGCGTAAATTATTAGGTGTTAAGGCAGAAGATAAGGTAGACATTACAGTCCCAACAGATTTAGTTTTTGATCAAACATGGCTATCCAAGCGAGTGATAGCGCGTAAAATTACTAAAGGTAGCAAGCTTATTGTTGAAAAATAAATTATCATTATTTAATGATTGCAATACTTCTTCCGGTATTCCTATTAATTTTTTTTGGTTGCTTTAATTTATTGGGAATAAAAACTAACTTAGCTATAGATCAAATTATTAATACCGTAATTGCAATTGTTGCATATTTGATTGTGAGAAAAATCGGATATCGTTTTTTTAGGGCAAACTATAAATTTTTTTATTGGTTTTTTATTACATTATTACTAATTACATTTATCATAGGACTGGAAGCTAAGGGCTCAATGCGTTGGATTAACTTATATTTTTTTAATCTTCAACCTTCGGAAGTATTCAAAGTTTTTTATATTGTTTTCTTTGCAGAATATTTTTCCCGTATGAAAGCAATAATATATCCGTGGCGGAGCCTAATTATTAGTTTTTTGTATGCAATTTTACCGATATTAATCATTTTAAAACAACCTGATCTTGGTAATGCCTTGGTATATTTTACTATATATATTGTTCTTTTATTCTTTTCAAAAATTCCCAAAAAAAATGTGTTGGCAATGTTGGGAGGCTTTCTTTTGATGATACCAATATCATGGTTATTTCTTCACGACTATCAACGAAGTAGGATACTTAGTTTTGTTAATCCTGGAATTGACCAGCAGGGAGATTCATACAATATGATTCAAGCAATTATCACCATTGGTTCCGGTCAGTTTCTGGGTAAAGGATTGGGATTGGGGACACAATCGCGACTGTTTTTTTTACCGGAAAATCATACTGATTTTGCAATTGCATCGTTAGTTGAACAGTTTGGATTTATTGGAGGCACGTTAGTGTTGGTATTATTACTGCTTGTACTTTTTTGGCTAATGAAAAAAGCATTTAAACTTTACGATCATCAACCCTCATCCTCACTCTATAGTTTTTACTATTGTTTAGGAATTTTAACAATGTTGTCCTTTCAGATAATACTTAATTTTGGAATGAATCTGGGAATTCTTCCGATTACCGGTATTACATTACCATTTATTTCGTATGGTGGCTCTGCTTTACTGACTTTATTATGTGGATTGGCTTTGCTTCCAAAATAAGAAAACCCTGTAACTCCAAGCTTTTTAGTTACAGGGTAAAAAACCCTTGCTATGAAAATAATTTTCTGTATAATTGTTAAATGGTAAAATATGGAATAATAAAGACAGGGGGAAAACAATATACGGTTCGACAAGGTAGTGAAATTTATGTAGACAGAATTGATGAAGAAGTTGGTAAAGAAATTGTTCTCGAAACGCTCGCAACTTTTACGGATGATGGAGCAATAGAATTGGGAAAACCGTTATTAAAGGTAGGTGTAACCGGTAAAATTGTTGAACAACTTAAAGGAGAAAAAATTAGGGTTGCACGGTTTAAAGCAAAAGTTCGTTATCGAAAAGTTAGAGGATTTCGTCCACAATTAACTAAAGTTCAAATTATTAAAATATAATTTTAAATTAAAGCAATGGCTCATACAAAAGCACAAAAAGCAGTTAAAGGAAATCGCGATTCAGCCGGAAGAAGATTGGGGATTAAAATTTACGGTGGAGAAACGATTAAAATTGGTTCAATTATTTTACGTCAACGAGGACTTAGAGTACATCCAGGTGTCGGAACAGAAGCAAGTAAAGATCATACAATATTTGCTTTAAAAATAGGTAAGGTTGAGTTTGTAAAAAAACAAGGAAAACAATACGTAAACGTCATATAAAAGTCAAAATATTCATGGATAATCAACTTCGTGAAAGACTACTTCTTTTAAGTTCGGATAAAGATGTGTTTAATAAAGCAAAACAATTGCAACTAATAAGAAAAGATAATCAACTTAAAATTAAGGATATTGCAGATGTTTTTCAAGTTAAGTCTTCATATATTTGTCAGTTAATAAGGTTAAATCGTTTACCGGAAATGATTAGAGATGGATATTATGGGAAACAAATAAATATATCTCTGCTATTTATCATATCTCGTTTGAGATCTGAGCAAGATATCGTTAACGCATATGAGAAAATATTACAATCAGGATTATCTGTCTTCCAAGCAGAGAACCTAGTACGAGAGATGCTTTTTAATATAAAATCTGAAGGTAGCCAAGTTACAAAAGTTGAAATTGATCAATTAGTAAGTTACATCAAAAACGTCATACCTGACGCTACTGTTAAGTTCAGACAAACACAAATTAAAATGATGTTACGAATAGATTTAAAAGGAAATCTTGAGAGTACCTCATCAACTGTGAAAAAAATATTATCTCAAATAAAATAATAATTTTTTGTATTAAAAGTACGTAGATCTGAAGGAATTGGGTTACTAATTGGCCCCATTTTATTAGCAGGGAAATAACGATAAAAAACTTGTCCGATGATTGAATTAATATCAATTGGTCCAAACTCACGAGAATCAGAAGAGCGTGGTCTGTTATCTCCCATGACAAAAACAAAACCATCAGGAATCTTAACTGTTTCTCCCTCTTTGAGAAATCCACCTTCCCAAAGATTTGTTTTTGCAGAAATATAATTTTCGGACATCATCTTTCCATTAATATAAACTTCATTATTTTGAACTAAAACCATGTCACCGGGTAGACCCATTACTCTTTTTATATATTCGATATCAGGATTTTTTGGAGATTTAAAAATAATCACATCTCCTTTATGCATAGATCGGAATTTGTAAGTAATTTTACTGGTAAAAATATATTCTCCAGATTGAAAAGTTGGTTCCATTGAAGCACCCTTAACTTGATTAGGTTGCATAATAAATAAGTAAGTTACTATGAAGAGGGATCCAACGAAGACAACGGTTTCCAATATCTCCATAACAAACTCAATTATGCCTTTAGCGATTTTCATAAGATTTAATTGTAGGATATGATTTTAAAAAAAACAATATAAAAATAATCCATCTTAGAGTAAAATAGAGGAAAGGATCCGTAGCTCAATGGTGGAGCGCTTCATTCACATTGAAGAGGTTAGAGGTTCAAGTCCTCTCGGATCCACAAATTCACAAATATTGGGTTTCCCGTGTCAACCGCGGGACTAACTCGCAGTAAAACTCGTAAACTCGTTAACTGCGAGTTTAGCGATCCCCTCAGCAGCCACACTAGAAGCTGTTCCCGATTATTTTAATCGGGATTACAGTTTCTTGTGTCCTCCTAACAACGCAGCATGAGCCGTGAACGAATAGTTCTGAAAAGGCGAATGCTAAGTTGAGGAGGACAAGTTTATTGTTTCCCGCTTCGTTAAAACTCCGCGGGATTAACTCTCCGTAAGATTCGACAAGCTCATCAACGGATAGTTGAACATGTCCTCTCGGATCTTCTAATAAGTTATCACTACAATATAACAATATAATGTATTGAGTTCATGGTAATTACTGATGTATTAACAGAGCCACATTGTTTTTATAAGTTGTTTGATCTTCGTAATCACAATTTTATAAAACTTTATTACAAATAATTGACATTTGATATTCAATATTCTAATAATACTTTTAACTTTTTTGATTCCAAAGTAAGCAACAAAAAAATAAATTCCAACAATGATATTAATTAGTATTAATAGATTAACCAATATATTCCGATTACTTTTTTTATTTATCTCAACTCCAAGTACTTGGGATTTGGATTTGTTTAATTTCGTGATTGGGGATTTGGATACTAATCTTTCTTTATTAGTTGATGCTGGAATAGTCCAATTTTGGACAGTTAAATCTGGTTTAACAGGGAATTTTGGAGTTGGAGCAGTTGAAGTATTTAATTGATTGTTTGTTGTTTGGTTGGTGGTTGAATTTGAGGTTGTGTTTGGGATTAATGTTGGCGCTGGTGTTATAGTTGGTAAGGGAGTTACGGTTGGAAAGGATGTGGGAGTTGAGGTTGGAAAAGGTGTTGGAGTGATTGTTGGAAAAATAGATAAAGCTGTTTGGTTATTAAAATAAAACTGATGTGAATCAGTTTGTGAAGAGGGAGGATTTCTTGTGATCTCTCCGTCAAGAGTTTCCCAAATGTCATTGGATTCACTGATCTGACCGACTATCACCTGATATTTTCCTAAATCAGTTCCCTGAATATTTAACTTATAATCACCTGACTCTGCGTTTTCAACAAAAATAATCCCTTCCTCCTCATTATATTTATTTCTATTATGTTCCACATTAATCTGTGCTGGTGATTTAATTAAAAAAACTAAACTAGGAGATATTTTTGTTGTAAAACCAGATGAAATTTTATTTAAGTCATACGGAAATTCCAGTTGTTGGAAAATTCTTTCTTGCGGAGCAACTTGCGAGATAATTTCACCGTGATTTAAAGAAAAAGAAAATTGTTTTTGACTATTTCCGATAGTTGCGCTACTTGATAAAACAGTTTCATCACCCAGTGCGTTAAAAGAACTTGTGGGTTCACCATCCGAATAGTTTCCTATCAGTTGATTGATTAAACTCGTTGTTTTTGTTTTGTATCCTTTTACAGTATTTTTATCTGTGCCATATATGACTGATAATATACTTTCTATATTAGAAATGTCTGAATATTTTGGTATTGTTGGATTTTTTATTGACATTGACGATATGTGAATTACGTTACTTGATGAATCAGTCAAAAAATCATAGGTCGGAAACAGATCAAGTAAAACCGGAAAATGTTTATTAACCGTAATTTTGTCTGATTCAACCGTATTTTTATTTATCACTAAAATAAGTTTTTGTGCTAGCCATAACCAAGTATTTTCACGGTCAATCTCTCCTGCGCTTAGTGGTTTATAAACCTGCGCTGCTCCTAAGTTCGGACTTCCAACTGTAATTAATTTGTTTATTTTGTCAGAATGGTTTTGGGAATAAATTCTTCCAACTAATCCGCCTAAGGAGTGACCAATAATATTAATTTTTTTATTTGGAGAAGAATTCCAAATTTTAGTGTTTAAATATTCGTCTAAAACTTTGATCGTATCTTCAAGAGAATCTCTCCAATCATAAGAAAACACAAAATAATCACTATTTTTAACCAAAGCGTGATTATCAAAAGAAGAGATTAATCCCTGATACTCTTTAATAAACGACGGTAATTTCCAATCTGATTGATTAACTTCTTGATTATGTAGAATTGCATTTTTATTCCAGGATGCCATTAATCCGGGGATTATTATTGTGGCGATAGTGTTTTCAGTGACAGGAGCAGTTGCCAAATCCAGTTTCCAAATTAAATCATTTCCTCGACCGATGTAGTAAAGATATTGCTTATCATTTACCTCAACCAGTGATGGCGCAATCATATGATTGATATCGTAATACTCAGGGCCACGACTTACTAGAACCTGTCGATTTGAAAAAGTTGTTTGACAATTGTTAAGGCTTGTTATATCCATCTCATCTATTCCAGTGTCGGTATGGAAGATGATTTGAAATTGACTATTTTTCGTGAAGATCATTGGCGCATCAATTCCACCCAAAATACTATTCTGACATTTTGTCCAATTTATTCCATCAGTAGAAGTTGACAGTCCTAAGTTAGTCCCATTGCCCCATCCGATATAAAATAGATAATAAGTATTGTTATAAAAAATGGCTGTTGGAGCAAAGACACCATCTCTTTCCCAACTTTTATCATAAGTTACTACTTTGGTTAAACTTGATTGATCAAATACTATTCCATCATTCGACTCAATCTTATATATTTCATTTTTTACGTTTAAGACTGCAAAAAATAGAATATATTTATTGTTAGCTTTTAAAATAAAAGGGTCTCCAACTCCACTCGTTCCTGCAATCGGAAGATCAATAAATTGCTTAGCGTTCCAGTTCACTCCATCAGTGCTGGTTGCATATGTAATTTTATGAATAGAACCATTAAAACTTCCATACCACATTTTAAAAACACCGTTTTCATATATCACATGGGGTTGAAATACCATTTGCTGATTCCAATCCAAAAGATCAGTATTAATTGTGAGAGGATTATTGAATGATTTGGTAAAGTTTAGAGCGAATGCTTTATGTGGTAATAGAAATAAGTAATAAAAAACACATAGGAAAAAGATTGATCGGATCTTTCTCATATTTTTTTTAAGTAAACTTGTAATATGCTTCCATGATGATTTTTGTTGAGCAAAGGAGTAAATAATGGTGCAAGTGTTTTATCGAATAAAAGGTACTTAAATCGTTTAAAAATACTATTCGATTCTTGAGATAGACTTTGTGTTTTATAAGTTAAATTTATTGTTTGAGTACTATTTTTAACTTGGTTTTTTTTAAAAATATTTTTAATAATTCCCATTAAGTGTTCCGGTTGACTGATAGTAGCAACTTGAATCAGTGATAAATTTGAAGTAATAAGGTAATTGAAACTTTTCAAAGAAAATAGCCAAAGATGTTCCGGCGGAAGTAAAAAAGTATAATTCTCTTTTTCGGAATAAAATAAGTGACTATTAACATTCGGCGTTTCAATATAAAGAATACCATGAAGCTTTAAGAGAATAGATAGTTGAGAGATAACTTTTATTGGATCTTTGATATGTTCAATGACGTGTGAATATATTACAAAATCAAATTTTCTACGATTACTTTCTAAAAAACTCTTTAAATCCGCTTTTATTACATTTAGTCTTAAGTTATTTTTTGCATATTTATAAGATTTTGTTGACGGTTCAATGCCAAATACTGATAAATTTCTTTTTCTTGCTTCATCTAGAAAAAAACCATATCCACAACCAATATCAATTAAATCCAATCCGTTAGGATATAGTTTTCTAAGTTTATTAATGATTAATTTCGATCTTGAACGAATTAGTTTTTCTTGTTGAGGCGCACTATTTGTGAATTTTTTATAGTAAGCAATTAATTCTTTATTACTAGGAAACGGGTGAATAAAAAGAGCTTGACATTTAGGACAAAAATAATGCTGATAGTTGTTTTTTAGATAAGACAGTCGTGTTTTTCGATAGTGGCAGAGACCACAGCTAACCATAAGAGTAACTTATAAAATATAAATTTATTTATTGCCACGGACTATAAACAACAATTGTTGGTATTTAGAGCATATTAATAGGAAATTTGAGTCGATATACCATCGTTAAAATGAATAGTCGGTAGTAAGTAGTTATCAGTAGGCAATAAATAGACAGTAGGCATTAAGCATTCGGAAGAACGTAATAATGGTTAGTTGAGCCAAAATATGGTAAAATAGAGCGTGGAAAGGGGACGAAATATGAAATTGTCGATATTAAGTTTTCTAAAAAGAAATCATCTACTTTTGAACGTTATTGGCGTTTATCTTTTAGCATCAATAATAATTTTTTCCTTATTTCGCTATGTTTTTAGTCCTGATGGGATTTCCTACATCAATGTTGCAAAAAAATATTTGTCGGGTAACTTCCAAATAGCTATTAATGGATATTGGAGTCCTTTATTTTCCTGGGTAATAGTGCCATTTTTAGCGTTAAAAATCGATGCTATATTAGCAACAAAAATTCTTTCAATTATTACTGGCATTTTTTTGTTAGTTGGAGTAAACAGATTGTTAGTAAATCAGAAAATACAGGATATATGGAGAACATGGGCATTATTTACAACGATACCTTTATTATTAATGTTCACGTTTACTGTAGTTACTCCGGATTTATTACTGTGTGTTATGTTGATAAATTATCTAAATAGTTTGTTAGATAAGGACTTTGTTAAGTATCGTGATCAGGCAATTACTGTTGGTTGGTATGGCGCAATGGCTTATCTAACTAAAAATTATGCATTAATATTTTTTTTAGTGCATTTTTCAATATCAGCTTTATTATTTTATCGAAGATATAAACTTAAAACGAAGAGAAGGTTTATGTTCTTTCAATGGGTGAGTGGAATACTTGTCTTTTTCATTATTGCCGGAAGTTGGTCGATAATTATCAGTAAAAAATATCACCGTTTAACTTTTTCAACTGCGGGTGAATTTAACCGTCAACTTTCTGCTCAAGGTGTAAATATTTATCCAAAAAATATTGTTGGGTTAATTGAACCTCTAGATAGATTGTCCACAAGTTATTGGGATGATCCTTCAAACATTCAATTAGTCAAACCAACTAAACATATATCAATTTCTGACGTAGCATATCGTCTTAAATTAAGTTATCATAATTTTCTAAAAACATTAGGTTTTATTAACTCTTTGTCAATATTTGCTCTAACAATTATTATTTTCTCAATATTTTTATATTTAAAAAGAATCTATTTAAGAAAACACATCATATTACTAATGGTTTTGATTTACCCAATTTTTTATTTACCAATTATCACTGAAGAACGTCATCTTTGGTCAGTTTTTATATTGGTGATTGTATTGGCTGCTGGATTACTAAATTATTGGCAGCATCATAATAAACATACAAAATTATTAGTATTTCTTACTGGCTTTATCGTTTTAATTAGTTTTCAGTACCTTCCCTGGATGGTTCGACATATGAAAAAACAAGGAAACGAACTTGTTATATTATCACAACAATTAAACAAGTTGGAAATTAACAATAAACGTATCGCATCAATTGGAAATAATCCTGAAAGTTTATATTTAGCATATTATTCGAATAATATTTATTTAGGAGAGTTGGGTGAAAATATTACTAAAAAAGAAATTTATAATAAAATGAAAGATTTTAAAATAAATTATCTTTGGATATGGGAAGATGCAATTAATACATTTAATTTCATAGATAATTATCCTATTGTATATAGTAATCAAAACCTACGATTAAGAATTTATAAAATCCAATAAATAATGAAAACATTTGGAGCATTGATTATCACAAAAAATTCTGTAGAAACTTTAGAAAAGTGTTTAATCTCATTAAAAGATTTAGTATCAGAAATTTTAATTGTTGACAGTGACTCAACTGATGGGACATTGAGTATTTTAAAAAAGTACGATACAAAAGTATTCCAATTTTCAACCGATGATTTAGGAAAAAAAAGAGCTTTCGGTTTAAAGAAGATGCAAAGCGATTGGGTTTTGATGCTTGATGCTGATGAAATTATATCTTTAGCTTTGAAGCTGGAAATAAAAGAGTTGATGAAAAAAAAGAGGTTGATGGATGGATATTTAATATCTTATCAAAACCATTTTTTAAAACGAAAAATTTATTACGGTGGAGAGAAATATGAGATGTTAAGGTTGTTTAGGAAAGATAAGGCGTTGATTAAATCGGCCTTGGTTCATGAAAAGGTTAAGTTAAAAACAAAACGATTGGGTAAGTTAAGAGGGAAAATTTATCACTATTCTTATCGTAATTTTCGGCAAATATATTCTAAGTTTACTGATTATGCTAAGCGGGAAGTTCAAAAAAAAATAGACAAAGGTGAGAAAAGCTCTCTTCGTAAAATATTTCTATATCCTCTACATATGTTTTGGGCTAGATTTATTGAAAACAAAGGATATAAAGACGGTTTATGGCGAGCGCCTCTTGATATTGGATTTGCATATATGGAATGGATGACATATTTGTTATTGGCAATGAGAAAAAATAATAAAGAAATAAATAAATTCTTAAATAAAAAAATAAAGATAGCTTTTATTGTGGTGGAATATAAAACAAAATTATCTGAAAAGAGACGTTTGAATAAAGAAATTAAGAAAACTAAACACAAGAAAGATAATATTTATTGGATTGATAACACAAAAAATAAACAAGGATTTGCATTTGGGGTAAACCAGGGGATTAGAAACGGACTTAAAGATAAATGCAACTTATTTGTCATATTAAATCCAGATATTAGTTTAAACAAAATAAATCGCAAACAATTGTTAACTGGAGGTAAGTATTTTGACATGTGGGGAGGAACAATGAAGCAAGGAAATAAAACATACTATGGCGGAGAGATTGATCCATGGCGGTTGAGTGGAGGATTGGTTGAGAAGAAACCAAAAAGACAATATATAAGCTCCGATTTTATTACCGGCTCACTAATGGTATTAAAGAAACAAGTTATTAATACAATTAGTTTATTTGATGAGAAATATTTTATGTATTATGAAGACGTTGACTATTGTGTACGGGCAAATAAAGCTGGCTTTAGAGTTGGAATTGATACAAAATTAAAATATCAGCATTTTGAAACTTCTCGAAATAACAAACTAAAATCCAAATGGTTAGCCGAAAGTCGCTGGCGTTTTTTCTGGAAATACGCAAACTGGAAACAAAAAATAAGAGAAAATATTCGATTTATTTTTATAAAGTTTATTTTTAATAAGGATACTAATAATATTTTATGACAGAACAAAGAATTACGGTTGATGCTTATCAAGCATATTGTGGTTATCGAATTGCAAATAAACCTTATTTATTTTTTACACCTACTGAAAGACTAGTTCCTCGAAGAAGATTTTTATGTGAGAATTGCATTGGAGCGTGTTGCATGCTTACAAAAATTAACTCATTATCATTCGACGAATTAAAATTTATCTCTGCAGCGACATTTCCGCTGGAAATAGTAGAACTAATTAATATTAGAACTCCAGAAGACTTAGAGGCTCTATATAGCTTTCAGCACCCGAGCTTATCATTGAGCTATTATGCAAATGGTTTACTGGCCCTTCATAACATATTTGAAAATAATCCAAAAAAACGATCATGTTCTATTTCACCCGCGACTACATGTGGTTATCTGACTGATAATGGGCGTTGCGGGACATATCACACAAGACCACGCACGTGTTGTGATTTTAAACCTGGTTGCGCCACGTGTCGAAACGTATATATTGGAAAAGGGTCCGAAGCGGCTGTTGCTTATGGAGAAGCGTTGAATGTTGGTGAACAGGTGCTTGGAATAATTGATCCAAATTACAAAGCTCGAGTTTTTGACTTTCATTAACTAATTAAACTGATAAGAGAGTTGGTATAGAAATTCCAGGTAAACTGAGTTGGAACTGTTGTAGATGTAGAGACGTGATTAATCACGTCTCTACAAGATTTGTCTTTCATTGTTTTAACGAAATCGCTATTATTTTTGGTAATAAATAGTTTTGGAAAAAATGGAACGTATTCTTTGTAAATTGGAAGATTATTAACGATTACGTTTTTACCCAGAGACAGCGCTTCCAAAACCGGAAAACAAAAGCCTTCAACAAGTGAGACGTTTAATAAACCAATGCAGTGTTGATAATAATTGACCAATTCCTCATCAGTAACTACATCTTTAAAAATGATATTTTTCTCTTGCTTTAACAAATTAATTAATTGAAGTAAGGAATTTTTATAATTAGTTTCTGCTTTGCCAATAATTATTAATTTGATTCCTTTTTTTGGTGATTGTATTATAAATTGATTATAGATTTGGATTAATTTTTCAAGATTTTTTAACGGTTTAACAACGCCAACATAAAGAAAATATTGAAACGATAGGGGAGAGGTGGGTAAAACTTTAATAGAAAACAAATGATCAATACCCAAGTAACAAACGGTAATCTTATTGATATCTAATTTCGGAAATTGATTAATTAGTTGCTTTTTTGTGATTTGGGAAGAAACAATAATTTTATCAGCTAACAGGATTGAACGATTAGTTTGCTTGATGATTTTTAACGGATTTTGAAAATGTTGCGGATATTGATAAAATCCCAGATCATAAAGAAACAAGATTTTTTTCAATGGCAGAAAACGAATTAACCAAGGTATTTGGCCGGAAAAAGCAAAGAAAACCTGATCGTGATTTTTAAGTAGATAATAGGGGAGGCGAACAGAGCCAAACAGGAATCCCCCATTTTGATAATTATATAAGTGAGTAATAATACTATCATAGTAAAGGGACTGAAGGTGTAATAGTGCTTGACTCACAATACGTTTAATTCCGGAATTAATTGTAGTGTTTAGGTAATAGTCACCTGCATCGATTCCAATAGTACGCTTCATAATTAAAATATTGATATAATTAGAGAATAACAGGATTAGAATTTTATTTTATTAACAATGAAAATATCTGCTGTTATTTTAGCAAAAAACGAAGGAAAGTTGATAGCTCAATGTATTAAATCAATTGATTTTTGCGATGAAATCGTTGTGATTGACGATTTTTCTTCAGACAAAACAATATCCATTGCGGAAAGTCTTGGTGCAAAAGTATTTCAAAGAAAACTTGACAGTGATTTTAGTAAGCAACGAAACTTTGGTTTGGAAAAAGCTAATAGTGATTGGATTATTTATATTGATTCAGATGAAGTCGTTAGCGAAGAATTGAAAAAAGAAATCAAAAATGTATTAATCGAAGATAATAATTTAACATCATACAGACTACGCCGACGCGATTATTTTTGGAACACAGAAATGCGCTTTGGTGAGACTGCGCAGGCAAGAAACCAGGGAGTTATTCGACTAATTAAGAAAGGCAGGAATCGATGGTTTGGCAGTGTGCATGAAAAATATATTGCATCCGATCAAATCGGACAATTAAACGGTTTTGTTAATCATTATCCCCATCAAACGGTAAACGAATTTATTAATTCGGTTAATTTTTATAGTACACTTCGAGCAAAAGAACTTTTTAAAGAAGGTAAAAAAGCAAATATTTTTCAATTAATCTTTTATCCTTTTGGAAAATTTATATATAACTATATTTTAAAACGAGGTTTTTTAGATGGTTATTCAGGTTTTGTTTATTGTTTTATGATGAGCTTTCACTCTTTTTTAGTACGCGCGAAATTACTTCAGTACACGCTTTATGACTAATTTTTTAATAACCATTACTTTAATCCTTTTTAGTTTGGGACAGTTGGGTCGTCTTTCATTTTTAGATCAACAGATTAATTTTTATTTGTATGAAGTTGGGGTTATTTTAATTTTACTCTCTCTATTCATTAAGAAGAAGTTTCAACCCTTAATATCAAATCGTCAATTGACTAATGCATTGATTATTTTCATCAGTGCGTTGTTATTGAGTTTTATGATAAATCTTTCTCATTTTAACAGTACACAGAATATAATCGCGGGTTTATACATTATTCGATTATTAATGTATTTAATTTTTGCAGTTTATTTAGTTAATCAAAAACTAAAAATTTATAAAATAGTTATCATATTTACAGTAGTAACATTAATTGTTGGTTTTGTTCAATATTTTCTTTATCCTGATTTAAGAAATTTATTTTACGATGGTTGGGACCCTCATTTGTTCCGTATCTTTGGTCAATTTTTTGATACTTCAATTGCAGGTGCAATATATGGTTTATTATTTCTTTATTTTATTCAAAAAGGCCGAGTTAAACCGAATAAATTAAATATATTTTTATTAATTTTACTGTTATTGTTTATTGTTTTAACGTTTTCACGAAGCTTATATTTGGCGTTAATTTTCACATCGGTAGTTTATCTATTTAAAAATAAACTTTCTAAAATCGTTTTTTATCTGATAATTATGTTTTTTGTATTAGTAATTATTGTTCCTAAACCTTCCGGAGAGGGTGTGAATTTAACGAGGATGTTCAGTATTGATTCGCGGGTTGAAGATTATAAAGTTGCGATTAATTTATGGTCAAAAAAGCCCATATTTGGTTATGGCTATAATCATATCCGTGACATAAAAAATACTAATCAAACCGTGGATAATCATGCAGCGTCATCGTTTCATTCAAGTTTCTTAAATATTTTAGTAACAGGAGGAGTTGTTGGTTTGGTAGCGTATTTGTTTTTCTTGTTTAAATTTTTTTCCTTAAGAATATATGGAGTTTATTACGGAGTTTTTTTAATAATAATGTCACATTTTGACAATATACTTCTTCACCCATTTATTTTATTTCTCACAGCTATTCTTCTTTTTGATATATCACAGTAAACTGTTTAGTTTCTGTGTTGCCGATTGTATCTTCGGCAATAATTTCAAACTTATTTTCTCCTTCTTTAAGTATTTCAGAAGAACGGAATTCGTTTTTAGAATCAACCACAATCGGACGATTATTAATTTTTATATACGTTTCCGAATTAGTATTTCCTAAGATAGTTATTTCCGGTTGAGTGGTTTTTGTTTGATCTAAAGGTTGAGTGATCTCAAGCTTTGGTTTATCGTTTTTATATATAATTTCATAAACGTCAGATTTTTTTAAACGTTTATCTGTTGAAGACTTAGCAATTAAGAAAATTTTATTATCGCCCTTTTGTAAATTATCAATTACTTCAGAAAAAATTCCATCAGTCGGAGAGACATCTTTGATTTTTTCATCGTTTAAATAAAACTCAATTTTGTCAAAATTAATCAGACTACCTGTGAGTAAAATTGATGCGGTATTAGTAGCAGTGGGCGGATGGTCGATTAATAGGTTGCTGAATTCATTATTGGTATTTGTAGTATTTTCGTTTGTTTTAGTATTTTTATTAACTCCGCTTAACATCAATGAACCATCGATAATTAAGCGAAGACCTACTGTGTACATAAAAATTATGAAGATAATTAAGATACCGGAAAGTATATAAATCCTCCGATAAAGATTTTTTTGACGGTGGTTTTCTAAGCGTGACATACGAATATTATATATTTAATATTTTAATAATTATTAGAAAAATGAGCCGATGGTCGGAATCGAACCGACGACCTCTGCTTTACGAAAGCACTGCTCTACCAACTGAGCTACATCGGCATAAATCTAAAAATAATCCACTAACTGTTTTTTGGTATATCAACTACCCTGTACCATTCGAAACAGGGTAAAAGTTACATCGGCGAAAATAATAATTGTTAAATGGTTTAATTGTTAAATTGCTGGAAACAATAATCTACGGCTTATTATAGTAGAATAACTGTATAATTAGCAAACAATTTGTCATTCTGGCCCGCTTCGCCGAAGCTACAGCGAGGCGAGCTTGTCCAGAATCAGATTCTGGATGTGTCCCGCTAAGCGGGACTTACCAGAATGACGAAATAAACAGAATAATTATGTTATTACGTAGGATATCTAATATTTATAGATGATTAAGGATGAACTGGTGAGCTTTATTTTCAATATTATCATTCAATAAATCAAGTTTGATCGGCGTTTTATATTTATTCTCCAAAGCGGTTTTAATTAAATAATCAGCAAAGTGAGGATTTTTAGGTAATAATGATCCATGTAAATATGTGCCAAAAACATTCTTGTAACAAGCACCTTCGGTTTTGTCGTCCCCATTATTACCAAAACCTTTGATAATGTGGCCAAGCGGAGAAGTTGTTTTGCTATTTTTCCTTATAAAAGTCATTCCAGAATGATTTTCAAAACCAACAAGAGTATTGGATTTGTCAATATAATTGAGAATCGTAATTTCAGTAACGATATTTCCAATCATTCTTTTTGTTTTTCCAATTTTGGTTTTGGAGGCAACTGTTATCATGTCTAATATTCCAATGCCAGGTATTTTTTGATTTGTTGAAGTAAGAAAATATTGACCAAAAAGTTGGTAAGTGCCGCAAATCAATAAAAAAAACAGTTCCCCTATCAATTGACTCAATTATTACTGATTTTTTTTGCTGAAGGTCAGCGGCAATTCTTAACTGATGAATATCTTGTCCTCCACCGGAAAAAACCAAATCATATTCTAATGGATTATACTTTTCACCAACTTCAATCTCATCTATATGAATATCGATATTTCTCCATTGACATCTTTTAACTAATGTAATTACATTACCGCGATCCCCATAAATGTTCATTGACTTTGGATAAAGATGGGCAAGATTTAATCTCAATTGTTTATTTATCATATTTTTTCATTAACTCTCTAATTTCCCAAAGAGCAGTATAGGTAGGTAATATGTATAGTACTTTACCCTCTTGACTAAAAAGAGTATCAAGCGCAGTAATCTTATTACTGATGACCTGAATTTTTGAACAGGAAAGTTCTGCATATTTCATCCGAACAGCCATATCATCGGCTCGTTCACCAGTAATGATTAACTTATCAATAATTGGGGTAAGTTTTTCAAAATCAACATCCCAAAGCCAGGAGATATCTGTTCCGTCGGCTGTTTTATCGTTAATTGCAATTAATATCGTAAGTTTTTTGTTTAACTGGATTAAAGTATCAATAGTTTGGTTAAATCCGGTTGGATTTTTTACTAATATGGTCAAAATATTCTTATTTTTTATACGCATCAATTCTTGTCTACCAAATGCGGGTTGGAAATTTGCTAGAGATAAGATAATTTCTGTATCGTTAATTATCAATTTATGTAGAACAGTAAAAGCAGCTAAAGAATTGTAGACGTTATAAGTTCCAATAAGAGGGATGGTCAAATTGGATAAGCTATTTATTTTTATTATTAAATTATCGTTTTGATAACTAAAACTATTAACTAAATAATTTGGTTTCGGCGATTTGAACCCGCAAACGCAGGAAAATTGTCCAAGATGGGAAAAAGTTATCGATTTATAAACAAGTAGTTTATGACAGTGAGGGCAAAAAATTGAATCAGAAGAATCGTCTAATTTTGTATTTGAATTTACTTGAACGCTAAAATAAGTAACATCATGATGAGTTTCTTGTTGACCAAGGTAGACGAGACTTGGATCGTCCGCATTAAGAATCAACTGTAGTTTTGGTAATGCCTTTAAAAACTTAATCCAGTTATGCAAAATTGTATCGGTTTCTCCATAACGATCCAGTTGATCACGAAATAAATTTGTAAGTATCAAGTGGGTTGGATGTGCTTGTTGAGAAACCTCTGGAAGTGCTGCTTCGTCAACTTCCCACAATAGGTGAGTAGTTTTGTTGGAGATATTGAGTGACGCAGTTGCAATCCCTCTGGTTAAATTTGAGCCACTTGGATTTGTAATAAAACTTATTCCTTTATCACTCAAGACTTTGGCAATCATTGCCGTGGTTGTGGTTTTGCCATTAGTACCGGAGATTATTATGCGATGAGGGACTGATCTGTTTGTGTCTTTAATAAAATTCTTATTAATTTTTAATACAATTAAACCCGGAAATGTCTCTCCCCGACTCTTGTTTCTTAAAAGAAGAAGTTTTGAGATTGCTTTACCGATTAGTGTGGAAATTTGGGTTTTAAAGGACATATAATTTTAATATTAAAATAGTGATTCTTTTTGTCCTCCAATTCTTACTTCGAACCTTTTCAGTACTATTCGTACACGGTTTGAAGAGCGAATTTTGGAGGACACTGATTTTCTAATTCTAAAACTTTGTTTTAGAAAGAAAATCTAGTGAGCTCATTGGTGGACAAAATAAGAACTTTTTATCAGCTGTCCACCAAGAAGTATTATATACCAAACTTTGATCAGAAATCAGGATAGTTAAATTGTTTATTTTTATTAGTCGCTCTTATGCTTTATAAGATTTATAATAGAGCCATAAGATAGATTAATTTTTTAGATATATTAAAATTTTGTTATTATCTCTGGGACAAACATATTTGTTAAACAATCAATGGAAAAATACAAAAAATTGGAAATTCATGATTTTAAAGATTTTAAATATAAAATAAAGTACGAAAAAGGTGTATTAACACTTCACTTAACTTCATGGGTTGTGTTTCATAAAGTAGTGCAAAAATTTAAGAATAATCCAGATTATATTTGGCGAGGACAACGATGCTATCCCGAAGAGTTTAATAATGAAAAAAAAACAAAAGAATGGAAATTAATATCATCGTTTTACCGAAAATTTTCAGAAGAAAAGAATAAAAAGCAAAAACTTAATCAAATACATTGCGGCATAACACAAAGTTTAAAAAACTTATCAAATACGTATAATATCAATTATTCCAAGAAAGATGAAATATGGGCTATAGGACAACATCACGGTCTACCAACCCCGTTATTTGACTGGTCAGAAGATCCATATATAGCAGCCTATTTTGCATTCAATGAAAAAAGTAATAAAAATCAATTAGAAAATACGGAAAATAGAGTTATATACGCTCTTAACAAAGTAGTAAAGCTACTAATAATAAAAGAAAAAGATATTATAACCAAAAAATTATTATCGAGACAACGTAATATTGAATTCGATTTTGATATATCCAAAAATAACCTACGATTAATAAAACAGAAAAGTAAATTTACCAAAGCCTTCAAGGGTGACGATATTAAATCAATTGTTGAAAAATTTTATGATAAAACAAAAAATAAATATAAAAATAAAATCATACTTGTCGAAATATTGATTCCTGATAAAGAACGTAACGAATGTTTAATAACTCTAAAAACAAAAAAAATTACCAAAGAATATTTATTTCCTAATGATCTTGGTGAAGAATACGACAAATATTTAAATAGAACGAATTAGCAATAATACAATAATTAAAAAAATTGATTTTAAATTATTAAATTTTGTTATGTTTATTAAAATTAATCAATAAATTCTTCTAAAATTTTTACAGATTCTCGAGTTAAATTTTTTTTATAATCGGAGAGATTAACATTAAATTTAGAAATATAAATTTGATGTATGTACTGAAGAATCTTTTCGCTAAGATAACCTCTTGAAGTTAGCAATGATCCTTTGACGTCTTTAGATTTGAAGCCATTCAAAAATAATTTTCCCATACCACAGTAGATTACATAAATTTCAGTTAAAATTTCATTTTCTTGTTCATCATCAAGTATTATCTGCTCTTCGTGAATTAAAACATAATGAGCTAATTCATGAGCAAGAACATACCCAAATCCGTATGGATCATTTGTGAAGTATTTTGGAATGCTAATTGTCTTACCTTTTATGAAACCCGCAATTCCTTGTTCATCAAAAAAGTCTGAATCAACTAATTCTACATCTGGCAAGCTATTTAATTTTAAGTAGTATCCCAAATAACGTAAAGCTTTAAACGGATCTCCATTTTTTAATGTCGAATAAAAATCTTCATTTGGTTCAAAAGTTTTTACATCATTATTTTTTAAAACATCAGAAAGATAATTAAATTGATTTAGGATATATTGACGTATGTCCTTCCCCTTTATTCCGACATCAAAACCAGTGCCATTAAATGAGAACGTACTTCCTCCCTGAACAATCAATTGATCCTTTAGGTCTTTTCTCCCTCCTAAAATTTGTATACTGTTTTTATCAATTTGCTTATGCGGATATGCTTCAAGAGTTATTTTTAAGTCTGCCCCTATATTAACTGCAATACTAAATTCTTTTAAATCTTCAATTTTAATTTTCCAGACATTAAGACTTTGGAATATATTACCTTCCTTTGTAGTTAACTGTAACTCAACAAATTTCGATTTACTCTTTTCTGCAATCGTAAAAAAATGTTCTTTAGAGCAAATTGGTATTGTAGAATCCTTTTTAATAAGCTCAACAAATTCACCTCCTCGTAATCTTACCAAAACGGAAAAGGGAATAACCTCAAGAGCCACATGATTTTTATATTCTCCCGTAAATATTCTAGAGAAGTTGTATGCGCCTATAACTAGTGATTTTTCGTTTACAACGATAACCTTCTTGTTATTAAAGTTTTTATAAAGTATTTCTTTAATGTTTTGTTGAATGAATGGTTCGCCTATGACTAGGATATCCCCAATTTCGTGTCTAAATTCTTCACGAATTTCTTGTTGACCATTTTGGGTTTCTATTGCTAATTGCTTTATACGATCTGCTAAATCATTAAATGATGGTTTTAGATAATTATTTAGAGTATCTAAGTCTATGCGTATATCTAAATTACGATATTCTCCATCTTCGCATAAGAGATATGGTAGGCTTAACTCAAAAGCATTTCCTGAGTGAGGTGTTTTTAAAAATTCATCAACTACTTCTAAAATCCGTAAAAGAGTTCTTAAATCTTTAACTGCAAACTTTTTAGATTCTTTACTAATTTCTGACAAAAAATAATTAAATATAGAGTCTTCAATTTTTCTTCTAGTAATACTATTTGTATATTGTGTGCTGATTATATAAGAAACACCTTGATCGTAATCGATAAGTGAAACATTAGTATTATCTTGTGAAATTGAAACAAAAAGGTAGCCTGTTAATTTTTTTTCCTCGCTAAATTTTGGTTGTTTTGAGGTAAGCTTTTTATACCAAGGTAGTTTCGAATATGCATTAAGCGCTCGATCATATATGTATTTTTTATTATTTTTACTCGATAATCTTTCGCTATTCAAACGATTATGCAAATGGTCTATGTCTGGCTGACCGAAGAACGCTGCTGGTTGCGAAATTATTCTCAATTTTTCTATTCCAATTAAAGAAAAAGCTTTTCTTATTAAATCATGCCAATAATAATATTTATCGTAAGGAATCGATACACAGATGAAATTAATTTTATTATTTAGAGATTGAATTTTTATTTTTTCTAATAAATGTGCGAATATGACTGACAAACATTTTTCCACGCTGATCTGCTTTTTATTAACTACAAGACCATTCAATTCAATAATCCGGTCTAAATCATAAATAATACTTTCTTTTTCCGTAAGAAATTTATCAAAGGCTTCATTGCCTGTATATATATCACCTTTTACAAACACTATAATATTTTTGGCTTCTATGATCTTATAATCCTCAATACTGGAACTGTCGTCTAAAAATGCAGCTTTTGTAGTTTTTGTATTGAAATCAAACCCGATATTCATAGCTTTATTATTTGATTAAATCATTAATTAAAACTTCACATGTCTATATGATTTAAAGTATAACAAATTAATTACTTTGGCAAAATAAGCCTGTACAAATCTTTGTTATTTATATAAGTTTAAGAATAAAATATAAAAAATACTTTCCTAAGTAATTATCCTAAAAAGGACCACAAAAAAAGCCGCCGGTATAAAGATTGCTCTTCACACCAGCGGCTAAATAATAACTTTTAACCTTGATCCTTTACGTTCCAAACATAGAGATTAAACAGTTTGACGTATTCGGTATTTTCCTCACTCGTGGGTCTTATCTCTGTTTTCCCGAGGTAATACCCCATGATCTTTCTTCTCAACTGATAATATCGTGATAATTGATAGTTACTCATAGAATTAAAATTAAATTTGTAATATTCAGATCAAGGATTTCTCCTTCAAACTGGTAAATGAATTACTGCTAACGATGATATGATCCAGTAACTCTATCCCTAAAATATCACCGGCCTTTACTAACCGTTTGGTTAAAGCAATGTCATCATCTGATGGTGTTGCTTCACCTGACGGGTGATTGTGAGCAATGATAATCTGAGCTGATCTTTCACCAACTGCTCGGGTAAATACTTCTCGGGGATGAACCAGTGAACTATTCAATGTTCCCAAAGAAACAAGTTCAAGTAGTTTGATCTTGTTCCTACAGTCAAGGTGAAATACCCAGAAATGTTCTTTGTCACGATCCACTTTATCCTCTGATCGTAAACAATCACTTAAGATCTGATAAATATCTTGAGGTTTTAAGATCTCTTTTTTATCTTCCGAAATCTTGATAATCATGTAAGTAAAATTCTTGCTAAAATAATAATGTGTCTTGCTTGCGAAAGTTTTGACACTGGGAAAAACTAGCAATAGTTTTGTCCCGCGGGTGAGGATCTAATCCATCCTCACCTTTTTTTATCTTCAACCGGCAAAACTTCCGGTTGTCTTTCAAGATCTTTTTCCAACTCTTTTCTCAATCTTGAAATCTCCGCCACTATTTCTCTTAGTTTATCCATGGTTATCACCTCCTTTCAGGTACGTTTCGATTAACTTTTCATGTTTTTTTCTAAACTCCGGCGATCTCAAGTAGGTTCTGAAACGGTTTAACTCAACCCACTCCGGTTCTTTTCTCTTGTGTGAAAATCTGGAAACAATGAAAATCACTGTCGGAATCATGATCAAGTCAGCCAAAAAAGTCTTGAACATAAGTCTTTTGAAAAACAGAAAACTGTTAATCAATGGATAATTTGTTCTGTCCTTCAATTTTTATTAAGTGACTCCGTGCAAGTAGATAATCTTCGAGACTGATATGGCGGTTACAATGGGTAAAGGGCTAAAAAAAGGTAGGAAAATCGTCTTCATCCTGCATAGCGGGATTAAGGTATTCATTTAAAAGATTTTCTGATTGTCAAAAGTTTTTTCCGAAGTACAGAGAAAGAAAAAAGGATATTTACGCCTGTCAGAAATATCCGAGAAATGGTTTGTTTATTAAAATTTACAATACGAGGATATTTCTACAGGCTAAATACCCACCTTTTGACAAACCTTTTTTGCCCTGATAATTGGAATCAAGGACAGAACAAATGAACTTTAAGAAGGCTACCAGCTATAAGATTGAGTGTATTTTTCTCTTATTTTTTCTTTTATATCTATCTAGTGCGGTGCTGCGTTTCCACACCGTTCACGGACGCCTGGCAAACAGTTCATAAAATCGTAAACGGATTTTCTTTTTTAGTGGAAACGCAGTTAACCGCAAGTGATTTTTTGCTTGTCAAAAAATCACTTATATTGTGAGGGCAAGTCTCCCCGATGGAACATCGGGGAGTAATGGGGGTTTATTTCGAGGTAAAACACGTTGTAAAATTACGTATTTTACGATGTGAGGAAAGGAGCATAAATAAGACACGTCGTAAAAAATCTTTTTACGACTGTGGCTTTATAAGATTTTCCTTTTACTGCGACTGACCGTTTTTACCGAGAAAGTCATCGAAGCGAAACAATTAGGGGGTGCCTAATTGTGAAGCGGAGATGACCTTACTTGCCCGAACAATCCCGCTAAAGGCGGGAAAATAGTGCGACCGAGCGAAGCGAGGGAGCAAACAACTGACAAGCACACAGACGATAGCCTTTTAGAAGGCAAAGACAATGTAGTGTGATTTTTCCTTTTATTGACCAACTATAAGAAGGCACGGCAGTGATGGGCTTGCAACAAGCGGAATGATTTGTTGCTTATATTGATTGTGGGTGATGTCCGGGTTCATTTGATAGTACCACTTAGGATTTACTTTGTGGCTAATAAGCTCTCTTTAGTCCTGGTAATAAAAATTATTATTTTCCGACCACCATTAAACCATTACTTTTCCGATAGCCTTTATCGAAGTTGACCAAAGCCCGTGGGGATGACCAGTCGGCGGTTGTGTTTTGACAGTTTCCATTTTCCAGCGATTATTTTCGAAAAAGGAAAGAATTATTATGGTTTTCCCAATCTTTTATAAAATCCTTTTAGTATCGAAGCCGATTTTGTCAAAATTTAATGACTTCTTTCTTTTTCCGATGTTAGGTACTGCTTTGATAGTTCGCAAAGGATTTCTTCATTTTGTGTGCGTATGAAATGACGGTTATTTGCAAGTTTAATATGTTTAACGACTATTGCGGACTGGTTTTAGGAATATTGGCGATTGTTTTTATTTTATATTCCCCTTTTTTCTTTATTGGTTCACCGGTTGATTGACAGTTTGGTTGGAGTATAGGTGTTGTCAAGGCGTGGCAGGATTTGGATTGTATAGGGTTTGTAAAAAGACACAAATTTTATCTGGTATAATTAGCCTATTGCCACCTTCTAAATTAATATGAGTAATATAGAACGACCTTTTAATGAAAGATTATACCGAAGAGCAAAAATAATAGAACTAGGAATAAGCGCGCTTGAAAGATCAATATTGTTCCCCTTAGTACTTAAACAATCATTGCAACCTTTACCTGAACAAGTAAAATTAGCATATGAACAATATAAACCTTTAATAGCAGATATTTATGGAGAAGATCATTTAAAAGACGACTATTTATATCATGGAACAGGCCGCTATCATTACCTACCTGAAAAAAATCATAAATATGAATCCTCTCCAAATGGAAAAACGATTGACCTCTTAAAACAAATTTTTTCTACTGGATTAGAACCTCAGCAAGATGTTTGGGTTCCTACTCCTGCTAGTACTCCTACTGTTTCACTTACGAATCAAAGATTTTATTCACGTTGGTATGCAGATCGACATGATAATGATCAATTATTATGGAGATATGGAAATTCAACAGATTGGGCTTTTTTATTTACAGTCAGAAGCATAAGTAAATTATTGGAGATACCCTATATTTATTTATTGATTAGGAACCAAAGTGATAAAAAAGTTGGCTTACTTGGATCAGCACAAAGCTGGGTGAGCGATGTTAGAAATAATATTGATTCTGATACAAGCTATTTGGATGTTTGGAAATCAAGCTCAACAATTCCTAATAATTTTGGCGCTATCATTGTTACGAAAAAGAGTAACGTTCCAACTTATGACTTTCCTCTCCTTAGAAAATCCGAAAAACGGACATTGCAAACTTTACCTCCTGATAAATTTACAGCAGTAGAGGTTCCCTTAAAAAGAATCGAGGAAACAAAAAGATTATTAGTTGAATCAGGTTTCCCTAATATAGCAGTGTTACCAATGGAATGCGTTGATTTACATATGAGCAGATTCCCACTTGCTGAATTAACAAAAATGGAACAACATAAAAAAGTTCTCAGAAATAAACATAATAATTCTGAACAATATCAATTGGATTTTTCTCCATTAACCCTTGATCAACTTAAACAGATATCTATAAATGGAATTTCAGATTCGTATTCACCTTATAAGTTACTTGCTGTTATGAATCAATCACCTGTATTAAAAGCTTTATTTTCGCAAATTTCAAGCTGGGAAGGTTTTACTATTCATTACCATACATTATCAGGTTTATTATTATTTGAAAAATATTTCGGTCATTTAAAAACACTCCCTGGAGGAGTAGAAAAAGATTTTTTTCGTATATTTTTTTCTCTTCATGATATTGGAGATAGTCTTTCTTCAACAACAAAGGGCAAGCTACTACAAAATCAAACTATTTGTACAAAATTCTTATCTCAAATGGGATTTAAAGAAAAGGAAATTGTGCTTGCCAAAGCATTATTGTCAGACGATCCGTTGGGATCTTTTTTAAAAAAAGCAGGTATTTTGACCGAAATTAGTTTTCGTCTTCCTCAACCATTGCAACCGGTTATCCAAAGACTTTCGGAAAATCAATTGCTTAAACTATTTACTGAAACCGGTCAAAGAATTAAAAAAATGGCCGATGAGGCAGAAATGAATTACGATGATTTTTTTGACTTATTATCAATTTTTCATATGACCGATGCAGGAACATATACATCCGAAGGTGGCACCGTTGGTTCTTTAAATTACGTTTTTTCTTTTGATAAAACTCAAGGAAGAATGAATTATTCCTCACTAATTCTTCCCCTCGTAGAACAACTAAAAATACATACTGAAAATTAAATCATAAAAGGAATAAACATTTTTGTTTTTTGCATATAAATAATATATTTTCTTCCAAAGTAATTGATTAATAATTCTTCCTCTCTTTTGGCAAATTTCGTCATCAATATCAATTGAAACAAAAATATCGGTATGAATAAATATGTTTTTGCTACCACAAAAGCACCCGTTACCGCGACCATAAATCCTCCATAAATTGGATGACGAACGAATTGATAAATTCCATGGATAATTAATTCATGTTTGGTTTTTATCTGATATTCATAAGATTCCGTCCAATTACTACCTAAGGCAAGTCGTCCTAAAATAGCCTCAAGACAACCAATAAGTACTAATATAAAACCAAGTAGTTGAAGAATTGTATTATTAAAAGTAAATATTGTAAAACCAAATAGACTCACTCCTATTATAAAAGCGCTTAATATTATTCCAAATTTCTCAATTGGCAAAGATTTTTTCTGAACTTTATGTTTTTCTAAATTAGATTTATTTTTTGCATTATACCAATAGACACGTACTATAACAAATATAGCAATCGTCAATGAGCGAAGCCAAAAATCCAAATCCATATGTTTTTATTTTACACTAAATTCTATATCGGGATATTTCATTAAAACTCTTGTTTTAAAAGCTACTTTATACATATAAGCGGCCGCAATTATTTTTTGCCACGCAGGAATGTCAAGATCAAAGATCGAAGGAATATTTTCAGTTATTGTTGAAGCACATCTATTTCTATCTTTTATAAAACGATCTTTATTAACTATGGAAATAAATTTACCCTTTCGATCTTGTGGGTCAGAAAAAGCTTCAATTGTCTCACATTCTTCGTCCGATAAAAAAACTCTTATCAATCCCTGAGATAAATCTTCTTTTAAATGAAGTAAAGTCCCAACATTATTCCAGGAATTAGCTAACTCAGCAAATTGTTTTGTTGTTTTTATAGGTTTTCCATTTATTAATATTCCAACAGCTTCCAAACACATAAGAAGGCTTCTAGAATTGTATAATCTTAACTCCTGTTCTCTTCTGGGTAAATATGTAGAGTGTTGGACGTCATCAACAAATGAAGCTAAAACTTCATTAGTTTTTGTCTGCAAATCTGTAGCATAACGTAGTTGTTGTGTCGAAATATTTATCAGAACATCTTCCATTGGGTATCTTTCATTGGGATACACGCCTCTAACAATATCAAATTGTCTTTCAAGAAAACCTAATTTTTCTTGAGAAGTTAATGTTGATTCATCAACTACATCGTCAACCCAACGAAAATAACTAAAATATCCCACAACCGCTTTTCCGCGCTTTCCATATATTATAGGTAATAATTCTAATAGCTTTGCACCCAAGTGAGGATCTTTCCCAGGTCTTACTAAATCTTCCGTTCTAACAATGTGTTTTTCCATTTTATTTTTAATAAACAGTTATTGATATTAAGCCTATATTAATATATAATATTATATCATTTACTTGTATTCAAATATATGGAAAGAGATACGCTTAAAAAAAGTATTAAGATAGAAAGCCCAACTAATAACGGATTACTTGACTCTCCTCTCTTTTCTTTTCTTGACGAATTAAGCAGTAGATTATATTTTTGGGTAGATAGAAACATCATTGTTAAAGGCGGATATGATATCAATGATGATAACGGCCCATTAATAAACACTGTTTCACATGCAGTCTTTAAATTACGAAAGGCTGTTCCAGCATTAAAAGAATTACATCAGGCAGGATTCTTAAATCCTCAAAGTATGGCTAAAATCGGTCAAGAATACGTAAAATCTTTTTTTGAAAGTGGCAGAATTCAACCTTTTCAAGACGAATATGGAAATGAATATTGTGCTTTAAATTTACATCTAGCAGATCCGTCTATTGGTTCAGTTATTGAACATATTCAAAACACAGATCAACAAATCGAAGTCGTGTTAGGAAATTGTTCTAAAGGTCATTTGCCCCAAGAAGCACAGGGTCTTGATGGTGTTCACGTATGCGAATATAGAGTCAAACCAAATTGTTTTTATAACAGTAAAATGAGCGATAAACCAAATACAACAGGACCATTTGCTATTTGTGCCGACACTCCTTGTCTTGTTGGAACAATTCATAAACAAGTTAATGGTGATAAGGATTTAATCGCACATGGAGGATGTAATTTTAATACGATATTGGGTGGCTATCAAACTTTCCGTGAGGTTCCGGGTTTTTTTCATATGAATACTGAGGAAGGACCATCAAAATTTATTATTTGGGGAACATGCCGTTTTTCAATCCCTTATTTAGTACAGGCTGCGCGAATGTTCCCAAATGTTGAAGGTGTCGCAGTAGCTTATATGAATGGTTGTCAAACTTTAGGCGATCGGGCAATAAGATTGAGAGGAGAAAGACGAGATAATCACATAACTAGATTTAGAGGGCCTACAACAATCAATGATAATCCAATTTCAAGAATGATAAAAGGTAAAAGCTAATAAAGTTCCTGACAAACAGGAAAAGATTTATAATATAATTGCAATACATTGGGAACTAGGGCTATCCTGGGTCCCATTTTTTTTGGATCAGATATCTTCTTCTTTTAATCCTTCGCTTAAAACATATACAATAATTTAATTAATCAAAACTTATGGACGGAAAGAAGGAGAAAATACAAAAGGTTAATAGTTTGGATAAATTCCTTAAATTAGTAATCATTCCAATTGAAAAACTTTGCTGGAGGGAAATTGACGAGTTTAGGAAAGACTGGCAAATCCCCGGAGACGGCTTTATAACAGAAAAAGAACTGGAAAACTGGTATAACACCATCCAAAAAATAATACCTAAAAAGAAATATAACGTCGTTTATCGCGAACAGGAAATTGTCTACGAAGTTGAGGATGGAAAAATCGTCAATATGATCCCGCTTGATTATTTTGAAAAATATCCCCGTATTCTTGAACTGGGAAATAAACTTGACGCAGTTTTTGATCATGAAGTCCGGCTTCTCATGAATAAATTTGATCTTGATTTTGAGTGGGCTAAATTATTCAAACAATATCTTTTATTCGGCAGACATTCTGTTAAATCTGTTAGATCGCCAAATTTTATTGTCAGCGAGCGGATTTGTGTTGATGAAAACGGAGAGGAAGTTGATCATAAATTTTCTTTTAATGCCTCACCCAATACGAAGCTTAAAGAAATAAGTTCAATTACCGACCATCTTTTTAAGGATGTCAGAAACCACTCAAAAGGCTTTTGGCTGGGAAAAAGAAGAAATACAAAATCAAAACCAATACTGGAAAAACTTATTAATCTTGAAACAAGGGACCAAAAAAGACATATCAAAAGATCAAATACAAACATAAGTGATTTTTTGTTTGGTAACTTGGTAGATGATCCGCAATCTTCCAAATTAAGCGATGACGAATTTGCAAAAAAAGATGCAACTAGGATAAAGAAAATAAAAAACCTCCATCGTCATTATCCGAAGCTAAAACCGTCTCAATAACAATCAACTGTTATTGAGACCCTCCAATAAATCACTCTCGCTATTCTTCTTTTAGATGGAGGGAAACATATGACTAACTTCCGAAAACTACCCAGAAATAATTTAATTCACGAAATTAAATCAGTTTATAGATCTATCCGTCTCAAATGTTTTGACTGCATGGCTGGAGGAAAAAGATTTGACTGCAAAAGTAATAATTGTCCGTTATTTCCCTATCGTCCTTGGACAACTAAAGAAAAAAGGCCGGACAAATTTCAAAAACCATAATTTATGACAGATCTAAATTTACCAGTTGATTTACCGGATGACGCAATTAAGGAGTTTCAAGATTTAATGATAAAGCATTACCGGATAAATCTTTCATTTGATGAGGCAAAAAAACAAGCCAGGCGGTTAATGGCATTTTTTATGGTAGTTTTCCAACCGGTTGACAACTATGGAAGATGACAAGGATATAAACCAGAAAACAATAATTAAAGAAGTTACTCCTCAATTTCATTCGGAACGCTGTCCGGTCTGTAACGGTTTTGGAACTTTGAAATACGGGACTAAAACCTGCCAGGGATGTCACGGTAAAGGGTATGTTATTGTGCCAAATTTTAATTTTGAGGGAAGGACGAATTATGGAAAGCAACAAAATAAATAAACCACAACTTGAAAATGGTTTTATCCAAATAGCGACAGGAAAAGAAGAGAATGACGTTTTAATGGCGCTTATTAAAGCAAGTCTTACTACTACCGAGTACCAAGTAATTTTTTTAGTAATACGAAAAACGTGGGGTTTTAAGAAGAAAGAGGATTGGATTAGCTTGACTCAATTCGAACAGTATTTAGGAAAGAATAGAGGAACAGTGTGTTCTGCGATTAAATCACTAGTATTGAAAAACATACTAGTACGAAAAAGTATACCAGGTGTCAGCGCCACATATCAACCTAATAAGGAATTTAACAAGTGGAATATACTAGTACGGAAACCAGCACTAGTACGAAATACAAAACGAACTAGTACGAAAAATCGTACACAACTAGTATCACAGACAATACCTACAAAACAAACTCTTACAAAAGAAACTTCTACAAAAGAAAAAATAAATGGCATGATTCCTTTTTTTAAAGATGTAAACCCTTCTTATGAGCGTTTGTATGCCATCCCTGCGCAGAGGGCTGCGCTTTCCAGGCTTGTGGATAAATATGGCCCGAAGTGGGTGGCCGGAATCATAAAAAGACTCCCCGAGATTACAAGCAGGCCTTATGCCCCACGGATCACAACACCATATGAGCTTGAAATGAAGTTGGGTCAATTAAAAGTTTTTCTCCAACAGGAGAAACAAAAGGCCACGAGAGTGGGCGTTACAAAAGTATGAGAATAGATGAATTGCCAGAGGAATTTAAACAGTATATGTTGGTCTTATCAAACAATTCTCAATACCTGGTGAATGGTAAACAAAAAGAAGCGATAACGAATAGTGTTAGTTTGTTCGTTGAAGTAAACAATGGGAGTGTTATCAATAAGGCCTTCATTGTTGAATTCAAGTTGGATATACAGGCCACAAAAGATTACTTTGAAGAGAATAGGGATAAAATCCTTAATAAGGATGGAACAAAATTACTTACCAGGAGCGGAGAAGTTTGAGCAAATGTTTAAAAGCAGTTGAATTTGATAGAAAAAGTTTTGTAGAATTATCTTGAGATCAGAGAAAGGTTAGGTTTTTTAATGCCCTCGTTGGACAGGACCTAACCGTTCTGATCTCACCAGCGGGGGCATTATTTTTACTATGGATAGATACGTTGTTTACATAAGAAAATCAACTGATACCGAAGACCGGCAAATACTATCTCTTGAGTCACAAAAGAGAGTGATTACTGAGGAACTAGTTGTTCCGCAAAATATCAATCCTTTTACTTGGTATGAAGAATCTAAAAGTGCCAAAGCTCCGGGAAGACCAAAGTTTGATGAAATGATCGAAAGTATCAATAAAGGTAAAGTAACTCATATAATTTGCTGGCAGTTAAACCGGCTAGCGAGAAATTCCGTTGACGGCGGAAGGCTCATCTGGTTTGTCCAAAACGATACAATAAAAATTGTCACTCCTACTAAAACGTACGATAAGAATGACATTCTTCTTCTGTATGTTGAGTTTGCCATGGCCAACCAGTTCAGTAATGATTTAAGTAAAAGCGTTTTAAGAGGTTTAGAAGACAAAGTTAGAAAAGGAATCGCGCCAATTTTAGCTCCCATAGGTTATTGCAACGATATGACAAAACCTAAAGGTTTAAAAGATATCTTACCTGATGAAAAACGGTTCCAGATGGTTCGGCAAATGTGGGACCTTTTATTAACGAGCAAAATGACACCGGCATTAATAAATAAAATAGCCACTAAACAATGGGGATTAAAACATAGAAACGGAAATCTGATAAGTCGGACTCAAACGTATGATCTATTTCATAATATTTTTTATACAGGACAGTTCTACTATCAGAAAGAAATCCACCAGGGAATTCATAAACCAATGATTACTTTAGCCGAATTTGAGGAAGCCCAAAAAATACTTCAGCTTCGAGGCAAAAAAGGAAACTGCCAACAAGAAGCAACTTACCGAGGGATGATGAAATGTCCTTGTTCTGCCTCAATTACGGCACAAGTAAAACCGCGAATGATTTGTCCGGCTTGTCATAAAAAATTCAATCCCCAACACAATGAGAGTTGTCCGCAGTGCAAACTGAACAAAAATAAAATGGAAGTCCCTGTGAGAATTTATACTTATTACCGCTGTTCAAGACAAATAGATGAAGATTGCAGACAAGCGCCCATAACAGAAAAAGATCTTGAGAAACAGGTCTCAAATGAATTAATGGATATTACCCTTCCTGACGATTTTATTGAATGGGGAAAGAAATATATAAAAACTGCTGCGAAAAATCAATGTAACCAAAGCCTGACAATCGAAGAAACATTAAAACGTGAACTTACCCTTGATAAAGAGATGCTGCAAAATCTTTTGAATAAATATATAAGTCCGGACAACAAAAACGGGGAAATTATAAGCAGCCAGGATTACAAACACAAAAAATTAGAGTTACAAACAAATATATCATTATTGGAAGGAAAGATAAAAACCCTCAATGAAAACGTTACTTTTTCATGGAATAATACTGAAAAAACATTAATTTTTTCTAAACGTGCACGGTATTGGTTTGAAAACGGTAGCCGTGAACAAAAAAGAATAATCCTTTCAACACTGGACCAGGAACCTGTTTTTGATATGGGATTATTACGTCTTAGCCTGCTAAAACCATTTGAATACATCAAAGATACCCGAAATGAAATAGAAGAAGAAAAGCTTAAAATAGAACCCGAACTTTGGCAGGAAGTAATGATCCAAAAGTATTATTTACGCCTTGACAATTCACTCGTGAGCGGTGGAAGGGATTTGAACCCTCAACCTTCTCCTTGGGAAGGAGACATTCTACCGTTGAACTACCACCGCAAATTTACGGGGTAAAGTCCGGATACATCTACCGGCCTGCCCGCCTCTGGCGGGTGTACTAATCCCGCACCTCGCTTCGCTCGGTGTAAACTCAATAATTATTATAAATATTATAACAATTATAATTGTTATAACGCTTTGTAGTTAACGAGGGATTTTGAGAATCATTCCGGGGTTAATGTAGTTTGGATCAGTAATATTATTCGCTTCCATGATTCTATTCATCAAGTTTCCATCTCCATACATCATTTCTGCAATTTTCCAATAATAGTCACCGGGTTGAACTAGATAAACTTCTTGATTACTAATGACTTGATTAGTTTGATTGTTTTCATCGCCGTTAACTTCTCCGCGGGTTGGAAAAAGTGGTGTGACAATTGGAATTAAAAGCTTTTGACCCTTAATAAGATTATTTGGATCTTGAAGTTGATTGGCCTTAATGATATCAATAGCATTATGTCCTGAGCCATAATTATTTTCTGCAATTGTCCATAAACTGTCACCTTCTTGAACCGTATAAATTTTAATCGGTGATTGATTTTTTTCTTTTACTTTAACCGTTGGTTTGTTTTTGCTAGTTATCACATTATATGTAATAAAACCAATACCAGAACCGATTGCGGAAATTACAACAATAAGACCGATAATAAAATTAAGAGAATTCTTTTTTATTAAATTACGGAGATTTTCTGGTTGTTTAGATTTGCGTGGCATATATATAGCATATACTATCAAAAAAAATCAGATTTGCAATCTAAAAAATAAATAAGTTATAATATAAATGTTATTAAAATTATAAGTTTTATAAATCATATGAGTCCATTAATTATCGGAGGAGGGTTAATCGGTGTAGTTGTCTTATTTTTAGTAGGAACATACAACAGTTTGATAATGCTTAAGACTCGGATTCAGGAAGCGCTTTCCGGGATTGATGTTCAGTTAAAAAGACGGGCAGACCTTATTCCTAATTTAGTCGAAACGGTTAAGGGATATGCAAAGCATGAGAAAGAAGTGTTTGAAAATGTTACAAAAGCCCGATCAGCCATGATGGGAGCCGGATCAATGAAAGAAAAGGTTGAAGCTGATAATGTATTATCCGGTGCTTTGAAAAGTTTATTTGCAGTGGCTGAAGCATATCCTCAACTGCAGGCAAACACCACTTTTCAAGATTTGCAAAGACAGTTAGAAGATACTGAAGACAAGGTGGCATATTCCCGTCAGTTTTATAACAGCAATGTTCTAGACTTTAATACAAAAATTCAAATGTTCCCAACCAATTTACTGGCAGGAATGTTTAATTTTAAGGTATTCGAATTTTTTCAAGCAACTGAAGAGGAAAAGAAAAAGATAGATGTAAAATTCTAAAAAGAAAGATTGACGCAGATAATAAGCAGATATATGCGGATAATAACGTGCGTGTTAAAATAACTAAATGACTATTTATAACCAAATTGCAGGGAACCGTTTTCGTAGTGTTTTGATTATGGTTGTCTTTGTTTTTCTTTTGACTGGTTTTTTCTTTTTGATAGGTAAATTCTTTGATGGACAGGGCTACTTCATTATTGGATTAATTGTATCGTTTCTTTCGGTGATTGGAAGTTACTTTTATTCCGATAAAATTGTTCTTTGGATGAACCGTGCAAAATTAGCAGATAAAAGAACTTACTTTGATTTTTATACAGTAACGGAAAATCTCGCCATTGCCGATGGAGTTCCTATGCCAAAGATTTACGTGATAGAAGACAATGCGCCAAATGCATTTGCAACCGGACGAGATCCAAAACATGCTGTAATATGTGCAACCACAGGTTTACTAAACAAACTTGATCGAAGTGAGTTGGAAGGAGTAATTAGCCATGAGCTTTCTCATATCAAAAACTACGATATTCTTTTGTCATCTTTAGTTGCGGTCTTGGTTGGTACGGTTGCTTATACTTCAGATTGGATAATGAGGAGTTTATGGTGGGGAGGAATTGGAGGAAACGATAATGATCGTGACCGTCGTAACCCACTAATGCTTATTGGTATGATTTTAGTTTTAATATTAATTCCAATTGCTGCAACCTTAATACAACTGGCAGTTTCGCGACAGCGTGAATTTTTAGCAGACGCTAGTGGTGCTCTTTTAACACGTAATCCAGAGGGTTTAGCATCGGCATTGGAAAAAATCAGTGCTGACCCAACTCGATTTGCCGCTGCGAATAACGCAACTGCACATTTATTTATCAGTAACCCCTTAAAAAATATTAAGCGTGGCTCTTGGATTGCCGGTTTATTCAGTACGCATCCTCCGATTGAGGAGAGGGTAAGATTGCTGAGGAGTATGTAAAACAGATAGTTATAAATGGTTATAAATAATTTAAATAGCTGGACTACTTAACCGGATGAAACTATAGGACTACTTGAATAAATTTATGTTTATTTATACAATACATACACAATATGTGTAAATATTCTTTACTTGTTCAGGCAATTACTGGAATCGATGATCCAATAGCTGCAGTTACCAAAGCTATTTTAAATGAAGGTGGTTGTCAAGGTGTATGTCTCGCATTGTTAGGTTTAGGTGAATTTATTCCTGTTTGTTACGGAGAAAAAGCATGTCCAGTAAGAGACGGAAGAGTTACCTCTGTAGCATTAGGTGAAAGATTTCTAGCGTTACATAGTAAATAATTCTAATAATATGAGTGAAACTAAAAGCGTTCCTTGTTCACAAGCGTTTAGATGCTCTGAAAAAACAACTTGCGAAGGAAAAATTGATCAGTCAAAATTGACAGGTGATATTCCGATAGGATGTGCAAACTTCACTTCTCTTAGACAAATACCTACAAAAAGAAACAGCGGTTGGACTGTGGGACAATCAGCAAATAACAATGGTTATTGGCAAATTTAATGTAATATTAATATCATGATGCGTAATGATTTTAAACTGCAAAATAAAATAATAACTGATTTTTTTGCAAAGAATTTGGCACAAAATGGACCCAATAGTCATCTTAGCGTTGTTTGGAGTTCAAAAGAAAACCAACTGATCAGGTTTAAAGTGCTCTGCGAAATAGCTAATCTAGATAATGCTTCTCTCCTTGATGTTGGTAGCGGTCTGAGCGATTTATACTTTTACCTTAAAAATAGACAAAATAACGACATTACATACACAGGTATTGAAATATCTAATAATCACGTTATTGAGGCAAAAAAGAAATATCCGGAAATTGAAATAATAAATAGTGATTTTATTGAATATGAATTTAATAAAACCTACGATTATATTGTTTCTTCAGGGGCATTTAATATTGAAATGCCCGATCACGATGACTATCTAAAAACAGTAATTAATAAGATGTATCAACTTGCTAATTTGGGCGTTGCATTTAATCTTCCAAGTAGTTATTCAAATCTCGCACGTGAAGACTATCAATTTGAACCCGGAATTAAAATTAAATACGTAGATCCAAAAATGATTTTTGATTATTGCAAATCATTAACTCCATATGTTACCCTTCGTCATGATTATTTAGTTCACGACTTCACGATTTATATGTATAGGAAAAGCTAGAACAAAAATACGAGACAGTCTCGTCAAGACTGTCTTTCAATAAAAATAATATAAGTTATAATAATCATATGTCAAAAAAAATCTTACTTACCAAAGATGAAATTCTACATTTGGCAAAATTGGCAGGACTGACATTAAGCGACTCTCAGTTAGCAAGACTTCCAAACGACCTATCTTCAGTCATCGAATACATGTCAAAAATTAAATCATTAAATACAACCGGGGTTAAAGAAACGACTCAGGTGACAAATTTAAAAAATGTTTTTAGAGAAGATGAGATAGAAAAAGAGCGGATGTTGACACAAGAAGAAGCTTTATCTAACGCTAAAAATACGTTGAATGGTTACTTTAAAGTTAAAGCAATATTTCATAATTAATTATGCTACTGGAAAAAACAATTAACAAATTAGCCGAAGGACTGCGAAAAAAGCAATTTACTTGCGAAGACTTAGTAAAAGAGTGTTATGAAAATATCGAAAAGTATAATAAGAAAATTAACGCGTTTATCACAATCGTTGATAAGGAAACTGCATTAAAAAATGCACAGGAAAAAGACAAAACCTTAAGTAAATCCAGTTCAAAATTACACGGAATTCCATTTGTCATTAAAGATGCATATATTACAAAAAATACTAAAACTACATCTGCATCATTTGTTTTAAAAGAATATATTCCTCAATATAACGCTACGGTATATCAGAAACTACTTGACGCAGGTGCAATTCTAATTGGAAAAATGAATATGGATGCTTGGGGGCATGGAGGAAGTAGTGAAAATACAGACTTTGGACCGGTGAAAAATCCATATGATCTGGATAGATCTGCAGGTGGATCAAGCGGAGGAAACGCAGCAGCAATCGCCAGCCGAATGTGTGTTTTTGCCATTGGTGAAGATACCGGAGGGTCAATTAGAAATCCCGCTGCCTGGTGTAATATTTCCGGATTGAAAGTGACCTATGGTCGTGTTTCCCGTTATGGCACAATTGCCTATGCCTCTTCATTTGACAGTGTTGGGCCAATGGCAAAGTCAGTTGAAGATTTAGCAGTCGTGCTTGAAGCAATTGCCGGAAAAGATAAATACGACGCAACCTCATCCCCAAACCCTGTACCAAAATATTCGCAAGAACTTACAAAAACATTGAAAGACATTGTTATTGGTATTCCAGGTGAATTTTTCAATGAAGGTTTAGATCAGCAAGTAAGTGATAAAATCATGACAGCAGTTGAGAAAATGAAAACGCTTGGGATTAAGATTAAAAAAATCTCAATTCCATTATTTGATTATGGCATACCAGTTTATTATCTGATTGGTCCGAGTGAAACCAGTTCAAACCTAGGAAGATATGATGGAATAAGGTATGGCCAAGATAGGCGATTTTTTACTGATGAAACTGCCAGGAGAATAATGATTGGTACCTACGCTTTATCATCAGGATATTATGATGCATATTATAAACAAGCGCAAAAAGTCAGGACATTATTTATTGAAGAATATAAAAAAGCGCTTACTCAATGTGATGTCATTATTATGCCGGTTATGCCAACGCCAGCGGTTAAGTTAGGTGAATTATTAAATAACCCTCTACAAAACTTACTGGCGGATATTTATACGGTTTCGCAAAATCCTGTTGGAGTGCCGTCGCTGGCTATTCCCTGTGGTTTTACAAAAGAAGGCTTACCAATTGGAATGCAATTGGTTGGGAAAATGTTTTCTGAAGAACTTTTATTACAACTGGGTTATCATTATCAGTTAATAACCGATTGGCATAAAAAAAGCCCGAGTTTAATTAATAAATAAATTATAAGGATAGTAATAATAAATTGACTTGTCATCCCCTCGAAGGAGGGGATCCAGTCTATAATTTTCTTATAAAAAATTGTATATTATGTCTGGATTTCCCATGCTGGGATTGTAACCCATCTACATGGGAATGACAAAAGTTAATAACTCAATAAATTAATCTATGAACTATCAAATAAATAAATCTGAAGAATTTAACGGAAAAGAAGTTGTTTTAAAAGGATGGGTCTATAACAAGCGCTCAAGTGGATCAATTGTATTTCTTCAACTGCGGGATGGGAGCGGTTTTATACAAGCCGTAGTGGTGAAAAGCGAGGTTGATGAAAAAGTATTTAAAAACGCAGACAAAATAACTTTAGAATCTTCAGTGATCGTTTCCGGTGTCGTTAAAGAAGAAAAAAGATCGCCAACAGGATATGAAATGATGGTTAAGGATATTAAAATCGTAAGTTTATCAGCAGAATATCCTATTGGTAAAAAAGAACACGGACCGGATTTCTTACTTTCTCATCGACACTTATGGCTTCGAAGCAAAAGACAATGGGCGATTCAGAGAATTCGAAATACAATAATAAACGCAATTTTTGAGCACTTGAATAGCGAGGGGTATATAAAAATTGATGCACCGATTTTTACGCCAAATGCCTGTGAAGGAACAACCACTTTATATCCGGTACCATATTTACCGGCTTGGAAAGAAGAGTTTGATAAGGAAAAAATTTCAAAAGGTAAGTACGATATTACCGATAACAATAAGTTTCCTTTTGTATATTTATCACAATCCGGACAGCTTTATATTGAAGCGGCAATTTTTGCCCATGGTAAAGTGTTTGATTTTGGACCAACATTTCGAGCGGAAAAAAGTAAAACCCGAAGACACTTGACAGAGTTTTGGATGATGGATGCTGAAGCAGCTTATGTCGAGCACAAAGAAAATATGATAATTCAGGAAAAATTAATTTCCTTTATCGTCTCATCAGTTTTAAAAAATAATATTAATGAATTAAAAACTTTAGAACGTGATATAGCGCCATTACAGCAAACTGCGCTAGGAAAATATCCTGTAATTTCACACAAAGAAGCAGTAGCTAGATTAAAAAAAAGCGGGATAAGTATTGGCGAAAGAGATGATTTTGGTGCAGAAGCAGAAACCGTTTTGTCAAAACAGTTTGATCGTCCGTTTTTTATCGAAAAATATCCAAAAGAAATAAAAGCTTTTTATATGAAAGAAGACAAAGAGGATCCAACCCGAGTATTAAATAGTGATTTACTCGCACCTGAAGGTTATGGAGAAATAATAGGTGGAAGTCAGAGAGAGGATGATTACGACAAACTTCTCAATCGAATTAGAGACCATAAATTAAGTGAATCTGACTTTCAGTGGTATTTAGACTTACGAAAATATGGAAGCGTACCGCACAGTGGTTTTGGCGTTGGATTGGAAAGATTAGTTACCTGGATATGTAAACTTGAACATTTGCGAGAAAGTATTCCGTTTCCAAGAATGATGGAAAGGTTTAATCCGTAAAAAATATGATACGAATAAAACAGGGCAATCCTAATCAACAAATATACGAATTCAAAATAAATTGTTAAACTGTTAAATTGCTATATTGTTAAAAATATTATGAATAATATGCAGTATGAGGCGGTGATTGGATTGGAGATTCATGTTGAACTCAAAACAAAGTCAAAAATGTTTTGTGGATGTGATGCCAATCACTTTGGAGTTAAACCAAACACTCACTGTTGTCCTGTTTGTTTGGGACTTCCTGGTGCACTTCCGGTTCCCAATAAACGTGCAATTGAATGGTGTGTGCTTTTAGGAAAAGCATTAAACTGCAAAATTTCTTCATCTTCAAAATTTGACAGAAAAAACTATTTTTACCCGGATTTGGCAAAAGGATATCAGATATCACAATACGATGAACCTATCGCAACCAATGGGTTGCTCAAAATCAAAGTTCAAAGTGCAAAGTGCAAAGTTGAAGATGAACAAACAAAAACAATTAGAATACATCGGGTGCATATGGAGGAAGATACCGGGAAGTTGATTCATAAAGGAGATGATACTCTGGTTGATTTTAATCGGAGTGGAGTTCCATTGGTGGAGATTGTGACCGAACCGGATTTTCACAGTTCTGAAGACGTGGTAACTTTTCTCAAAGAACTGCATACAATTATTCGCTATCTTGATATATCGGATGCGGATATGGAAAAAGGAACAATGAGGATGGAGCCAAACATAAGTGTGAGAGTAGTGCAAAGTTCCCGCCAAGAGGGCGGGCAGGCGCCGATCAAAGATCAAAGTTCAAATCAAATTCAAAATTTAAAATTACCAAATTATAAAGTTGAGGTGAAGAATATTAATTCGTTTAATTATGTTAAGCGGGCCATTGAGTATGAAATTACACGTCATATTGAAATTTTGGAAAAAGGTGAAACTCCAATTCAAGAAACACGGGGATGGGATAGTACAAAAAACATCACATACTCACAAAGAACAAAAGAAGACGCACATGATTATCGCTATTTTCCAGAGCCGGATATTCCACCATTTGAGTTTAGTGATGAATATATTCAATCAATTCAAAAACTTATTCCCGAACTACCACAACAAAAAATGGACAGATATATAAAAGATTTTAAATTAAAAGAAAGTGATGCATATACAATTACAAGAAACAAGAAGGAGTCTTATTTTTATGAAGAGGTAATGTCAAAAGTCAAAAGTCAAAAATCAAAAGTACAAGTAAAAAGTCAAAATTTAGAAAAAGATATTGCAAATATAATAATAAACAAGAAAGTATCTAGTTCACTTTCTATTGAGGAGTTTTCTAAAAAAATTATTGAGATGTTGACACCACAAGAGACAGATAACGCTTTACTTGAAACAACTATTGAAAGCGTTTTGAAAAATAACCCTAAATCAGTTACTGACTATAAATCCGGCAAACAAAATGCAATTATGTTTTTAGTCGGACAGGTAATGAAGGAAATGAAGGGAAAGGCGAACCCTAAAAACGTCATTGAAGAACTTAGAAAAAAATTAGTTTAATACAATTGTTACATTGCTATATTGCTAAATTGTTATATAACAATTTAACCATTTAACCATTTAACAATTTAAATTTATATATGAGTTTTGTTCATCTTCATCTCCATACAGAATACTCTTTACTTGACGGTATGTGCCGGATTGAGGAAACCATTGCGCGTGCGAAAGAAATGGGAATGCCAGCGGTTGCCATCACTGATCATGGAAACATGTATGGCGCGTTTAAGTTCTATATTAAAGCCAAAGAGATGGGAGTTAAGGCAATTATCGGAGTTGAGATATATAAAGCAAAAAAGTCCCGCTTTGACAAACAACCACATCAGGAAAAAGATCAGTTTCATTTGGTTTTATTAGCTAAAAATCTACAAGGCTATAAAAACTTAATCAAAATTGTAACAATTGCTAACTTAGAAGGATTTTATTATAAACCTAGATGTGATTTTGAATTACTGAAGAAATATCGTGAAGGATTAATTGCCTTATCAGGATGTTTAAGCGGAGAAATCGCCAGTTTAATCTTGGAGGATCAACCGAAAGAAACAGAAAGAGTTTTACAACAATATTTAGAAATATTTAAAGATGACTTTTATCTTGAGCTGCAACGTTATCCTAAGATGGAAAAGCAAGATAAGGTGAATGAGGCGTTGGTAAAATTATCAAGAAAATTTGGAGTACCGTTGGTCGCCACCAACGATGTTCATTATTTAAATAAGGATGATGCTTATGCTCAGGAAATTCTTCTTTGTATTCAGACCGGTAGAAATATTTATGAAAAAGATCGGCCGATGTCGATGCTGGACAATCCGGAAATGTATTTTAAGTCATCTGACCAAATGAAAGGAACATTTATTGATTATCCGGAAGCAATTGAAAATACAATCGCAATAGCAAATAAGTGTAATCTGGAAATTCCATATGGAAAGTGGATTGTTCCTGAGTTTCCAACGCCAAATGCGATTTCTGCAGAACAATATCTTCGTCAGCTGGTTGATGAAAGAAAATCGCGAGTCACTGGTTTTGATAAAACAACCATTGAAGCAAGATTGAGCTATGAATTAGACATTATTGTCAAGAAAGGTTATTCGACCTATTTTTTAATTGTTCAAGATTTTGTTAACTGGGCAAAAAATAATGAAGTTGCAGTTGGTCCGGGAAGAGGATCTGTTGCAGGATCGTTGGTTGCTTATGTACTGCGAATTACAGATATTAATCCACTCGAATATAATCTACCATTTGAAAGATTTTTAAATCCAGATAGACCAACACCACCTGATATTGATATTGATTTTGCCGATATTCGTCGCGATCAAGTTTTGCATTATGTGACAAAAAAATACGGTGAAGAAAAAGTTGGACAAATTATCACGTTTGGGACAATGGAAGCAAGAATGGCAGTACGTGATGTTACGCGCGCACTTGGAATGTCGTATTCGCAAGGAGATCGATTGGCAAAAATGATCCCGGTTGGTAAACAAGGGTTTTCTATGAGCATTGCACAAGCATTGGAAGAGTCATCTGCATTAAAATTTGCTTATCAAACTGAAACAGAGACAAAAAAGGTTCTTGATGTTGCACAGAGAGTGGAAAAACTATCACGTCACGCTTCAGTTCATGCTGCCGGGGTAGTGATTGCAGATAAAGACTTAACTGAATATGTGCCGTTGCAGCGCGAAGCCAAAGAAGGACGGATAATTACTCAATATGATATGTATTGTTTAGACTTAAATGCAGTTTCAGATAATAAAGCGGTTGGATTAATGAAGATTGATTTTTTAGGTCTGCGAAATTTAACTATTCTTGAGCAAGCATTGCTTTACGTGCAAGAAACTACCGGTAAGAAGATTGACATTCATGACGTACGTTTAGATGATAAATTAACCTATGGATTAATCAGCCGGGGAGAGACAATTGGTGTTTTTCAACTGGAGTCACCTGGAATGCGTCGATTAGCTAAAGATTTGCAACCGTCAAAAATGTCGGACATTTCTGCTATGGTGGCTTTATATCGTCCCGGCCCAATGGATCTTATTCCAGCTTTTTTGGAAGGTAAACAAAATGCAAAAAAAATTCATTATCTCCATAAGGACTTAGAACCGGTTTTAGCTGAGACCTATGGAATTCTGGTTTATCAAGAACAGGTAATGGATATTGCACATAGAATGGCGAGTTATACAATCTCAGAAGCTGATAATTTTCGCATGGCAATGGGTAAGAAAAAGAAAGCCTTAATGAAAAAAGAGCAGTTAAAATTTATTTCTGGTTGTCTTAAAAATAAATACACTAAGAAATTGGCCGAAGATATTTTTGTCTTTATGGAAAAGTTCGCCAGTTATGGTTTTAATAAAGCTCATTCTGCCTCTTATGGATTAATTGCATATTGGACGGCCTATTTAAAAGCAAATTTTCCAGCTCAATATATGACGGCACTTTTGACATCAGAGCTTCAGGGTGTTGCAGGACCCATGAGAGAAATTAAAATGGCTCAGGTATTGGAGGAATGTCGACGGATGAAAATTGAAGTATTTATTCCTGACATAAACTCTTCAATGAAAAATTTTCACATAGAAAAAAATGGAATTCGTTTCGGATTGTCAGCAATTAAAAATGTTGGAGAAGCCGCAATTGAGGCAATTTTGGAAGCAAGAGAAAAAGGTAAATTTTTGGGATTTATTGATTTTCTACAAAGGGTAGATTTACGTCGGGTTAATAAAAAAACTGTGGAAAGTTTAATTAAAGCCAATGCTTTTTCGAAGTTTGGAAATCGTGCCACTTTACTTTTTTATTATCCAACTCTTGTCAAAGATATTAATGATAAAAAAATTGATGATGAAAAAGGTCAATTTTCTTTGTTTGCGCAATCAAAGACAGAAGACGGAACATTAGATAATTTCAAAATATTAAAAGAATTGACGGAAACCGAACTAATGGCAATGGAAAAAGAAGTAATTGGTTTTTTAATCACCAAAAATCCCTTAAGTATACATCAGGTGATAATTAAGAAAAAAACTACAAGAAAAATTGGAGAAATAGCTGTAGAGGATATTAATACCGATCAAATAATCGCAGGAATTGTCAGTGGTAAAAAAATTATAAAAACTAAAAAAAATAATCAGGAAATGGCGTTTTTAACAATATTTGATGAAACAGGATCAATAGAGTTAATTGTTTTTCCTAAATTGTTTGAAAAATTAAATGATGTTATTGGTATAGGAAAGACGCTTTTATTAAAGGGTAAAGTTAATGACAAAGACGGTAAGCTTTCGATAATTATGGATAATGCAGTGGATTTGGATAAAGTCAAATACTAATTAGTTATAAATGGTTATAAATAGTTGAAATAGTTAGATAACCAACTGTCAACGAATCTTAAATTTGCATTTTATAGATAATACTATTTAAATTGATTTAAATTAATTCTACATGATATTGGAGAAGTACCAAAGTCTCGGTTACTGTTAAGATAAATATTACATAATTTATAGCTTGATTTAATAGTCTAAACCAGTTACGAAAGAGCGTTCTTACAAACTAATTTGCGGAAGTGAGGGATGTTCAAAGTTCAAAAAGGAAAAATTCCCGTAGCTTATAAAACTGGCATGGTCGTGTAAAAAATATAAGATAAAAACTCATGCCTGGTTCACCGTCTATGTTCCTTTTGATAAACCGGAAATTGTGATTTCGGTTCTTGTGGAAAACGGTGGACAAGAAATAGTGAGCTAATAGTAGGGATTGGTAATAAGATGTTGAGGGATTAAATTTACATGTTTAGGAAACTGTTATTTTAAATCAGTATTATTGGACAGAATACTTACTTGACAAAAATTTATACTTTTAATAAAGTGAGAATATGCTTAAAAAAGTTCTTGCGTTAACTTTTGTTTTATCATTAATTTTCATTGCTGCTGAACTAGTATATTTATTTTATTATCAACCGAATATCAATAATCAACCCTTACCGACTTCATCAGTTAAACTAAAGTCTAAAAATCAATTAAAGGGAGAAGTCTATCTTCGAAGTTTAATTCCTATAGTAAAAAGCAATCCGAATATTACATCTACTAAAGCTCCGTTTAATGGTATTTCTTATTTGAAACGAAACAACTCAAATCTTAAATACCTTATTAATCCTAACTGTATTGAGCTAAATAATCAAGAAAATAATTGGCTTCAGTATGATGCCAGTTCAAGCGCTTATATTGATATTAAAGGACCATTTGTTGTCAGGATATCTTTAACAAATAAAAATGATCTCACCGGGATATTTCTTCACGGAAAAAGAAACAAACCCTCTGATGAGTGGTGGCAAAATATTTACAGCTTTTTTATCGGGACTATGAATGACGGTAAACATCTATATGTTGATGCTAAAGACGGCACATCAGAAAAGCCACTTCTTCTTTTTGAAAAAGATACAGATAACATTACGGTTTTTAATATCTTTTTTGATAAAAACGGTAAAAATATTCTGATCACAGATGAACAATATCAAGTTATTGCCTATCTTGATGTTAATAAGATAACAAAGAACAAATTTCCTAACGGCCTTTTTCCTGAAAATAAAGTATATTTAGGTACAGGTGCTGCTCCAAAATCATATCTTTTTTTATTGGACTTTTCAATCATTCCTATTCAAGACTAATTTTGTTCTTTCTTAAGGTAAAATACTATAATGTTTGAGTATTTAAAAAATAAGTTTTATCTTAAAAATTATCCTGCTAAAGAAGTTGGTAAGGAAGTGATTCTTCTTTTTCTTCTTTTGCTTTGGTTTATCAATCCCAATAATAAATTAATTTTGATATCTTTTTTAATATTATTGTGTATTTTGACTTACTTAACAAAAAAATTTGATATAAGTTTTGTTTTGACTTTTTTCTTATCAGGTTTTTTTTCTGTTGGAAAAACTTATTTTATTCAATTACTCAATTTAGAAGAATTCCCAGACATGATAAAACTTTATCCCTTTGGTTTAGTTACCCAAATACAGATATCAGTTAGTGATGTTTTATTTGCTTTTTTAGTCGTTTATTCTATCATTGCGATTTATAAAAAAAAGGTTAATTTTAAAAAAATCACATTAACTGATATTTTTTTAATTATTTTTTTCTTTTATGGTATCTTCGCTGATACTGTCAGTTCACGTAATTTATTTCTTTCATTTTTTTATAAAATAGTTCTTTTTGAGTATATTTTTATGTATTTTTTTATCAAACTTGTTATTAAAAATCATCAATTTTTATTTAAATCATTTATTAATCTCATTGTTTCACTGACGCTTTTTGAGACTTTTGTTTGTTTCCAGCAATTCATTCACTCTTCACCTATAGGAAAGAATCTTGAGGCTGTTACGGGTATTCAATCTTTTGGTGGAGTTCCAGATGAGATCTCTTTCGTATTTAGGCCGATTGGAACTTTTTTCCATACTAATATTTTTGCTATGTTTTTAACAATAATTTTACCTTTTTTTCTTTTTTTTATGATTAGATCAAAAAAAAATATTTTTAAACTCGTATTTTTTTTAACAATTGCTTGTTTAGTTTTAACTTTAAGCAGAACTGCTTGGTTAGCTTCATTAATTAGTATACTTTTAGTTTTATTTTACTTTGAATATCGTAAAAAAATGATATTAATACAGTTTATATCTCTTAAAAAGATTGTTCTTTGTTTATTTTTAGTCCTTCCTTTGTTTTTTTACTCTGCTCCCAGAATTGCGGGTATTTCTAATATTCTTCAGGAAGGAGGTGGATTAAATCTTAGAATCAAACAAACAAATGAAGTATTAGGATTAATTTCTCAATCTCCCCTATTTGGCACTGGCACAGGATTTTCTGTGGTCAAAGCTATAGAAAAAAATCCAAAAAGCGTTTTTGCTTCTTTTCCCAATCCAATCCATAACTATTTTTTACTTTTAGCTGTTGAAAATGGTATCCCCTATATGGGATCTTTTATCATTTTTTTGTTCTTTTCCTTCAATAAATTAATCAGTTATCGCAATGATCTGGTATTTGTAAGTCTCGCCAGTTTAATGACGATAATGATTATTGGATTATTTCAACCTTTTATCGTAAGCCAACTTCAACCTTTGTTCTTTCTCCTTGCTTTTAATTATGATAAAATTAATAATAATTCTTATGAATATTAAGGGGAAAAAAATTCAAATAAAAATTTTTGATATTGTTGTTGTTTTTATTTTTATCTTTCTTGTCATCTCTTTATTTTTTGTCTTGTTTCGGAAGCAATCAACAATAAATGTAGTTGTCAAAGTTAATGAAGAAAGTTTAACTGACCGAGTTAATGCAACACCAAATTGGTATGCTCAATTATTACACGTAGGAATGAAAGAAGTCGATGTTTTTGGCCGGTATATGACAGAAGTAAAGGGGGTTAAAACATATTTCTCAACGGATAAAAAAAGCGTTGTTCATCTTATCGTAACCTTAAAAGTTGTATACGCTTCCTCTAGCCGTCAATATACATATAAAGGGAAAAGCGTTTTAATCGGTTCAACCATTGAGTTGTTTTTAAATAATCTATTGGTTAAAGGTTTAATTGTCGATATTGATAACTCAACAATAACAAATTCAAAACGGATTTTTGCCCAAGCTCAAACAAGATATATCGACCCTGCTTTCCCACAAACAGAAGGTGTTTCTTCTTATATAGCTGAAAGCATTAAAGAAGGAGATGTTATGAAAGACTCATTGGGACATCCTGCGGTTAAAATATTAAAAAAATCTGAGGAAGATGCAAAAATGACCATAATTACTGCTAATGGTGATGTTATTCTGCAAAAACATCCGATGCGGAAAGATGTTTTCTTAGATTTAGAAATATGGGGAGAGGAAATTGGGAATCGATATTATCTTTTTGGTGATACAGATTTTCCCATACTAATAGATGTGTCTTTTCCTTTTTACGTTGATAACAGTTTGGTCTGGTTAACTATCACCAAAATAAATGATATTAAATGATCATTATCATCCCGCTTCATCAACCCCTGGAATATCCTTGTGATTACATCGACCAAACGGTTAAATTTCTTACGAAAGATAATTCGGTAATTTTGTTTGATTATTTCTATCCCTATTCATGGAAAGATATGTCAAAACTTAGTAACATAAAGACACTTTTTCAATCATTTACTAATATTTCAGGCTCAAAAAAAATAATCTATTTTCGCGCCCCAGCATTATTACCGTTTTCAAGATTAGATATCATCATTAATCTTAATAAAAAACTAGGATTTTGGATTTTGTCCGTTTTTCTCTGGATATTTAATAAGAAGATAATTGTTTGGCAGTTCTATCCCCTATTAACAAAAAAAATTTATAAATCACATATCTATCTTTATGATTGTGTTGATTATTGGGTTAGTTTAAAAAATCAAACAAAAAAATTTATTTTTGAAGAAAAAAAACTTTTTAATATAAGTAATTTGGTTATTTTTAACTCAAAGGAACTTTATAATAAAGTACTCCGAACAAATCCTTTATTGAAAAAAAAATCCTTCATCAGTGTATGTGGCTGTAATAACAGCTTATTTAACTTAAAAGTAAAGAAAATTCCTAAAGAGTTAGTTAATATAACACAAAAAAAGATTATTTTTATGGCTGTTTTTGATAATCGAATAAACGTAAAACTATTAAATTATGTCGTAACTAACAATAAAAACCTAATATTTGTTTTTATTGGCCCAATACGAGAAGATGTTACAAAAGAATTTGCCCAAATTATAAGAGAAAAAAACGTTTTCTATCTTGGTGAAAAAAGTAAATATGAACTTCCACCTTATCTTAAAAATTGCAATTTAGGAATTATTCCATATAATACAAAAAGTGGTTTTGTTAAATATTCAAATCCAATGAAAGCCTATGAATATCTAGCCTTAGGATTACCTGTTGTTTCCACAAAAATATTAGCCCTGATGGGTTATCCAGAAAACATTATTTGCACGACAGATAACGAAAAAGATTTTAGTAATGCAATAAAAAGACTGATGAATAATTGGAACGATAGTAAGATAACGATCGCCAAAAATATTGCTGAAAAAAACAGTTGGGAAAACAAAATAACTCAGATTGAAAAATTATTGACTAAATATATCCCTGTTTCTAAATAAAAATAAGTATAAACTCGTAAAGAATTTAGAACAATATATTAATTTAACAATGAAAATATTAATAATTAACAAAGATTTACGTCTTGGCGGTGGAACAACTGCAATTAATAACTTAGAACATGGTCTAAGGAAGTTTAAAATTTATATAGATATCGCTATTCTTGAGAATAATATCGATTTAACTTCTATTGATATGGATAGGGTCATTATCCTGTCAAAACAAAAAAAAATAGTAAAAATGTTACGTCCATTATATTTCTTTATTTTTTTATTTAAATTATTATTTATTGTTCCTAAATATGATTTGATCTTTACTTTTGAAAGATCTCCCTCATATTTAAATGTTATTCTTTCTAAGCTTTTTAATAAAAAATCCCTTATCTATGTTATTAATCCGTTATTGGTTAGTTTAAAAAGTATCTATAAAAATAGATTATTACATAAACTCCACATATTCTTACATAAAATTGTCTTTTCTTTAACGGATTTAGTAGTTGTATTAGAAGAAAGTGCAAAAAATGATCTTATTAATCATAAGCTAGTTAAGATTAATAATATAATTGTTATTCCACTTTTTGCTGACTTTAAGAAAATTAACGCTCTTTCCAAAAGTGAACTTAATCCTCGAGAAAGAGAAATTTTTTCTAAAAATAAAGTGATTATTAATATCGGGCGCCTCCATTCACAAAAAAACCAGGCTTTATTGATTAAGGCGTTTTACCTTGTTAGAAAAAAATATAAAAAGGTAGTTTTGTTGATTATTGGAACCGGGGAAGAAAAAAAATCCTTACAAAGACTCATCAGAAAACTCGGACTTAATGATTATATATTAATTATTGAAAATGAAAACAATCCATTTAAATATCTTGCGCTTTCTGATGTTTTTGTTCTTTCATCTAGATTTGAAGGTTTTCCCGTTGTTATTTTGGAGGCTTTATTTTTCGGTCTTCCTATAATTTCGACCGATTGTGCTTATGGCATTAGATACATTTTCGCACCAGAATTATCTGCCGACTGTCAAATTTTAGATATTTATATAAATAATTACGGAGCTATTGTGCCTAATAACAACAATCAAACCTCAACTCTATTGGCTAGTAGTATTAGCCACTATTTGAATAGAAAAATAAATAATAAAATAAAAAGAAGAAAAAGAGCATTAATATTTAGCAAAGAAAACATTTTGCCGATATGGACAAAGGTCTTAGATGATCTTGTTGTTTAATAAATATGAAAATACTAATCTTATCAGATATTGAAGCATCGGGCGAATGGTTGGCGCTACAAACACTTATTAATTATTTTAAAAGGGATAATCCTACCTGTGAATTTCATCTCATCGCATTTGGAGAAAACCGACTACTTCTTGAAAAACAAGTATTTAAGAATGTTTCCATTATCAAAAAACCAATATTCAAACGACCTTTTAAATATTACCGACAACTCATTGTTGAATTTATTGAGGCTGTAAAAACTATCCGTAAAGTAAAACAATCATTTCAAGATACTAAAATCATTATGGGAACACATCATCTCTTGCTTCTATCATCTTTTGTTATTTTCCCCTTTAAACCAAAATTTTTCTATTTCCAGGGATTTAGACATTTTTACAAAATATCGCCCTACCGCTTTAATCATTATATGATCATCATAAAATTATTGGAAAGACTTGCATTTTTATTATCTAATAAATTAATCGTTCCTTCCAAATTTGCGCTAAAAATTCTTAAAAATGAACTTGGTATTTTTGCTTTTTTAAAAAAGTTTTATATTCTGTCCAATATGTGCCGACCTCAATTTTCGAAAAAATATACACAGACAGAGTTACAATTATTCAGAAAAAAATATCATTTAAATAACAAAGTAAAATATATAGTTTATGCCGGTATTATAGATAAAAGAAAATCAATCTATGAACTAATTCAAGGTTATTCCCGATTAATAAAACATACTAATAAAATTAAGCTTGTTATCGCACATCTTAGCGTTAAACTTGATATTAATTATTACTATAAGATACAAAGGTTGATTCAAAACAATAAATTAGAAAAAAATATCATTTTTTTAAGGGATCTTGACGCTTTTGATTTAGCAAAGTTATTTCGAGTCGCAAATTTGGGTATTCTGCCGACAAAGTTTGAAACTTATTCATTATTTACGAGAGAAGCTTTGGAATCTTCTCTTCCTATTATTGCAACTAAAACAGGAGAAATAGGCGTTTTATTAAAAAAATTTTCATCTGAACTAATCCTTCAGAATATTTCGGCTTCAGGTATTTATAATTCTCTTATTAAGTTTTTTAATCTATCGGGTCTCGAGATGCGCGATCTTAAAAAAAGGATGAAAAAAGAACTATATCTTATGCATAAAAAAACTACGTCCGTAAAAGAATTAGAAGAAATATTTAGTACTACTTCATAGAATATGAATATTTGCATTATCATTCCAAGCTATAACTTAGTTGACAAATTGACCAGATGCCTTGATTGTATTTTAGAAACTGGGTATAAAAATTTTGTTATTATTATTTTTGATAATGGTTCAAGTCCGCCTCTGAAACAATCACTTTTTTCATATCGAAATAAAATGAAAAGGCTTGTGTTTTTAAGGGTTTCAAAAAACCTTGGATTTGCCGAGGCGAATAATAAAAGTCTCAAATTTGGTTTAAAACACTTTAAAAAAATAGACTACTTTTTATTATTGAATAATGACGCATATATTACAAAGAATTTCTTTGAAAAATCGCTTATTTATCTCAAGCAAAATTTCGACCTTTTGTCTCCGTTCATTTATCTGACCAAAAACAGAGGGGTTGATAGTAAAGGGATTGATTATTACCGGGACGGTACAGTTATAAATCGCACAGATAAAAAAATGGCTTCTTATTTATTACCGGCAGCTTGTTTATTTATATCTAGTATATATGTGAAGGAGTGTTTTACCCGTTATGGTTGGTTGTTTATTCCTTATTTTGAATCATATGTTGAAGATATTGAATTATCTTTGCGAACAAGACTTATGAATAAAAAAACAACTCTAATCCCCCAAAAACTAATATACCATGACCATTCATCAACAATGAGAAGCCAGAAACACGCTCTCTTCCTAGGAATAAGAAATCAAATATGGACAATAATTACTACATGGACTAAAGCTATGATTAAAAATCATATTATAGAAATAATAAAAGGTCAGATTACTAACAATATAATATATAATCTAAAATATCGAAGTTTATTTATGCTTCCAATCTATTTTCATACCCTTATTAATTTACCAAAATTATTAAGAACTAGAAAACTGATTCAAAAAAATATTGTATTAGATAACGTTGAAGATGTTTTTTCAAAAGCATCAGTTACTGTAGCTACTCATATCAAAAGAAGCAAGACATATAAAAAGATAGTTCATTTATTATCTGTCATTTTTATATGATTTTGCTTAATAAATGCTATAATATTGTTTCCAATTATGAAATTTTATTTACAGCTACTCGAAGTTTTTACAATTAGAGAAATAAAATCCCGTTACAAAGCTTCACTATTGGGACCACTTTGGATAATTATTTATCCTTTATTAACTACTTTAATACTAAGTTTTATTTTTGAAAAAATCCTTAAAATAAAAACTGAGGGTATTCCTTATTTTATTTTTTTGTTATCAGGGCTACTTTATTGGAATTTTTTTCAGCAAGGAATTCTTCTAGCAAAGGATTCTTTAATCTGGAATAGAGATCTGATGACAAAAACCTCATTCCCTAAAGAAATCATCCCTTTGTCTTTTATTTTCTCTAAAATCCCAGATTTTTTTGTAGGCTTATTAATTTTATTCATTTTTTTAATTTTATATAATTTCAAGATCCGTTTTGAAATTTTAATATTAATTATTACTGTTTTCCCAATGTTTTTTTTTACTGCCGGAATTGGCCTATTTTTTTCCCTAACAAACGCGATCTTTAGGGATTTCGGAAGAATAATCGAATTTTTCCTAATGATATTTTTTTATATATCGCCGATTCTTTATTCTGAGAACCTAATTCCCCAAAAATATCAAATCATTGTAGGAATAAATCCACTTGCTTTAATCATAAGTTTTAGCCATGATCTCATATTTAGGAATTCTATACGAATTGATTTAATTATGATGTCACTATTTATTAGTCTTATTATTTTTATATTCGGAGTAATATTTTTCAGAAAATTTGAGAAGAAAATTGCTGATTTAATATGAATCAACCCATTATTCAAATAGAGAATATTACTAAACAATACTATTTGGAAAAACCAAGAACCTTAAAAAAATGGTTTCGCCATCTTTTTTCTCCTTTTGAAAAATTTACTGTTATTAAAAATTTTTCTTTAAGAATTAATAAGGGAGAATTTATCGTAATTACTGGTCCAAATGGCTCTGGTAAAACAACCCTATTTAAACTAATTACCGGTATAACCAATCCTGATAAAGGGAAAATAGTTACTCGTGGTAAGATTGTCCCTCTTATAGAACTTAGTGCTGGTTTTAATGCTGAACTTACCGGACGTGAAAATATTATGGTTAATGCGACTATTTTAGGAATTGAAAAAACAAGGATTCTACAAATAATTCCAAAAATTATTAAATTTTCCGGTCTTCATAACTTTATTGATGTTCCGATCAAGCGCTATTCTACTGGAATGACTTCTCGTTTAGCTTTTTCTATAGCGATTTATTCTAAGCCTGATATTTTTCTTATTGATGAAATTTTTGCTGTAGGTGATGAAAGATTTAGAAAAAAATCGATTAAAAAAATCATAGAATTTAAAAGAAAAGGCGTTACGATATTATTATCAACTAATTATAATATGAAATGGTCTTTCATCGACAAAACAATTATTTTAAAATAATGTTTTAAAGAATTATGTTTAATAATTAATGCGCTATATAAATATCCGCAAATTAAACTTAAATCAACTGTGATTAATCCCGGAATTAATATTAGATTTTTGTTCTTTGTTTTTATTCCTTGGAATATAAATCTTTTAATATTAATCGGATTAATTGTATTTTTTACTATATATTTATTTTCAAATAAATATATAGTTTTCCCATAATCAAACCATTGTTTGATTATGCTTATCATAGACGTCCTGAATTGATGTTTAACTCTAACCCTGTGGCTATACCACATACGTCCGTTTGCCTGTTTAACTTTTTGACTAAAAACAAAATCTTCAGACGAGGTTTTAAAATCGTTGTCATATTTAAGATGATTTTTTTTTATAAATTGTGTGCGGTAAAAAGTATTACTTGAAGTTGCAAATTCAACGTATCCCTTTGCATTTTCACCTTCCTTGCATAACTCTTTCCAGACTAAATTCCAGTAGTTATCTTGATAATATATATCTTTGTATCCGGTTAATGCCATCACATCAGAATGTTTTAATAAAATATTTTTTGCTGTATAAATCCAGTTGGCGGAGCAATATTCATCGTCATCGATAAAAGCGTATATATTTTCTTTGACCATGGAGATGGCTATATTACGTGAATAAGATATTCCCAAATCATCTATCTGCCGATATTTCAATTTTATTCCTTTTGAGATTAATAAATTTCGTATCTGTGAAAATACGCGTTTATTTTTAAAAGGTTTTGATTTAACTATAATAATAGATTTCGGTAGATCTGAATTTTTAACTATACACGAGATGCAATTCAGTAAGTTATTTTCTCTTTCTCTGGTAATAATAGCTACTTCCATATTAAACCGAATATTTACTATAGTTAGATCGTAGAACAATTCAAACAATCACCATTATAATATAAGTGGATAGAATTGACACCTTCTGGTTTTCCTTTAATATGATTTAATCGGTATGACTAATAATAAAAATAATAAGTATAGTGGAATAAGCATTGTTATTCCTACATATGGGAAACGAAACTTCTTAAAAGACGTGCTCATTAGTTTAAACAACCAAATTATTAAACATTTTAATGTAGAAGTATTAGTCATTTATCAAGACAGAGATGATATTGACGAAATTATTAAATCAATAGAATTTGATAAAATCGAAGTTATTCTTATACATAACGAAAAGTTAGGATCAACCCGAGCAAGAAACACCGGAACCATCAAAGCAAAATATTCCTTAATCGCATATATTGATGATGACATAATTCCACTTGATCGAAGTTGGTTAAAAAACATATGGAGTCTATATCAAAACCACAACGTCGCAGTTTTATGCGGTAAGATCATATTAGATCCCCTATTCCCCCATGATTTAAAAGCGTACCGTGACTTATTTGTGGATTTTGATAAAGGTAATAAAAATAAATTCCTGAAGTTGGGATCATTCGTTCCCAGCGCACAATTAATTATCACAAAATCATTAATGTTAAAGCTAGGAGGTTTTAGGTTAAATCTTGATAGAGTAGGGACAAACTTAATGTCTGGCTGTGATAATGAATTATCAATATCGCTTGGGAAAATTAATCAACGGGTATTTTATAGTCCGAGTTTAAAGGTAATGCATCATATTTTACCTTTCAGAAAAGGCTTTTTTTATTTGTTTAAAAGAGTGTTCTTGCAAGGTGTTACAGATAGTTATCTCGAAAACCATTTTTATAAAATAGGAAAAAGGAAAATAATTTGTAGTTTAGCGTCTTGGTTACTATTTATTTTAAAAAAATCAACTCATTTTATTTCAAATCCAAAAGAGAATACTAATCATTTTGACAGCATTATATATAAAACCGGATACATATATGGATTATTTTATGCCTTAGCCAGACCCCAACCAAAACCAAGACCCCTAAATATATATGAACAAGTTTAAATAAATATATATAAATAATATTTTAGATACGAAGTAAAAATACTATTTTAAAAGAATAAGAGATTTTAAATAACCTGCTAAATAACTTAGGTTTAATACTATGTATCCAAAATATAAATATGGTTTTTTACCATTAGGATAAATTGGATAGGATGAAAATAATAGCTTAATTACAGATAATTTGTTAATAAAAATATTTTCTTTTTTTAATAAATAGTAATAATGATACTGATGAATGCCTATCCCGTAGCTAAACCATTGTTTCATAAAACTAAAAATTGTCTTACGGCAGTCGTGAGGTACTGTTAGACGGGGTGTTTGATACATAAAAGCATTACTTTTGTTAAGTAGATATGAGATACCCCAATCTTCAGCGGCGAAGGTAAATCGTTTATCAAAATAAATATGGTTTTGTTTTAAAAATGAGGTTTTATAACATGTATTAGCGCCTGGGGCAAAATTAACCTTACCCTTAGTTTTCAATTGATATTCATTTATATCATTCCAAATTAAATTCCAGTAATTTTTTAAATATCTCGATGATAATGGACCTATCAAAACATCGATTTTTTGACTTGTTGAAAATATATTTTTAACATTACTAACCCAAGTATTAGAAACATACTGATCATCATCAATAAAACCGAAATATTTAGTATTAACTTTTAATATCCCGATATTCCTGCATTGAGCTAAATTTTCATAACTATAAATATATTTAAGATTAATTTTTGATTTATCACATATTGATTTAATTAGTGAAATAAAATATTTATTTCTTTTGATCGATCCGTCTATCGTAATGATATTTTTAGGTTTTATAGTATTATTGCATATAAAGTTAATCGATTCGGAAAGTTGATGATAACGATTTTTTGTAACAATTATGACTGAGAAATCAGGCCAAATCATATTTTTTTCAATTATCTAAATATTATTTATAATTTCACTCATCCGTGGTTTTGCTGATGAAATGTCAAAAGTCAATTGCGCTTTGATTATAGCTTTTCGAGACATTAATTTAGCTTCTGCGTTTGACAGATTCAATATTTTATTAATATTATCAAAGACCGATCTAAAACTGGGCGATGATAAATAACCGTCAACTCCATCATTAATAATTTCCACCCCGCCTCCATTGTAAGAACCAAGTACTAGATATCCTATCGCCATAGCTTCAATGTGAACAAAGCCAAATGGTTCGTAACGAGAAGGAAATACTGCTATCCCTTTTAATTTTACTAATAACTGTAAGAGCGTTACTTTATCATCTATGTTGTTATATTGGTAAATACGATCTCTTATCTGCCTTGGTATTTTAAGTTCACTGAACCAACGGGCAAACGGTACTTTACTATTACCAAGTGGAAAAAAATTGCCGTTTCTTCCTATAAGCCAAAGCTTTATATCTTTATTATTTTTTGCCAAGGAAATAAATACTTTTACCAAGATATCAATTCCTTTTCGATATTCCAACCTTCCCAAGAAAACAATGTTTTTTCTATCTAGAGTATTTCTATTTCTATAATTCTTAGTATTGATAAAATTATGTATATATAGAACCTTTTTTTTAATTTTTGGAAAACGTTTAATAATTTTTTTATATAAATAATTGCTACAGGCAATGATTTTTTGGGAAAAATTGATCATATATACGTTTTCCAACCATGCCTGTATTTTTGAATCCATACTTATTTCTTCAAATTTGTTCAGCTCCTCTTGGGGTCCTTGTGCGTGAAGGACTGTCATAATTTTTGGAAAAAACATGGAAATAAATAGTGAGGGAGCATGATAGGTCGGGGCAAAAATTATTTTAAATGAATATTTTTCATATAATTTTTTAAACATAAATAATGAAAAAAAATTCCAATCAAGTATAAATAGAGTACTTGGTAAAAATTTTTTTATTAAAGATCTAGCAAGACTTAAGGGGAATCTATAATAAAGTAAATTAATTATCTTAAAATGCGTCTTAAAGCGTACATAATGTATGACAATATTGTCGAGATTTACTTCTCTTTCTTCAGCGCCAGTTCCGTCAAATGTAATAACGTGTACTTTATAATTAGACTTACTTAAGAGTTGAGCAAGATTACTATTAAAAGTTGCAATACCTCCCCAATTTGTAAATGGTGGAAATTCAGGTGAAACAATCGCAACGTTCATAAATATTGTTAAAACAAAAGGCTCCAAATATACATTGCCTTTCTTAAATATGTAAAATAATTACCATCTGGCAATACGGTTTTTTGAGCTAATTCTTGATAGCTTTTATTTAATGAGTTTGACTTTAATTTAGTTTTTTTTATAAATTTGTAAAGTTTTTCGTTAATTTTTATCCCTTTTGCTTCCTTGAATAAATTTTTCATAACGTCTGATACCTGATTATGTTCAACAAACGGTGACCCGTTCATGACTGCAAAATCAAGATGGTCAATAATTTTCTTGGCAAAAATACCTGCCCAAATATCATCAAAACGGTCATATCCCCAATAATCACCCTTGTTATCATAACCCATCGGTGGAAAGTACATAATCGGAGTAATTTTGGTTTTAAAAGCGAGATTCATTGAGCACATTGGGAAAAAATAGTCTCTAGGAATAAATTCAATTAAGTTCGGATTAAAGACAGGCATATGTAGTCCTTGCTGTTTTAAATGTGTTTTTGCATCAAGATCAAGAATATTTGACCAAAGGCCATGACTAATCACCACTTCCTTTTTGTTTCTTATTGAATACGGAAAGCCCCTAGTAAAGCAATATTTTTTATGAGGATAGGTTGAAAACCAATCAATCGGTGCTAGTAAAGACAAATTATCAAGGTGAGATTGTAAAAAACTTTGATTTTTAATCGGATAACAATCGTCATCAAGAGTAATAGTGACATCACATCCTAATTGATAGGCTTTTAAAAAACCATAACTTCTAATTCCGGCATTTTTTCGACTAATGATCCAAGCATTATCTCCTAATTCTTCATCAATATCTTGCCAGCAATAATGATAGATTTCCTTAAAATATTTTTTTGGTACTTTTATATCTTTCTTTTGATGATCTTCAACTATAATCCCAATACAATCCTTAAACTCATTCCCCCACGCTTTTAAAAAATCCAAATTTCGAATTGTTGGAATTACTATGGCAATTTTAAAGTCTTTCATTTTGTATAAAATATGAGTATTAATGTTTTATTTGTCTTCTACAAAGATTGCCACTTGCGCAAACATTGTATAAAATTTTACGCTAAAGTAAAATATTAGGCATTTAATCTAGTTGATAAGGACATTGATAGTTATAAATTTGTTGGCAGAATTGTTGTGCTTCAGTAACTGCAAAGCTAATACTTGTCTTGGTATGATTAATTTTTTCTAGTTGAGTAAAATGCATCTTGATAAACTGAAATGCTATTCTCTGTCCTTTTAACTCCTTTTTTAAAAGATATATCTTTTTAAATAATGTCTTACCACTATAAACATCCCAATAATAAGCTTGCTCGTAATTTTTTAGGGCTTGTTTTTTATCGAATTCTAAACTAATGTCTCCAACTTTCTCCAGCACCGATGTATCACCGGAAAACATTATTTTACCCCAAGTTAATAAAACTGGTGGTTGAAATGTGTTTTGATTTGCTTTTATCGATCCGATCCACGCCTCTTTATTAAAAGGATAAAAAAATAAAGCTCGATCGTATTGTTGTTGTTTTAATGCTAGCTGGGAAAAAATCTGTAACTGCACCATAATCAACAATAAAAGACCTCCAATTATCCCAAGCCAATTGCTTGTAATTATAAATTTTTTTTCTTGATATCCCAAGGCAGCGATTACAAAGAAGATAACCCAAATAGCATTAAATCTATAAATATAATCAAATAAAAAATTGATTAACATGATTAAAAAAAGCCAGAAGAATATTCGTCTTTTATCTTGCCTTCTCATTAAATAAATCACAAGAATAATCATTAACGTTCCAAGAATTAATCCCCCTTCTGCAAAATAATCAGCTAAAAAATTGTGGGCAGTGTCAGTCCAGTTATCAGGGTTATTTATCGAATTTTTTACTGAAGCATAGATATAATTACCTAATCCTAATCCTGTCACCGGACGAGTTTTCGTTGCCCATAATGCATGAGAGTAATATTGATCACGCGGTGAGAAAAGCGGACGTGAAGTATGACTTAACAAAGTTATTTGTATTAGGCCAATTGTTAAAACCATTAATATAATTGATGACGATACTATTAAAATTCTTGACAAACGATACGCTCTTATCCGGATTAATAAAAAAACAACCATTATGATGAATAAGCTCACAATTGCAGCGCGCGAACCTGCCCAAATTAATGCAGGAATAAATATTCCTAAGCCAATTAGACAAATTTTCAAATGTTTTTGTTTATATAATTGATACAGACAGATAATTGTCACTAATAACAACCAATCGCCTAAATGGTTATGTCGACCATAACTGGCCCAAACCCAGTTATTTCCGGAGGAAGGAATTAAGAAAGTTATAACCTTTAATGGAATGATGTTTAACCCAAAAGACCATAAAAGAAAAAAAACCGACAGCGAAGAACACCATAATACAAAATAGTTTCGTAATAAGACTTGATTTTGATATACGAAGATAAAGATTAATCCTATTGCAAGCAATACCCACCAGGAAGCAAATGACCGCTGCCAATCAACTCCAAAAAAAATCCCAATTAATGCCGTACCCAAAAAGAGACTGTATAATTTAATGAAACCAAACGGTAATGTCTGCTGCTTATTACCGTTTTTAAAATATTCAGTTACAAACAGTGCTCCCGGTAAAAGTAGGATTAGATAATATGCCATTTGTTGTCCGTTAGCAATCCCTAAACCTTCAAACAACGTTATCGCGGTAATACCAGAATAAAATATTAGAGCACTCATAGTCTAATTCTAATCTGCTTTATAATAAAAGTACCAATTAAACCAGCCGTTTGTAAGGCGATTTTTAAATCAAGTCCTAAAGAACGATTTTGAACATAATTTACATCCATCTCCATCCACTGTTTAAAACTTAAAGAATGAGAGCCTCCAATCACCCATGGTGACGTAATACCTGGCAAGATGGAAAAGCGCATTTCATATTGTTTAGGAATTTGAAGTGCTTCGTCAATCGGAAGTGGTCGTGGACCTACAAATGCCATTTCTCCCTTAATAATGTTAATTAATTGTGGTAGTTCATCAAGACCAGTATGAGAAAGAAATCGACCGATTTTTGTATAGCGTGGGTCGTTATTAATCTTAAAAACTGGTCCATCCGCTTCATTTAAACCAAAATATAGTCGTTTAATTTGTTCTGCGTTCATTCTCATTGTGCGGATTTTATACATGATAAATTTCTTTTTGTTTTTGCCTAAGCGAGGTTGTTTAAATATAAAATGCCCTCGTGATTCTATTTTCACAGCTAGAAATAAAATAAAAAATAATGGGAGAAACAATATTAATAATATAAATGCCAATAATTTATCGATAAATAAATACATAGATGTAAATTAGATTATAGTATAACCCTATATAGAAAAAGGTTTGTTTTTATTTTCTTGTTTTAAGGTTTGACTTAATTACTTCTTTCAAGAAAAAACATAGACCAAACAAATATCTTTTCCATAACCGACGGGGCTCTTTAATTAATCGATATAACCACTCTAAACGTGAAATCTTAAAAAAATATGAGGGAAGCTTGACTTGTTCACCGATAATCTCAATATAGTTTCCTACTGTCATACATACTAAAACCTGATTTAGAGATTCCTTATTTTTATATAACCATTGTTCTTGTAGTCCATAGCCTAAACCTACGAAAATAATATCGGGTTTATATGATTGAATTATTTGCATTACTTTATCATTATTATGAAAATAACCATAATAACCTTTTAGTTTAAGGCTGGGGAATTGTTTGTGAAGATTAACAATTGCCTGGCGATTGGTTTTTTCAGTCGATCCTAGTAACATTACTTTTTTATGGATATTCTGACAATATAAACAAAGGTCATAAATAAAATCTTCGACATTGGATTTTCGAAATTTCAAACCAAAAATAAGACGATAAAAAAAACTAAGATAAACACTGTTAAGATAGCTAAAATCAGCTTGAGAATAAGCACGTTGGAATACTTGACTTAGGAAGTAGTAAAAACTACCAATATTGCAATATAGATATATTTGTGTTTTTTTATATTGAACAGTTAAATCATGATATAGTTGATTTAATAAATCTTTATTATTTATTAAATTAATAAAACATGGACCAATATAATATTTTTTTTTCATAGCTATATAATAACAAAAAAATAGACTAGATTAGTAATCTAAAATAAAATCTGAATAAGTTCATTAATCAGTTGCATATAAAAAATTAAAAACCTACAATATGGATATGGGCTATGAAGATGGTAGACAAAAGTATAGTCATCGAGCAAATCCTTCTTTAGGGATTGATCCATTGAGAGTAAATCCTTATTTGACAAATGAACGCAATCCTTTAGTTCTTTCAGGTTTTGATGCCGCTCCTGCTCTTCGTATGCACGCTGCAAGAACTCTTGTGCAAACAACAATGGCTGGTGGATTAGGATTAATGAATAAAACCAAACAATTCAGTGGCCAATTGTCAGTTGCTGGGCATCCTCCAGAAAAATTTACTGCAGACATTTCCCATGCTCAAATTGATCAGTCTCTAGCAAGAATAATTGTTGATCAAATTCGAGCGGCTAAAAACACAATTGCTCAATTAACATTATCAAATCGTGAGGAAACTTCTGAAGGAAGATCGCAGTTAAAACGTTCACAAGCTCAACTAGCTGGATTAGAAGGACAATTAACGAGATTGTGTATACCAGCTATTTCAATAGTTTACGAAGCAGACCCACTATCAAATGCCAGACAAGTTACGGGACCAGTTGCAGCAGCGGCAATTTCAGCTTCAAGCACGTTGACATCGACTGATAAACGACCTGCACATCAACAACAATTACGAAAAGCAGTAGCAGCAACAACGCTGGCGACTGCTTTAACACTCTCCGCGTGTTCTACTCAAAAAGGGCCTGTCTTACCACCAACACCAGTAATAACATCCACTCCAGAATATCAAGCAACAATCGCCCCAACAACAGCTGAAAAACCAACAGCGTCCTTAGAGGTTTTTGGTATTTTTGACGCAAAACAAACCGAAAACCAAGGACTTTATTCTCAGGCAATCACTACACTCTCACAAAGACTAAGAAGAGTATTTATAGCTGACCCAAGTTTTATATTTCACGATGAAACTAGTGGAAAAACAATTGAATATGCATATACACAAATTCAAAATCCAGATCGTACTCCAACAAACCTCGCAATAATTAGTTGGATAGATAATCAAAAACAACCACAAGCAACATTGGCTATGGCTATTGTAGAAACCACAACAACAAAACAACAAGTTATTGAGTTGGTTGAATTAAAATCTAACATTGTAAATAAACTTATGGACTCAGGAAAAGCAAGTATTGATATTAATGAAGATTTTGGTGCAAGTTTGTTTTCTATTAAGCTTAAACCCGGTTCTAACTCGCAAACATTTTTACCTCAAATCATGAACTCATATCTGCTTTTGGCTGCAGCAACAACTCCCGGAGAAATAAGTCAGGCTGGGCAAGAAATCAACAAAATACTATTGGAAAATGCTGAATCAATAACTTTTAGTATGCCCAATAATAACTCTCCTGGTAAGGCTGTGGAGCTTGCGCATTTGCCTCAAGATGTGCTTCTTGCCATCGGTAATGTTATTGCAAATTTTGGAGCCAATACCGCATCTGCTGCAACCATCAGTCAAGATCAAGTTACAATTCCAACTCCAGTCCTTCCAGAAGTTACAGTCACCCTTACTCCAATTCTTTCAACCCCCACTGTTGTTCCAACCATAGCCCCATCTGTAACCGCTGTACCAACTGAAGTCCCAACCGCTACCCCTCAACCGGAAATATTGTTAAAGTCAAATGCCCTTCAAATTTACACAACCGCAGATCAAAGAAGTACTAATCAATCTGTTACTGATGCTAAGAATGTTAAGGTTACAGGAACTGTTGGTGATTATTACCAAGTTCAACTTGACAATGGTCAGTCTGGTTTTGTTTTGAAAAGCCAGGTAGAGATTGCAAACACGACAGCTTTATCAACAGTTTCTCCTGAAAAATTAGCATGGATGAATGTTCCTTTCAAGCCAAGTGAAGTTATTACAGCCGATGAATTTCAAATAACAGCAGATATTTCTGGTCAAGGTCGTCAAAGCTTATTGGATGTGGTTTTTCAGTCAAGTACAAATATCAACGACTGGTCGGGAAGACAATTTTTAAGGTTGTTTTTTGAAAATGACAAAAATGTCGCTATGAATTTGTTTGATGGTACACAACCAGGTCCAGAATGGCATAGTAACGTTGGCACACATTTCAATCGACCAAATGGTCCAATATCTGTAAGGATACTTAACGACTCAACCCAAGAAAAAATGGCGATTGTTTATGATCAATCTGGAAATATAATTGCTAGGCTATCTTTACCTGGAGCTAAATCACCTAAGGGGGCAAAACTTGTTCAAAACAATATTACGATTAGTCCTGATAGTTTTGCATTACAAGTGCCTCCGCTGACAACAGAACTTCCTATTGTACCGGTTTTACAAAATGGGATTAATTTAAGACAATTGCCAGGAACACAAACACCAATAGTTGGAAAATTGAGTTCGTCAGATAGTTTACTTGTTTTGGGAAAAAATACCGCTGAAAATTGGATTCGAGTAGCAGTTGTTGGAAAAGATGGAAAACAAGCTCAAGAAGGTTGGGTGGCAGCGAGTTTATTGACAAATGTTCAAACAGAAAATCTTCCTAAAATTTCCAGTCCGCCTGTTATTGCAGCGCCTAAACCAGTTCAACAACAGACTAATCCTATTGAAAAACAACCTGATAAATCAACGTCAATACAATTGAAACAACCTAGTCCCGAACAGTTGGCTGGGAAGTTAGTTCTCCAAGAAAAGATCGACACTGGCGGATCTAACTGGAGAGGAATTGTTAAAAAATATTTCCCTGGAGCACCAATTAGTGAAGGACCTGATAGAGATATTGTTTCTGAAAGAATGGCGGCCACAATACGCGGTATAGAAATAGATACCAACAATAGAGTAGTGGTAACGTTTAGTTTCCAGGATCAAACAATTCGGGGAATTTTTATTGCCGATCCAAGAACTAATGCTACTATTACGGAACACATCTATACTCCCGACTTCCGAATCGGACTGCAACCAACTGAAGTGTGGGATGGAGCAGTTGCGATAGTATATCTTACTCCTGGATCAGGCGCAAAAATTGCCTCTGGTCAATTTGTGGATATTCTTGGGTTAGGTTGGTAAAAATAATTTCACTTGATATTTTTTTTCCTTTGGTTAAACTTATATTATGTTGGTAAAAAAATGGTTTCTTAGTACTATTTTATTATTTATTTTCTTCAGTTTTACAACTTCACTTGTTATTGCAGGCTGTTCTACTTGTGGGCCGGCAGACTGTAATGGTTGGAGCATAGAATGTTGTTTTGATGGTAGTTATAATCCTTGTGTGGCTAACGGTCGTACCTGCACTAACCCTTGTGATCAATCGGGTGGTTCTGAATGCACAATACCTGAAAACTGTCCTAATAAAACTGTTACTGAACAATGTGGCATCAATAGTGCTTGTAATGTTGGTAAGGGTTGTGATAATGGTACCTGCACATATTTCTGTACTGGAACTCCACCCTGTGATGAAAGTGGTTCGGAACCAACTCCGACTCCAGCTGCCAACTGTACGATTCGAGGCCAAAAAACCGGTATCGCCTGTACATCTGGCATGGGAGTAACGATTAATGCAACACAAACCAGTACCAGTAATCCATATTCTTTTACGGGTTTGGTCGCGGGTGGTTATAATGTCACGGTTCAAAAACCGATGTCCAACTGTACGGTCGGTTATACCGTCTGTACCAATAGTACAGATTGTCATGGAGGAGCGCCTACCGCTGGTACAAGTGTTGATGTCAACTGCCCTGCTGGTGGTTATGTTGATCTTTGGTGGCATTATGTTTGTCCTGCACCAGCCCCTCCCCAATGTCAAAATCCAAACGGTTACTATCCTGCCGGTCCAAATACCTTCACATGGAGTGATGTTGTCAATGCTAATCGCTATGCACTGAGAATTGACGATAAAACCACTCCCTGGTGTACTGATTGTTCTAATAACTGTTCTCAATACGCAGGTGATTATTGTAATGATTATATTTCTAATAATTCATATATCCCCTCGACTCCACTCGCCTATTTTGGTTGGAACGGGCATACTTATCGTTGGTGGGTCCATACGATTGACGCCTGCAATCAGTGGAGTGATCCCACTGAATGTACTGCCGATGCTCTCGGATGTACTTCGCCTAGTACACCAGTATGTTCAACTGATGGAAAATCAATCACCCTCGGCTGGAGCGCGGTTAATGGAGCAGATAAATATACTCTCCGAGTAGATAACATAAAAGACATTTGGTATACCGCCGGCAGCGATCAAAATCTTGTATATAATTCTAGCACGCTAGCAGCACCAATAAATATCACTCCTGGAGATACGTATAGTTGGTCAATTCAAGGCATGTATAGTGGTGAACCATATATTAACGGTTATGGTTATAGCGGTTGTCAGAAAGACGGTACTAATTTTAATTGCCTTGCTCCAACCCCAATTCCCTGTATATCATTTGTTAACACATATATTAACTCCTGTACACCGCAATCAAAATACACCTCAAACCCTTCAGACATTGATTGTTTCACAAAGTACCAAGATGCAACTTTGAATATTAATCCACCATCCGGTGCAGTTTCTTATCGGTATAACCTAAACGTTCCTATTGGAACAGCCTGTAAAGAAAACACAGATTGGACAGGAACTGCGTTAATAGCCAATTCAACTCAAGCGCTTGACTTTGGAACTGTAAATGAAGCAAAAAAAGCCTGTGTTTCTTTTAATAATATTTCAGGTGGGAATAATTTTGGAGCTGGCTGTGGAGGAATGATTAAATATGATGATACCTCTCCAAAACCATTGGTTAATTGTACTTATGAGGGTCCGGGAACCAATCCAAACACCTGTAAATATCAATGTAATTGGAGAGCAGAAGCTGATAGTAGTTTGGCAAATGATCCATTTACATATCATCAAGCTTTTACTGACACAGGCGGAGGATCTTGGGAGCCATCAGGATATAGTACAATCACTTCAAGAGAGATTCCCAATGTTGCACTCGATGCTAAACTCACAGCTACGGTTACTACAAAAGACTGGATTGAGAATATCTCCTCTTCTGAAAGTTATACTACTTCTGCCTGTAACAACAGTGGGCCGGTCTGTTCCAGTTTGACGATTTCGCCAGATGAGCCAATAGGACAAAACTCACCAGCTCTTGTGGTATACGAAGTTTCCGACACTAAAGGTCTTTCAGCTTTTGACTTATTTATTGATGATATTAATACGAACGTTCTTTCACCTCTTTCCGGGCTTAATGCAAGTGGTTCAATTAGTTGGTCATTTGATCAAGATAAGGACCACAAGGTCACGGGTACAGTCACTGACAATGATAATAATAAAACAAACTGTTCACCTCTCTTTTATTGTGTTGATACTCAAGCTCCAGACGTTCCAAGTTATTCTTCTAATCCTTTTAGTTGTGAATATAACGAAAGCACAGGGTTATATCGAGCTAAGTTTAACTGGAATTCAGTATGGGACAATGGTTGTGCCGGACTAAATACAGCTCTATCTTGGGGAACTTATAGGGGACAAATTTCTTATAAAGACGACCCAACCTATACTATTGCATTAAATACAGATAATGGTTGGGAACAGGATTTGGAAACTAGTTGGATTGATAATCTAACATCAGGAACAGTTCTTATTGCTCATGTTAAGTCCCGTGATAAAGTGAAAATTCCTGGAGAAAACCAATCAGACTGGTCAACCGATGCAATCTTCACAGTGAATACAGAAAATTGTGGTGAGTTACCGACAGTTCCAATCGGACAATGTCTAACACCAACTCCGCCTTATACTCCAATTAAATGGATTTGGGACAAAGGAACAGGGTTACAAGTGACAAAAACCAATCCTTTTACAGAGGATATTGAAACATGGTTATGGAATGGAAATACAAGTTCTCCAAAAACAATTGATAATGTAGTACCAGGAACTCCGGTATATGCCAGATCAACCTATGACTACGCAACATTTTCTGCTGCCGGAAGTATAACTTGTCCAACTCCAACTCCAACCTTAATTCCAACACCAACCCCTGGTGCTCCAACAGGACATTGTGAAGAATATAATTCTGACTCTGGAACAACACCAATTACTTGGACATGGGGATCAGCTGCTAATAAATTTCAATCATATGATACGAATGGAGCTTGGTGGTGGAATGAAATACCAATGAGCTCGGGCACAACAATTTCTTCAGTGAATAATCTCGAAGCAGTTCCAGGCATGCCACCAGGAGTACTTATTAAGGCCCGGGTTGGTTATGACTGGAAGACATTCTCAGCTGTCGGAAAGATTACCTGTCCAACTCCAACTCCAACCCTGACTCCAACCCCAACCAATGTTCCACCTTCGTGTGGAACAATTACTTATCCAGGAGCTCCCGTTGCTAATGAAATGGTATCGGTTACTGCTCCTGGGACTGACCCTAACCTTAATCAAACTTTGACATATAACTGGACAAAAACCTGTGGCACATTGGCATCAACTCAAACAACAGTACCAGCTGTCCGGTCAGGCGCAAACTCACCATCGTCGGTCAACTTTACATGTCCAAGCAGTAGGGATCGTTGTACTGTCAACGCAACCGTTGGCGACGGAGTTGCAACTTCCAACTCCAACTGTACCGGTGCTCAAGTTTGTGGTTGTGGACTTATATCAATTCCATCTCTAAACTTACCCGCAGACAATTATTGTACAAAAAATACATCAATTCCTCTTTCTGCAACAGGTGCAAGCACATATCAATTCGCAGTTGATGATGAAAATACTTTCAGTAATCCTTGGTTATATAACAGTGGTTGGGGTGGTGCATCAGTTACCGCCTCTACTATTCCTTCTTTGACAACTGGAACATACTATTGGAGCGCCCGTACAACTATTCAACAAAATGTTTGTGATGGAAATTTTGCATCACCCAGAACCTTAAAGATTGATCAAAACGCTCCCAACTCTCCTTCTCCTCTTGCATCAACCTTTTGTACCTCATGGTCATGGACAAAATCTTTAGATAATGATTGTGCCCAATTCAAACACTATTTTTTACAATGTGCAGATAATTCAGCCTTTTCCGGAGGAAATTGGTATTGTAATAACACTTTTACATCCGATACATTAGTATCTACAACTCTTCCTTGTCCTGGTGCCGTTGCTACTCCTGCTGCAGGATCAACGGTTTACTGTCGAATTCAGGCGGTTGATAATTTAGACAATAGTACTAGTTGGGTATTAGGCAATAAAACTTGTTCCGCCATTCCAACACCAACCCCTGGTGCTCCAACAGGACATTGTGAAAATGAAAATTATGATCCTGTTTCAAAAACAACACCAATCACCTGGACATGGGGATCAGCTGCTAATAAATTTCAATCATATGATGCGAATGGAGTTTGGTGGTGGAATGAAATACCAATGAGCTCGGGCACAACAATTTCTTCTGTGAATAATCTTAGAGAAGTTCCCGGTATGCCACCAGGAGTACTTATTAAGGCACGAGTTGGTTATGATTGGAAGATATTTTCAGCTGAAGGAAGCATAACCTGTCCAACTCCAACTCCGGCTGATGCTTCTCCAATTCTTGCCTGTTCTGTTTCTGGAACTACTATTTCTTGGACATGGACAGCTTCAACTCCACCCTCAGTTAATGGAACTTATTGGTTACAGGTTTGGAGTGATGATGCATTAGAAAAATGGCCATCAAATGATTGGGTTCTTGGATTATTCAAAGATACGGAAGGTTTAGTAAATAAAAGAATTTATCATGGTCGTGTGACTGAAAAAGGTGGAGATGGAGAACCTTGGTCAACTGAAGTTTCTTGTACGACTGCCGATTCGAGCGGAACCTATCTTCAAGGGAGGGTTTGGTATGATGTGAATGAAGACTTTCATCGTACAACTGGAGAAAAACTTTTAACCACAGCAGCTCCTGATAACTTTGTTGATATGAGTTTTGACTACATCTGTGGAGGTTGGAATGGTTCTGCCGATAATCTAGCAGTTAATGCCTGTGAACATGAAGATGGGATGTGGAATCCAGGACGTGGGCCTTATCAATCAGGGTGGATTCCAAAAACCGATGTTTCTAACTGTTCCATTACTGCCACAATTAATACTCCGGATTGGTATTTTGTACAGCCAAGAAAAGACGATGAAACCCCAACTGCATATAAAGCCGGAGGCCGGCAGGTATTTGGAGATACTGGATGTTACGTTCCACCTCTTCCAAACACATGTGCTTGTTATGAGCAAAGTCATGAAGGTACTCTTATGCCTGGGACAGTTCTTGCTGTGAATGCAAACGGCAAGGTTACAAAGATGATAGTCTCAGGAATAGGATTAGACAGTCGGAAAGTCTGGTTTGCAGTGAACAAATCACCATCTTCCTCATCCAGCTCATCTTCTTCATCAAGTTCGTCGTCATCCTCTTCAAGCTTATCTTCTTCATCATCCAGTTCATCAGCACCACCGCCGATTATTCCTACTCCTGAATATTGTGAGTATTAAATAATTATAAATGGTTACAAATAGTATAAATAGCTTAAAAATAGTGGAAACGATTGGAGACAAGAAGATGATTATTTGAAAATTGATTATTGAATATTGATTGATAATTGAGTATTATTTTCTGGTTGACTTGAAATATTTCAAATGTTACAATGATAACTAAAGAGTATATTGAGTTTCAAAAACGCGGGTTAGATGAAAAAATCAAACTAACAGAAAGAAAAAAGACAAAAAATGCGAATTTATCATCGCATTTACAAATAATGAACATTGGTTTTTATATTCTGACCCCGATTTTAATCGGGGTTTTTTTAGGCTTAACAATTGATAGATTATTAGGTACGAAACCGGGATTTACAATATTTTTTATTTGTTTCGGAACAATTGCGAGTTTTTATAATTTGTATCGTCTGACAAAAAACTAAATTATGCCAGAAATTAGCATTAAAGCCGAGCCCATCTTTAATTTCTTTGGATTTCGTGTCACCAACTCTTTATTTACGTCAATTATTGTAACAATTGTATTTTTACTAATTGCAATTTATTATAGTAAGCAAATTACCGCTTCTAAAAAAAGCGGTTTTTTTTATTTAATTCATTTTATTATTAAATCAATATACGATTTATTTGAAACAGTTTTGGGTGATAAAATCAGAATTTTTTTCACACTAATGCTATCATTTTTTCTTTTTATTCTCCTGCAAAACTGGTTTGGTTTACTGCCGGGAGTTGGAAGCATAATGATTGCAATCAAAGAGCATGGAAAAATTTTACATGTACCGGTTTTTCGAGGAGGAAACGCCGATTTAAACACAACATTAGCATTGGCTTTAATTTCAGTGACAATGATCCAATTTTATGGAATTAAGTTTTTAGGATTTGTTCAATATCTGAAAAAATTTATTGACTTGAGCAATCCAATTAATTTTTTTGTAGGTTTTTTGGAAATAATTTCTGAAATATCAAAAATCCTATCCTTTGCATTTCGTTTATTCGGAAATATTTTTGCCGGTGAAGTACTTTTAACAATCGTAGCATTTTTAGTTCCGGTTTTAGCATCGTTTCCATTTATAATACTGGAAGTATTTGTTGGATTTGTTCAGGCCTTGGTATTTGCAATGTTAACAACTGTATTTTTAAACGGAGCAATCGCAAAACATCATTAAAAGTTGATTAAGAAAGAAGGTGAAATAAATATGGATTCTGAAGGATTAAAATCACTGGCAGTTGCTTTGTCAATTGGACTCGGAGCAATTGGACCAGGAATTGGGATTGGTATGATTGGTTCCAAAGCTATGGAAGCATTAGGTCGCAATCCAGAAGCTGAATCATCGATCCGAACAACCATGATTTTGTCAATTGCTTTTGCTGAAGCAGTAGCAATTTACGCTCTTGTGGTTTCTTTGATACTTAAGTTTACATAAAAGTTATAATGATATAACTGTTATAAAAATTATATTTTCTCATGGAAAATCTAGGCATTGATGCTAAATTACTGATTGCACAGATGATTAATTTCATTTTGTTTTTCTTGATTGTAAAGAAATTTATCGTCAAACCATTTAACCGTTTTGTTGACGATGAAAAAGCTAAAGAAAAGAAAACTGAATCACTCAGAAAAACCATTGAAAAACAAACAGAAACATTGCAGCTTCAAGAAAGTGAGTTAAAGCAGAAAATGAAAAAGGAAATGCAAGTCGTATTGGAAAAAGCTAAAAAAGACGGTCAAACAATTAAAGACGAAATGTTGGCACAAGCCCAAAAAGAAATGGGAATACTTAAAGATAAATCACAAACGCAATTAGTTCAAGAAAAAAAAGCGCTTGAGCAAGAGATGAAAAATAAGTTAGCGGAAATGAGTATGTTGGTTATTAACCAGTCTTTGCAGTCGGTTTTAGATGAGGCAACCAGGAAACGGATAACCGAAAAAATTCTTAACAATTCAAAAGTAACAAAATAATCTTATGAAGATTGATCCGGAAGTTAAAAATCGATTAAAACAGTTGTTAAAAAAAGAGGTAGAACAGAAAAACAAAATGGTTGTAATTAAATCTGCATATCAATTGGATAATAATGAAATCAACATGGTATTCCGCGTACTTCCGGAATTTTCAGGAATGGCATACGAAGTTGTCATTGACCCTCAGATAATGGCCGGGGTTATTGTGCAGCAAGGATCCAAGATTTATAATTTGTCACTGTCAGGTCAGTTAAAAAGTTTATCCAACAAAATTTATGAAATTGATTGATGAGTATTTAAAAACAATTGAAAAAGAATTAGGAGCATCAAAACTTGATTTAAAATCATCAGAACAGGGAGTGGTAACAGAAATTAAAGATGGCGTAATCATTTTACAAGGATTGGACAATGCTGCTTATGGAGAATTGTTGGAACTTGACAACGGCTGTTTAGCATATGTCATTGATTTAAGTGAGGAAAATGTCGGAGCAATTGTTTTAGGGGATTATTTATCAATCAGATCCGGGACAAAAGCCAAAGCACTTGGTAGAAGCTTGTCTATTCCGGTTGGTGATGAGCTACTTGGACGAATTGTGGATCCACTCGGAGCACCGCTTGATAGTGGTGCAAAAATTAAAACCGATTTATATTTTCCTGTGGAAAAAGTGGCTCCAGGTGTTGTGTCACGTCAAGCAGTTTCTATTCCGGTGCAAACAGGAATAAAAGCAATAGATTCTTTGATTCCAATTGGAAGAGGGCAAAGAGAATTGATTATTGGTGATCGCGGAACGGGAAAAAGTACTATTGCAATTGATACAATACTTAATCAAAAAAATGAAAACATGGTTTGTGTTTATTGTGCAATTGGTCAAAAGAATTCTAAGGTTGCTGGAGTAGCTGAGCTTTTAAAAAAACATAATGCAATGGATTATACCGTAATTGTTTCGGCGTCAGCATCTGATTCTGCAGCGGCTCAATATTTGGCTCCCTATTCTGCAAGTGCTGTGGCAGAATATTTTATGAGTAAAGGTAAGGATGTTTTAGTTGTTTATGATGATTTAACAAAACACGCATGGGCATATCGACAAATATCATTAATCTTACGTCGGCCGGCAGGACGTGAAGCATATCCGGGAGATGTATTTTATTTACACTCACGTTTATTGGAAAGAGCTTGCCGTGTTAACGAAAAACATGGTGGCGGTTCAATTACAGCTCTTCCAATTATTGAGACACTCGAAGGAGATGTCTCAGCATATATTCCAACCAATGTGATTTCTATTACTGACGGACAAATTGTTTTGGATGTCGATTTATTTAATGCTGGAATTCGTCCTGCAATTAATGTTGGTTTGTCAGTGTCACGTGTTGGCGGCAATGCTCAAACAAAAGCTATGAAAAAAGTTGCCGGTAAATTAAAACTTGATTTGGCACAATATCGTGATATGGCGGCTTTTTCTCAGTTTGAAGGCGAACTTGACGAGGAAACAAAGAAGTTATTAAACCGTGGGGCAAAAATTACACAGATATTAAAACAAAAAAAGAATCAGCCTTATGGATTAGCAGAGCAAGTGGTAGTGATTTGGGCAGCATCAAAAGGTTATCTTGATAGCTTACCATTGCATGAGGTTGATGTTTGGGAAACTAAACTAATAAACGATTTGCGACTGCGAAAAAAGAAATTGATGGACACGATTAATAAAAATAAAGTTTTAGACGAAAAATTGGAGCAAGAAATTGGGAAGGCGATTGAGGAGAATACGGAGAAGAAATAAATATATGATACGAATAATACAAAACAATGCTAATCAACGAATATGCGAATAATTAAATAAAAAATAAATAAATGAATATAAGACAGGTGAGGAAAAAAATTAAGTCAGTTACTAATGTACGGAAAATAACCAAGGCAATGCAGTTGGTGTCAGCAATTAAAATGAAAAAAGCCCAAGCGGCTGCGATAGAAGCGCGTCCGTATCAGGATAATATTGATGAAATTATTGCAAAAATTAGTGCAAGTTTAGATGCAAAATATTCATTATTATTAAATACAGACGATAAAGCAAAACAAAAAGATTTAGTAATTGTAATTACAAGTAATAAAGGCTTGTGTGGGTCTTTTAATTTTAATTTGTTTAGATATATGACACGATCCGGTGATTGGAAAAATCGTGATTTTGTAGTGATTGGTAAAAAGGCAGCAACTTTGATTCCCAGATTCGGGAGTAAAGTTATAGCTGACTTTTCGTCAAATCAACCGCAAAATAGTGTTTCTGCGGTATTTCAATTGGCAATTGACGGTTTTTTGAAAGGGGAATATAAAAATGTTTATATGATTTATAATCGTTTTTATTCAGTTTTAAAAATTGAACCTGTTGAAGAAAAATTATTACCTTTTGCGTATAAAACTAAAGCACCGATGGTGAAAGAAAAAATCGAGGAATATTTAGTTGAGCCGGATCCGTATAAAATTATTGACGCATTACTTCGCAGTTATATTGAAGAAAAAATTCGAAACGCAGTTATTCAAAGTGAAGCCGGTGAACACTCCGCCAGGATGATGGCAATGAAGAGCGCAACAGAGAATGCTAATGACGTAATTTTTAATTTAACACTATTACGAAATAAAATTAGACAGGAAAAAATTACAGGTGAATTGTTGGATATGATTACGGCGAAAGAAAGTGTTGAGGTTAGTTAAATTAGTAGGGGTGGATCAATGATCCGCCCGTACAGAAAAATATTATAATCGTTATAAATGTTATAAAAATTATATGAATTCAAGTAAAAACGAGGGAAAAATTATTGCTGTTCGTGGAGTTGTTATTGATGTTCAGTTTCCTGAAGATCAAACGCCAAAAATATATGATGCTTTGATTTTGGAAAATAAGAAAACCGAACGTTTGATTTTGGAAGTAGAGGCAGTGTTGGAACCTGGATTAGTGCGGACAGTGGCGATGGGTAACGTATTTGGAATTGCCAGAGGAATGACCGTAAAAAATAGCGGAGATCCGATTAAAGTTCCGGTTGGAGAGAAAACATTGGGTCGAATTTACAATGTTCTTGGAGAACCGGTTGATGAAGCGGGCCCTACTAAAACTACAGAAGTTGCTTCAATTCATAATCCGGCTCCAACATTGGCTGAGCAAACCGTTGAACAGGAAATTTTTGAAACCGGAATTAAAGTGGTCGATCTGATTGCTCCTTTTATTAAGGGAGGCAAGGTTGCAATTTTTGGTGGTGCTGGTGTTGGTAAAACCGTTTTAATTCAGGAAATGATTCACAATGTCGCTAAAAATCACGCCGGTGTGTCTGTTTTTGCCGGTGTTGGTGAAAGAACACGCGAAGGTAACGATTTATGGACAGAAATGAAAGAAACCAAGGTAATTGACAAAACTGCACTGGTGTTTGGTCAAATGAACGAAGCTCCGGGAAATCGTTTACGCGTTGCGTTAACAGGTGTGACAATGGCAGAGTATTTCCGGGATAAAAAAAATATGGATGTATTATTATTTATTGATAATATTTTCCGTTTTGCTCAAGCTGGTTCGGAAGTTTCAGCGTTACTTGGAAGGATTCCTTCCGCTGTAGGTTATCAACCGACATTGGCTTCAGAAATGGCAGCATTACAGGAAAGAATTACTTCCACAAACAAAGGTTCAATTACATCAATTCAAGCAGTATATGTTCCGGCTGATGATTATACTGATCCGGCTCCGGTAACTACCTTTTCTCATCTCGATGCATCCATTACACTTGAACGCTCTTTATCTGAACAAGGACTTTTCCCGGCAATTGACCCGCTAACCTCATCTTCTCGCGCTTTGGACATTGATATTGTTGGAGAAGAACATTATCAGGTTGCCAGAGATGTTTTAAAAACTTTACAACGCTATAAGGATTTGCAAGATATTATTGCCATTTTGGGCATGGAAGAATTATCCGAAGAAGATAAGTTAACTGTTTCCCGTGCAAGAAAAATTCAAAGATTCTTAACACAACCAATGTTTGTAGCAGAGCCTTTCACAGGCCGAGCCGGAAAATACGTTACCGTTGATGAAACAGTTTCCGGATTCAAACAAATTCTTGAAGGAAAACATGACAGTAAACCGGAAACAGCGTTTTATATGGTGGGGAAGATAGAGGAAGTGAAGTAAGATACGAATAAGAAAATGCAATGCGAATGCTGCGAATATGCGAATTTAAATAAATTATTAAACTGTTAAATTGTTGTATTGTTAAAAAAATGTCATTGCGAGGAAGTTTACCCTGAGCGAAGTCGAAGGGAAGCAATCCCGTTAAAATCAAGGAAGTTAATATCATTAAATGTTTTTTAAATTATAAATGAAAATTCTACGATTAAAAGTGATCACTCCAAAAAAGATTGTTTTGGACGAGGAAGTTAACTCCGTTACGGTTCCAGGTGCTGATGGTGAGTTGACGATTCTACCAAAGCACGCGAATATTTTTGCGCTATTAAAAGAGGGGATTGTGACAATCAGGCAATCAGGAAAAGAAGATTTTATGGCAATAGGTGGTGGTTATTTGGAAACAGATGGTGAAAGCATAACGATTTTAGTTTCACGTGCGTATGGACAAGATGAAATTGATCAAAATATGACAGAAACCGCATTAAAAAGCGCTAAAGATATACTTATTAAATCAAAAGATAAAAACGAACGGATTGAGGCAGAATCACTTCTTCGTCGCTCAATCATAGATTCCAAACTTCTTAAAAAGAGAAGAGTGAGGGGTGTTTAGATATATATCAGTAAAAATTGATTAATATATCAAGCTAAACCATCATAAATGATGCTTATAAACGGTTGACTTACGCTTGTTTTTATCATATATTTAATTCATAATTTTGAATTTAACATGAATAACGTACAAGGTCTAATTACACTAAAAGAAGCAAGCTTATGGGCGAGTAACTTTTTAAGTAAAAATATTAATGAATCTAATATTTCATATTTAATTCAGTATGGAAAAGTAAAAAAATATGGGAATAATGGCTCGACTTTAATTAGAGTTAATGATTTAAGAAATTATTATTCTTCCAGCGGAAAAAGAGAAATTGATTGGAAAAAGAAACTTGGGAATGATTTAAACTGGACTCTATCCTTCGATAATTTAAAAGAGTCAGATACTACAAAACACGTGCATCGACTACACCCATACAAAGGAAAATTTATTCCCCAATTAGTTGAGTATTTTATTGATGAACATATTGATAATTTTAAAAAAAGTATTTTTTTTAATAAAAAAGATATAATTCTTGATCCATTTGCAGGTTCTGGAACAACACTTGTACAAGCGAAAGAACTCGGGATACATTCCATAGGTATTGATGTTTCCCGCTTCAATTGTATGATTGCCGATACAAAATTATTTGACTATGATCTAATTAATCTTGGAAACGATGTAGAAAATTTGA
>Ga0247840_10000286_pt1 | contig 105499 bp, 109 predicted proteins | sample LaCruzMarch2015__FD_192404 | JGI IMG/M metagenome (GOLD analysis project Ga0247840, IMG submission 192404) | Freshwater microbial communities from meromictic Lake La Cruz, Castile-La Mancha, Spain - LaCruzMarch2015_17m | ecosystem: Environmental > Aquatic > Freshwater > Lake | place: Spain... | reverse complement strand
AAAATGCAATGGTAAAATTTATTGATTCTGACGGAATAGAAGCGACTTTTGAACTTACAGAAAATGAGAAAAAACACACCATAAAACTTGCAAAAAAAGAAAGTTTAGAGAAAGTACATAGTGCCATGAATGATCTTATTATTGAAAATATAAATAAAAGTGCGGTAGTTTTATCAAACGGATTAGAACTCAAAAAAGGAGACAAAATCAATCCATATAGTTATGCAGAAACACTACAAGAAACCATGATTGCCAAAGCGATTTCTAAACACTTTGAACTTGAAAAACAATTTTTAAAAAGAGATGTCAAAATAAAACCACTGACACTATTTTTTATCGATAATATTAATGAATATAGAACAGAGAAAGGAAAACCGGATGGCTATTTAAAAAAAACAGTCGAACAGTGTATAAAAGCAGAAGCAGAAAAATTATTGGAAACTGAAACAGATAGTTTCTACAAAAACTATCTACAAAAAACAATTGCCAATATTAGTAAAACTCACGGTGGATATTTTAGTAAAGATAACAGTGAAAAAGATGAAGCCATAGAGCAAGAAGTTTTAGAGATTTTGCATGACAAACAAGCAATGCTTTCACTTGATAATCCAAGAAGGTTTATTTTTTCAAAATGGACTCTTCGTGAAGGATGGGATAACCCTAATGTTTTCCAAATTTGTAAATTAAGAAGTAGTGGAAGTGATATTTCTAAACTTCAAGAAGTTGGTCGTGGACTTCGTTTGCCTGTTAATGAATACGGAAATCGTGTTAAAGACGAACAATTTTATCTCAATTATTTTGTAGATTTTACTGAAAGTAATTTTGTAGAACAACTTGTCAGTGAAATCAATGAAAAATCAGGAGCAATTTCTTTTGAAAATATACCAGAGAAGATATCAGAACAAATAATTAAACAAATACTTGAAAAATATCCAGAAATCCAAGATGAAGATGGCCTTATCGACGATTTAGTTGAAAATAAAATAATTAAGGCTTCTCATAAATTTTTAGAAGGTGGTTTTGAATATATAAAATCAAAATTCCCTCTTATATTTGAAGGTATTGGATCAAATAAAATAAGAAAGGTAACTGATGAAAAAAAGAAAATAAAAATAAGAACGGAAAAATATAGCGAACTAAAAGACTTTTGGGAAAAACTCAATCAAAAAGTAGTTTTGGAATATAAAATAGAAAATGAAGAAAAGTTTCAAAAACTTTTTGTAGATTTTTTACAAAAATATGCATCATCACTTACTCAAGATGGACTTGTAAATAAACAGAAAAGAATTGATATGGTAAATGGGCAAGCGGTAGCTTTTGAAGAAATATCTATACAAGAAAATGAAATCACAAAAATATCTAACATGAATTATGATAATTTTATTAAACAGTTATCTCAAAGTCTTAATATAAATATTAAAACAATCCATGGATCATTTATTGATGCAGGGATTAATATTAATGATTATCTAAATTTTTCAACAATCAGAACTTTGAGACAAAAATTTGACACGTATCTTCTATACAATGCAATTGATGTTTTTGGTATTGGGTATCAAGCAGTAACAAATACACTTCACCCCACAAAACTCACTGACGCAAAAGGAGAAGTGTTAAATGAAATTAGTGCTTCTGATATTGGTGTCTTATATGGAGAAGAGAAAGTCGCAGAGAAGTATCTTTTTGACGAGCTTTTTTATGACAGTGAACTTGAAAAAGACAATATTAAAACAAATATTTCTGAAGTGCTTGTTTTTACAAAAATTCCAAAAAATTCTATCAAAATACCAGTAGCAGGCGGAAAAAGTTATTCTCCTGATTTTGCTTATATTTTAAATTTTGAAGGTGGAAATAAAAAATTATATTTTGTTGTTGAAACAAAAAATACTGATGAAGAAAGTTTAAGGAATGAAGAAATACAAAAAATCAAACATGCACAACAATTTTTTGGTGATGCATTAGAAATAAAATTTCAAACACAGTTTTGTAATAAAAAAATTACTGATTTAATAAAAGATATATATAAATAGGGTTTTAATTGTTTTTAAATAATCTTATATATCTTTATCTTTATTCAAAAATTAGTAAATATTTATTATAGTAAAATCTTTTATGTATAAATTAATTAAAAAAATATTTGCTTACATTAAAACATATCTACTAAAAGAAGATACTACTGAAGTAGATCAAGCCTATTTTTATGCAGAGGACTTTATTAAAGGGAAATCAACAATTACTTACAATCAATTACAAAAAGGTTTAAACATAGGATATGCTAGAACGGCTCACATAATGGAACTACTAGAAAAAAATAATAAAATTAGTCCAAAAGAAGATGGTAAAGAAAAAAGAAGAATCAAGAATTAAGTAATTCCAGTTAGTACATTTATTTCATCTATTAAAAATTTTTCCACGATCTTTCTTGTCTGAGTAGAATCATATTTGCTAAGCATTAAACAACACCTATGGAACGAAAAGTCGGGTTGTAGTCTAAAACTGTTGTTGATAGATAATTTCTAACCCACTTTTCTATCCGAGTACTAGCCTGACAGGGGAGCAGAATGAACGCTTCGGAAATATGGTCAGTAATATCTACAATTTTAGGAGTAATTTTACTCGTGTGGGATTTTTACATGCTTGGTGAATCAAAAAAACAAAAAGAGATTTTTAATAAAGAAAAGGAAATTCATAAATCTCAAGTCAAAATATGGCAACATTATGCTAATGGTATTAGTAATTCTTTACTTAATTTAGATTTCTCTATTGATAAAGATCCTCAATCAAATAAAAATACCCAACAAGCAATTAAGGCATTAAACACAGTTTCTTTTTTCCTTTATAAATCTTTAAATGAAGAAAGATTATTTTCAGAAGAAGAAATTAAGCAACAGCAAATTGATACACAAAATCAATATAATCAAATTTTAAATAAACAACCAACGTCTACTCCACCAGTTTCAAATTAGTTTAATCTAAAATATTTCTGAAAAAAGTATTATAATCCCATTCAATGAAACTTTGGACAAAACTTTTATTCATATTATTTATTTTTTCTTTATTTCTTCAGCCTTTAAAAGTAGAAGCTCGTTCAGGTTGTTGTTCTCACCATGATGGTGTTTGTGGTTGTGAATGTTGTGATGGAACAGCTCTTTCTTCTACATGTGCCCCTTACTATCCAGAATGTAATTCTATTCCGATTATAATCCAACCAACTTCTGTCCCTAAGCCAACAATAATCCCTACTAAAAAACCAACCCTTGTTCCTACAAAAGTTTCAACACCAACTCCAAAACCTACTACAATAGAAGAAATCTCTCCAACAACACAACCGCCAGTCTTAAACGAAACAGATATCAAAAAACCAACCGAACCAACAAAAACAAGTGATACTATTTTAGGTTTTTCAATCCTAGGTTTAATTGGTTTTGGAGTTTATAAACTTTTTATAAAAATCAGAAATAAAATAAAGGAAATCTTTAGTAAAAAGTAACACTCTGTTAAACTCTACTAAATGACCATAGATATTGAATTAACCTTAAACAGATTTGGTTTTGGCAAAATCGCCGAAAATAAATTTCAACTCTTTTTCCTCAGATTTTCTGTTTGGAAAATCCCCAATAAATATTCCATTTCCTTTGAAATAAACTGGAAAACCGAAAAGTAAGTTTTATTTTTTTTGATAATTAAAATACAAATAATCTCGTTTTTTGTTATTATTTATATATGCGTCGTTGGCGTACAGTTTTTGCATCTCTAATAATTTTAATAGGATTTTTTTATCTAACCAAAGGTAAAACTAACCTGTCTGCCACCAATTCTTGGACCGAAACCAGTTGGAATGGTTCATCTCTCACCTTAACATCCAACACCGATTGGTTTGATACTAATTGGAAATATCGCCAAAGTATCGGCATTACAAATAGCTCTGGCTCAACTCTAACTGATTATCAAATACCAATTTTCATCAATACAGATTTTCTTATTTCCAGTTCAAAGATGAAAAATGATTGTAGTGATATACGTATCGCTAATTCAGTTGGGAACACTATCCCTTATTGGATAGCAACCTCACCATCTTCTAACACTTGTGGTCAAAGTAATACTAAAATTTGGGTCAAAGCCTCTTCTTTATCAACTTCCGGAACAACTCTTTATATTTATTATGGTAATTCTTTAGCTACCTCTCAAAGCAATGGTAATAATGTTTTTACTACTTTTGCCGATTTTACTATTGGTACTTCTCTCCCATCAGATTGGGTAAAAACAGATATTGGCACCTCAGGTACTTATAGTGTTGGGAGCAATAAATTAACTATTACTAACACCAATGGAGAAGATTTATGGGATAACACCTATGGCGCCACTCATGTTTACAAAAATACCAAAGTCAATGGTAGTTTCACCGCTGAAGCTCTTATCACTTATCAATCTAATTCCAATGAGTGGGCTAAAAGTGGTATTACTGTTCAAAATAATATGGCTGTTGGTAGTAGTAATGGTCAAGCCTTTATTGTCACTACCCCTAATAATGGAGTTCCTTTTCAATATCAATCCGCCGATACTACAGAGTCATGTGGTAGTAATTGTATTGCTCCTAATATTAATCTTGGTAGTATCAATGGCACCACTCTAACTTTTCCTATTCTCTTAAAACTTAAAAAGGACGCAAGTAATCAAGTTAGTGGATACAAAAGTACTGATAATGGTATTAATTGGACTCAACAGGGAAGTACCAATACTCCATATGGTATTTCCAATAGCCAATATATTACTCTCTTTCTCACTCCCCATAGTACCTCAGCAACTGGCACAGTTAATTACACTTTTTTCTATATTCGAAAATATTCAGAAACAGAACCTTCAGTTTCAGCTCCTAATAATGAGCAAAACACTTATACTTCATCCAAAACTTATACTTCATCAATTTTCGATACCGGTTATCCAGCCAATTTTGAAAATATTAATTTTGATGTAACAAACCCTTCTAATACTTCTACTATCATAAAAGTTCGCACTTCTAATAATACAGATATGTTTGGATCTACAGATTTTTCATTATGTAATCCAATTAGCTCAAACACCGATATTTCAACTAATAACTGCGTTACCGATGGGCAACGATATCTTCAATATCAAGTCACATTATTTTCTTCTGATAATCTTTCTACTCCAATTTTCAACAATATCAGTATTCAATATTCTCCGATTACATTTACAGTTTCTTTTTTAGCCGGTTCACATGGATCAATCTCTGGAATCACTCCTCAAACCATTGAATATGGAAATAGTGCTTCTTCAATTACCGCTGTTGCTGATAATGGTTATCATTTTACTAATTGGACCGATGGCAACACTCAAAATCCAAGAGAACTTTTGGCAATAACGTCAGATAAAACCATTACTGCTAATTTTGCAGCTAATGATATAAATGCCCCTGTTATTTCCCTGGAATCAGCCACTGATAGTTCGAATTCAGCTGTTATTACTTGGGCCACTGATGAAGATTCTTCATCTTTAGTTCAATACGGACTCAATCAAAATTATGGTTTTATCACTTCTGAAACCGACACTACTACTCGGGTTTCCAGTCATACTGTTATCTTACCTAATCTCAAATCTTGTGCCAGATATTTTTATCGAGTAATTTCTTCTGACTCTACCAATAATCAGTCATCATCAGCTCAAAAAACTTTCAGCACTAGTGGTTGTGCCACATCTACTATTGTCACTGGAACTGAAACTACTCTTCCTACCACCGGTGGAACCGTCCAGCTTATTAATAGTTTTTCAACTGCAAAACTCGATGTCCCAAATAACTATGCTAATGAACCAGCTACTTTTCAGATAAATAAATTAAACACATTTTCAGTTCCAACTGCCCCAAATGGTAAATCAATTGCCAATAATAACTTTTATGATTTAATTGCCGTCACCCAAGATAATCAACAACTCGATACTTTTGAAAACCCAATCACCTTTACTATTTCCTATGGCTCTGACACTGAAAATAATTTTGAGGAATCAACTCTTGATGTTTATAAATATGATGGTTCTTCATGGGTCAAAAAGAATTGTTCCCTAAATACTTCCAGTAATACTCTCATTTGTAGTCTTAATGGTTTTTCCAGTTATGCTCTTTTAGGTAATTCCAAAAATATTGCTTCATCTAACAATAATAATCCTTCATCTGAAAAACCATCCTCTATTCCTAGTTCTTGTAATAATACTCCTCCTGCTTCTACCCCAGATTTGTTTCAGATAAATACTTCCAATAATACGACCAAAATTTTCTTCACACCACTTTCAGACACTAATCATTATTATATTTCTTTTTCCACTAAACCAACTGCTGAAGATTATTCTGCCGATGTTACTTTAGCCCGTGAAGGAGTTCAGGATTTTACTGTTAATTTTTTAAAACCAAATACTATTTATTATTTCAAAGTTCGTGGTCAAAATGGTTGTATGCCAGGAAATTGGAGTAATATTATGAAAATAAAAACTAACTCAAAAATTTATTACAAAAATTTTTCTCCAGTTGAAACTTCATCTTTTAATTCAATTAATAAAACATCAATAAAAAATATTCCATCTCCAATTATTACTCCAGAAATTACTCCCAAACCAATTCAATTGCCAAAAGTAATAGAGACTCAACCATCTAAAAAATGTTTCTTTTGGTGGTGTTGGTAAATTATAAATTCAAATCATATTAATACAATCAATATATGACAAAAAACCCTATTATTAATGCTCTTTGTGCTGCAGCATATATTATTTTTGGTGTAACCGTTATGACCTTTGGAACTCAAACATTAAAAAATACTCCAGATACATTTTTTGCCCCAATTATTTTTCTATTACTCCTAACATTATCTGTTGTTGTAATGATATTTCTATTTTTCTATCAACCTATTATGCTTTTTATCGATGGTAAAAAGAAAGAAGCCGTCAATCTATTCATCAAAACTGTCGGTATTTTTGCAGCCATAACTATCACATTCCTAATTCTTCTTTTTTTCGGTCTCATTTAGTATTTACTTCCTATTTTCCATCTTATGGAGTTTAAATACACTATTACAGAACATTTTTTGAATGACAAACAAACTTGACATATTGTAAAGTATACTTTACAATATTAATTATGAATAACAAGAAATATAAAAAAGTCCGCATTGTCGCTATTATTTTTATAATTTCACTTATTACTGTCTCTATCTTTTTAAAGCTTTATCTTTTAACAATTTTTACTATCTTTACCGGTATTCTTTTCCTTTCTCTCGTCCATTCAAATAATAAAAATCTTGTTGATGAAAGGGAATTGTCTATTCAAGAAAAAGCCGCTGATTTTACTTATTCTATTTTTACCCCCACAATCGGTATTGGAACTTTTTTATTACTCATACCTTCTTATAGTGGCTTGAGAGTTTTTTCCAATGGTGAATTTCTATTTCTAGAATCTATCGGAATTATTTTTGCGTATCTAACACTTTTTTTAATTAGTTTATATTCTATTTCATATTTCTTTTTAGCTAAAAAATATGGAGGCAAAAAAGATGAAGAATAGATTAAAAATTTATCGAGTTACTCAAAACCTAACTCAAGAACAATTAGCCGACAAACTAGGTGTTAGCCGACAAACAATTATTGCTATTGAAAGTAACCGATATTTGCCATCAATCACTCTAGCTTTTAAAATTTCTGTTTTTTTTAAAGTTAATATTGAAGATATTTTTATATATCAAAATGGAGGTAATAAATGAAAATCATCAAAAATGTTAAACAACCGATTATTTTTATCGGATCAATAGGCATAAGTATCCTTATTTTATTTTTTGTCATCAGTTGCACATGGATTGGTTTTGATGTTAAAACCAAGTGTTTTAATGCCAAAAAAGAATATGGCGGTTCTTGTACTCAAAGTTTAATTAGTCTTTTAGAAGACAACAATAGAGGATTTAGTGCTAGAAATTCAGCTATTTGGGCATTAGGTCAATTAGGCGATCCAAATGCTTTACCAACTTTACAAAAATTTTACACAGGAAATATTCCCGACAGAGAACCATTAGATAAAACTATTAGTCAATATGAATTAAAAAAGGCTATTAATCTCACTAGCGGCGGTAAAAATATTACAATAATCTTTTGGAAGTATAATTTAGACTAAATTTTTTGATATCATTCTTAATGAAAAAATTTTTTCTAAAACCAAATTTCACTAGAAATTTAATTTTAGCCATCATTTTAATTAGTACTGTTATTTTAAATTTCCTTCATCTTTATGGTGGTAATCAATATCCATCAGTTCACGCTCTTTGTCCTGCTGGCGGTCTAGAAAATTTTTGGGCTTTTATTGGTGGTCGTTCTAATATATCTAAAATATTTTCTGGCACTATGACCTTATTCTTCTTCACTTTAGTTTTTGCTTTATTTTTTGGTCGTGGTTTTTGTGGCAATTTTTGTCCTTTTGGAGCTTTATTTGAATTTATAGCCAAAATTAAAAAGAAAAAAATTGAAATTTCACCTCAAATTGATAAATATTTAAGATATTTAAAATATTTAGTTTTAATTCTAATTACTTTTATGGCTTGGAAAACTGCCACTCTTTGGATTTCTCCTTTTGATCCATATGCCGCCTTTGCTCATCTTGGAAGCGGAAGTGAAATTTTAACTGAAATGCCAATTGCATTAATATTTTTATTATTAATTTTAATTGCTTCAATTTTTATTAATCGTTTTTTTTGTCGATATCTTTGTCCAGCTGGCGCTTTATATGCTCTAATTTCAAAAATTTCCTTTCTAAAAATTAAAAGAAGTCCTTGTTTAGATTGTAAAGCTTGTTCTAGAACTTGCCCTATGGGAATTAATGTTAAAAATCTTGAAGAAATTAAAGGAGGGGAATGCATTGCTTGTGGTCAATGCATTAATACTTGTCCAGATTCTAATAAGTATTTAGGTTTTTATTTATTTGGTAAAAAAATAAAAACTTTATCTTTTGTTTTAATTACTGTTTTATTATTTTTCTTTTCTCTTTTTATTTTTAATTCAACTGGCCTACTTCGTCTTTCAATTCCTAACATTGAAAAAATAGAAGAAACAAAAGATTATATTAAATTTGCTGACCTAAAAGGGTCAATGTCAATTGAGCTTGGTGCCCAATACACAGGGGCTAGTTTACCTGAATTTTATAAACTTATGAAAATTCCAGAAAGTGTCCCAAAAGAAACTTTATTGAAAGAAGTTTCTGAAATCATTCTTGGTTATGATTTTCATGTAATTAAATCATCAGTTGTGAATAAATAAAACAAAATTTAGTTCACACTAAAATTCTAAGTTCATTCCACTCAGCGAGCATTTTAAAACTAGTCCTATAATTTGACTTTTTCTTATAAAAAGACTAATATTCCGCCAAATAATAATTAATTCAATAATTTCATTGAAATTTAATTATTGGTTCTTTAAAAATCTGAAAATCTTTTGAAATAAAAATTCAAGGCTAAGCCTTTTCATATATAAATCAAAAAAAATTATAATGGAGGTAAAACATGGATAATAAATTCCAATCGTCTGAGTTGTATTTAAATGATGTAAAAAAATTACCCGAAAAAATAAGTGTAGTATTGTTAACAACAAGTAGATGTATGCTTAATTGCTTTCACTGCTACAATTATCCCTTAGAAAGTGATTTAAGTTTAAAGAATCACTTGCAAGTTTTACAAAATCTATATGATATTGGTGTATATAGAATTGTGTTTACTGGTGGAGAGTGTTTAATGTTATCGCACTTAATAGAATTACTTAAAGATTCTCAAGAACATGGGGTCATAAATACAGTTAGTACTAATAGTATTTTATTAACACCAGAAAAACTTGAAGAAATACATCCATATACAAAAATGATGGACATAAGTTTAAACTCATTAAATCAAGATACTAATCGTAAAATGATTAAAAATTATTTTAATGGATATGAAAAACTTATACTTCAACGTATTGATATGGTTGTGAAAAGTGGTATACCTCTCAATGTTAATGTGTTAATTTCAAAAATTAATCTATTGGATATACCCAAACTTTTGGAAGTATTAAGAGGTAAAAAAATTAACTCTGTGAAGCTTTTTGAACATTCTGCAATACGGGGCAGAGCAAAGGAAAACCATGAAATATTACACACAGGGACAGAGGAATTTCACCGTATTTGTGAACGGTTTATGCAAGAATTTCATGATATAAGTTTTCAAAAAAGGCCAACCAAAAGACTGGCAGAAAGTTATTTAAGAATCTCACATAATGGTGATTTTGAAATGTATCGAGGTGCTGGAAAAAATCAAAAAGTGGGTAATTCACTGATTAAAACAGTAACGCGTGAAGACTTAGAAACAATGCTATAACTACAAGTTTGTGGTAAATTAACCGACAAAGATTTTCAGATCACAACAGACAACCGCAGGTTTACACATTTTTGTGTATATAATCCCTGCGGTATTTTTTTAACCAAAGACTAGTTCTAATTTTCGTTACCCAGACTTGACTAAAGAACTTTTGTTAAAATGAGTTGTGCTAGATATTAAATTCAAAAGTGATAAATACAAAAAATCTCGTGGTGGATATTCCAGACTTTTGAATATTTCTTGCGCGAAATGTGGAGAACATTTATATTTTTATCAAAAAGATGGACCTGGAATATTAAAGAGAATGTATTTAGATAGAATTTACGAATCATCTAAATATTCTAATTTAGAAAATTTACCTTTAATAAAGATTCCACAATTAATTTGTCCTAATTGCAAACAATTAATAGGTATTCCTTATATTTACAAAAAAGAAAAGAGATTAGCCTTTTTGTCGGCGGAGTTTCAAAGAAAATTACTAAATCAAAATAGAGTTTAATTTATATACTGTTATTCTCTTTATTCCAAAGTGTGGCAAGTATACTTGTTATAATCAACATATGACCAAGAATCCTATCATTAATGCCATTATTGCTTCAACATATATCATCCTTGGAGTCACTGTCATGACTTTCGCCACACAGCCATTAAGGAATAAACCAGATACCTTTTTTGCTCCGATCGTATTTCTTTCGCTTTTAACATTATCCGTTGTTGTAATGGCATTTCTGTTCTTTTATCAACCGCTTATGCTTTTTATTGAAGGCAAGAAGAAAGATGCAGTAAATCTATTTGTTAAAACTGTAGGTATCTTTGCTGTTATAACTGCCATATCGTTGATACTTCTTTTTTCCGGTCTAATTTAAATTAAAACTCTAAAATTCTATTTAAGAAAGGACTAGATTTGTTATAATTACCAAATGGTTATAGATATTGAATTAACGTTAAACAGATTTGGTTTAGGAAAAATTGCCAAAAATAAATTCCAGTTTCTTTTTCTTAGATTTTCTGTTTGGGAAATTCCAAATAAATATTCTATTTCTTTTGAAATAAATTGGAAAACTAAAGAATAATATTTCATGTTTAAAAACATATGTGTGACCGTTACCTTTTAAATCCAGGAGATGATTTTTTTCAACGTTTCAGAGTTTGCAACCGTCTCCCTTCATTTCCAAAAAATATTGATGTCATCCCTGGTCAAATTGAGCCGGTTATAAATCGTCAAGAAGGGCTACCTTTAGTTTGGGTAATGAAGTGGGGATTAATCCCTTTTTGGGCCAAAGAGAGAGGAGTGGGAAGTAAAATGTTTAATGTTAAAGCCGAATCAGTCACCGCTAAATTAGGTTTTAAAAAAGCCTTTAGAAGCCAACGATGTTTAATCCCTGCCAATGGTTTTTACATTTCCTCTAATTTTTTAAATATTGATAATCGTCCTCTTTTTTCTTTTGCTGGTATTTATGACATCTGGCAAGAGCCAGTTAGTGGCCATGAAGTTTACACTTACGCCATAATTACCACCACTTCCAATTCAACCGTCAAACCAATAAGTGATCGAATGCCAGTTATTTTGCGTCGACAAGATGAACAAGATTGGCTAGACGAAAAAACTCCAATTTCTAAACTAGAATCTTTACTTCGTTCTTCATCAGAGGTTTTGGCTATTAGCCAACAATAACTACACTATTTTTATTGTTTCTTTGGTATTTCAACATAAAAGGTACTACCTTTTCCCATTTCCGATTCGTACCAAATTTTTCCACCAACATTACTCAGTAAAATTTGAGCTGTATACAAACCTATCCCTAATCCTTCTGGATAATATTTAAAGGCCTCATCTCCTCTTGTAAATGGTGTAAACATTTTTCCTTTCATATCTTCAGGCACTCCAAAACCATTATCTTCAACCTTAAATAACCAAGATTTATTATTATCGATTGTATAAATTTTTATATAACCTTCTTCCGAAGTGTAATAAACAGCATTAGATATTAGGGCTTGGATAATAATATCTATTATGGTTTTATCCATTAATATTTTTTTCACACCATCATAACTGGTATAAACTTTTATTTTTCTGTTTTTAATTGGCACTCTCAACTCATTAATAATCTCTTCTGTTAATTTAGGTAAGTCGAAAACTTCCAACTTTTTTCGAAATAATCCTGATTCCATTTCTGAAATTCTTGATATTATATTCGCCAAATTAACCATACGTTCATTAGCGTCATTTATCATTTTCCAACTTTTTTGTTCTTCTTTATTAAGAAAAGATTTCAATTTAGGGTTTAGTAGTTCGAAACCCCATTTAATAATTGTCGGAGGAGTACGCAATTGATGTTGAACAATACTAATAAATTCTTTTTTAGCCCTATCCAAAAGATTTTCTTCAGTCACATCAATACTAATTAATGCCACTTCTTCCACCTTACCATTTTGAATCATTGGATAGGCCATAGTTTTATATACTTTTCCTTTAATTTCAACCTCAAATATGACTTTTTCCCCTAACCACACTTTTTCAATATTTTTAATAATAATTTCATTTTTACTAAATAATTTCAATTCTGATTGACCTTCAATTTCATCTGAATTTATACCTAATGCTTGCAAAGCCTTACCTCTAGAAAAAATCACTGCTCCATTTTTATCCAAAGCTAATAATATAATTGGCATATTTCCAACTACTTTATTTAGATACCATTCTTTTTTTGACAATAATCTTAAAGAAATATCTCTAGCTCTACCAAAACCAATAGTAAAAAATATAGAAATAAAAAGAACTATAATACCAACAATAATAATTGGATATACCCATCCCGGCATAACAGTAATCTTTCCAACCAGATTTGATAATCCATTTTTTTCCAAGATTTGTTGGTAGACACCCTGATAACCATCGTGGATTTGTTTGATCCAATAATCTAATCGTTCAACTAAAAAACTAGTGTCAAAATCATCTTTTGTAAGGGCAAATCTTAATTCTGTTGGACTAAAGATAATATCAGTTGCTTTTAAATCAGGATACATTTCTATAAATGTAGCTCCAGAAATTTGGCTTACTATAGCAGCGTCAACTTCACCCTTAGACAATGAATCAAAAACTTGTGAATATTGATCTTTTTCTAAAAATTCAGTATTAAGATCAAAAGCATTTATATATTTATCAATACTATTACTGCCAGTTCTATAAATACTAGATTTTAAAATTGCTATCTTTTTTTTATCTAAATCTTTAAAAGATTTAATATCAGAACTCTTTTTAGCATATATTACTCCCCAACTATTAAAAACTGCTTCCTGATTAAAATCATATTCTTTTACCCTTTCCATAGAGAAGGCGACATCCACCATAATATCAATTTGCCCAGTTTTTAATCTATTCAACCCTTCATCAAAACTTCCATCCACATAAACTATCTGCCAATTTTCTTTTTCCGCAATATAACTAAGTATGTCTCCATAAAGTCCAACTACTTGTCCTTTCTCGTTACGGTATATTTTAGGTTTATTTTCATAAATACCAACTCTGACTACCCTGGGAGTCTCAGCTGACACAGTTGGTATTCCGGCTGCTGAAATTAATTTTCCGTTTGAAAACAAAAATACTAAACTTATGACTAATATCAATAATATTTTTTTTGATGTTAATTTCATCGAGATATTTTTATTGGTCCATTTTCAGCCGCGCAAGCATCAATGGCCACCATCCCATTACTGTAATTAGTTATCGAATATCCAGTATGCCCGTTTACAGAATTATTTGGATCAACTGGAAGATTTATAAAATAATCAGAAAGGTTTCCATCTAAAGTCAGACAATCAAAAGCAGCCGTCACTCCAACACAAACAGAATTACATCCAGTGGCAATTGATCCTGTAACTATTTCGTAAGTCTTACCAATAACATGAGAACCTAAACAAGTATTTAGGTTAGAAGTATCCTTTTTGTCAATTGCACATTGCATAACTCCTTGCAAGATTTCATTAACATCTTGGCTTCTTCGAGCATCGCGAGCTTCAGCCAATCTTTCTGCTGGTTTCAATCCTACTAAAACCGTTATCACCAAAATAGCTATAACTGCCACCACAACCAAAAGTTCTATTAAAGTGAAAGCATTTCTATTTTTCATATAAATTAGTTTAACATAATTAATGTTAGAATATTAACAATTATTAACTAGAGTAAAAAAAAGACAAATGAAAATATCAAATAAAATAAGTCTGAATTTTATTATTGTTTTTACTATTTTGCTAATAATAACTGGTGGAATCGTCTACTACTTTACCATCGCTATTTTCCGCGGAGAAATATTTAATAACCTTTATTACAGCGGTAGAAATTTAACTTCACATGTCAAAACTTATATTGAAGATCAGAAAAAAAACGGAGAAATTCTAGCCGGAGCCTCTATTTATCGAGATTTCCTAAACGAGTCAATTTCCACCGGCACCGAGAGTAAAGTTATCAAAAATAAAATCGATGATCGTTTAGAAAGAACACTTAGCACTGATAGTAATATTACAGAAGTTTTTATTATAAATAAAAATGGTAAAGTTATTGCTTCCACCGACAAACAACAGGTGGGTAAAGATAGAACATCAGATCCGTATTTTATTAATGGTCAAAAAGAAGTTTATTTAAAAGATGTTTATCTATCTTCAATTACTAATAAAATAAACTTTACTATCTCCGTCCCTATAAAAAACGAAGTAACAAATAACCTTTTAGGTATTTCTGTAATTCGTTATAAGCTCGACACTTTAAATGCAATCTTTAAAGATTTTGGAGAATCATATAAGACTAAAGAAGCTTTTTTAATCAATAAGGATTTTTATTTCTTAACCCCTTCATTATTCAAAGGTGATTCAGTTATTTTGAACGAAAAAGTAAATACCGAAAATTCCACAAGGTGTTTTGACCCTAAAGAAGTTGATTACGTCACTAAAAATGGCTATTCTGGTCTTGAAAAAACAATCGGTGTTTCTCAATTAATTGAATCAAAAGACTATAGGGGAATTGATGTTATCGCCACTCATAATTACATCCCTGAAACTGATTGGTGTTTAATAACCAAAATCGATAGATCAGAATTTTTAAAGGAACCAAATTTAATTGCCAGTATTTTTATTTATGTCTTTCTTGCTTCTCTTTTAATTTTAATTATTGTCAGCTATCTATTTTCTCAAAAAATTACCAAACCAATCAAAAATTTAAGTATAGGTGCCAAAATTATTGGCGACGGAAATCTTGATTATAAAATTAAAAATGATTCCAAAGATGAAATAGGACAATTATCCCAAGAATTTAATAAAATGACTGATTCTATAAAACAGTCAAGACTAGAAATTGATTTTAAAGTCAAAGAACAAACAAAAGAAATTGTTTCTAAGGCTAAAGAAATAGAGAGCAAACAAAAAACACTTTTAAATATTTTAAAAGATGTTGAAAAATCAAAAAATGATCTTGAAAAATTCAAAATGGCAGTTGATAATGCTTCTGACCATATAATAATAACTGATCCTGAAGGAATTATTCTTTTTGCTAATCAAGCAGCACAAGATATTACCGGTTTTAACAAAAAAGATATGATCGGTAAAAAAGTTGGAGATAAACATCTTTGGGGTGGTAAAATGCCAGTTTCTTTTTATCAGGAATTGTGGAAGACTATAAAATTTGATAAAAAAGTTTTTATTGGTGAAATAAATAATCATCGAAAAAACGGTGAAAAATATATTGCCATGGCTAATATTTCACCAGTTTTAGATAGCAAAAATAATGTTGTCTATTTTGTTGGAATCGAGAGAGACATTACTCATGAAAAAGAAATTGACAGAATGAAAACCGAGTTTATTTCTTTAGCCTCTCATCAACTAAGGACTCCACTCTCAGCCATTAGATGGTTTGGGGAAATGCTTTTAGAAGGGGATGCTGGAGTGTTAACTAAAGATCAAAAAGAATATATAACCAACATTTCACTTTCAAATAGTCGAATGATTGATTTGGTTAATTCGCTGTTAAATATTTCTCGGATTGAATCTGGTCAAATTATTATTAATCCTAAACCAACCGATTTAGGTGCTTTAGTAAAAGATGTTCTAAGTGAGATTCGTAATGAAACAAAAATTAAAAAACAAAAAATTATTATTGACATAGATACTAGTCTGCCAAAAATTGATATTGATCCAAAATTAATTTATGAAGTTTATAAAAACCTTTTAACTAATGCCAATAAATATACTAAGGTTGGTGGAAAAATATCTATTTCTTTGTTAAAAAAAGATAAAGAAATAATTTCCCAAATCAGTGATAATGGTTTTGGAATTCCAAACAAAGATAAAGTTCATATTTTTGAAAGATTTTTTAGAGCCGACAATATTTCTAAATTAGAAACAGAAGGCACTGGTCTTGGCCTTTATTTAGCCAAAGCCATAATTGAATCATCTGCCGGTAAAATTTGGTTTAAAAGCCGAGAAAATGTCGGCACTACTTTTTCCTTCACCTTACCTCTCATTGGTGTTAAAGCTAATAAAAAGGGAGCTACTTTAAGTAGCTGACCAATCTATCAGTGGTGATAAAACTCACAATGTGTTAGCCTTATATAAATAATATTTGTTAAAATAAATACAGTTTTAATGAAAAAAATAATAATTGCTGAAGATGATAAATTCTTAAGTAGCGCTTATCGCCTTAAATTAGCCAAAGCTGGTTTTGATGTTCAGATTGTTAGCGATGGACAAGAACTTCTAGAAATTTTAGAAAAATATATTCCCGATTTAATTTTATTAGATTTAGTCATGCCTGTTGTCGATGGTTTTACAGCTCTTAAAAGTATTAGGTTAAATCCTAAATTTAAACCAATACCTGTCATTGTCGCTTCCAATCTTGGCCAAAAAGAAGACATAGATAAAGCCAAAGAACTGGGGATAAGTGATTTTGTTGTCAAAAGCGATTTATCACTAGATATGTTAATAGAAAAGATTAATAAATTAATATCCTGATTCAAAAATGATAGTCAATAATAAAAATTTATATGATCGACTTTTAGAATTATCTGTTATTGATGAACATAAACTAAAATCAGCCTTTGATTTAGCCGAAAATCAAAAGAAAGACTTAATTGATGTTATTTATGGTTTAGATTTGGCCACTGACGAACAACTTGGCCAAGTAGTAGCCGACATGTATTCATTGCCCTTTATCAAATTAGATGACCAAGAGATTAAAGATGAAATTTTAAATACAATCAGCGAAGTTTTTTCCAAAAAACAATCTATCATCTCTTTTAATCAAAACAAAGATGGGTTGTATTTAGCTATTTCCGATCCAAATAATAAAACCGCCCTAGATTTCATTGCCAAAAAAACCAGCCTACCTCTAAAAATATTTTTTACTACAAGTAAAAATATTAAAAATTTTTGGGAGAAGAGAGATTCAAAATTAGGAGTTAGTTTTGAATCAGAAATTGAAAAGTTAATAATAGACTCACAAGACAATAAATCTACTGATACTTCAATAATTTCTTTAGCCGATTTAATCTTACAATATTCAGAAAAAAATCATGCCTCTGATGTTCATATCGAACCAGGGGAAAACAGTTCAGTTGTTCGCTTCCGTATTGATGGTGTTCTTCATGATGTCGCCACAATTCCTCTTAAAGTTCATACCCAGTTAATTTCTCGTATAAAAGTAATTTCTAAGCTTAGGATTGATGAACAACAATCAGCTCAAGATGGTAAATTTCAGTTTACTATAGATGAGGACAGAGTTGATTTGCGCGTTTCAGTTACCCCAACTATTAATGGGGAGAAAGCTGTTTTAAGAATACTATCTTCAGCTTCGCGTCAATTTTCATTACCTACCCTAGGCTTAAATGATTTAGACCTTAATAAAATTATTCAAGCTTATAAAAAACCATTTGGAATGATTCTTTCTACTGGTCCAACCGGTTCAGGAAAAACCACCACTCTTTATGCTATTTTAAAATTAATCAACAACAGGGAAGTCAATATAATGACTATTGAAGATCCTGTTGAATATGAAATAGAAGGTATAAATCAAATTCAAGTTAATCTAGGCACTAATTTAAATTTTGCTCAAGGTTTAAGGTCAATTGTCAGACAGGATCCAAATATTATTTTAGTAGGAGAAATCCGTGATCAAGAAACTGCCCAAATTGCCCTTCAGGCCGCTTTGACTGGTCACTTAGTTTTATCGACATTACACACCAATGATGCTGTCACTACTATCCCTAGATTAATGGAAATGGAGATTGAGCCCTTTATTATTTCTTCCTCAGTAAATTGTATTATTGCCCAGAGATTAGTTCGTCAAATTTGTCAAAAATGCCGTATCTCACAAGAAATTTCCAAAAAAGATTTAATAAATCTTAGTTTTGATCAAAGTTCCATTAATCAAATAATGGGGAGTGGGGAAACAGCTCGGGTGTATTATGGAAAAGGTTGTCCTATCTGTCACCAGACTGGATATAATGGTCGAATCGGAATTTTTGAAGTTATGTTTATTGATCAATCTATTAGAAAGGCAATAATTGAGAAATTATCATCAGAAGACATCTATAAATTAGCCATTAAAGGTGGCATGCAAACCATGCTTTCTGATGGAATCAAAAAAGTTTTATCAGGAGTAACTACATTAGAAGAAATTCTTAGAGTTACTAAAATCTAAACATGGCCATTAAACAGATTGAAAAAATTACTTTAACTAAGCATTTAGCCGTCATGATAAAAGCTGGAATAACTTTATCAGACGCCCTTGATAATTTATCAAATCAAGCAAAATCATCAGAACTTAAAAAGGTTTTAATCCAACTCAAACAAAAAATTGATAATGGTTCTTCCTTTAATGAAGCATTGTCTACCAACATCAATAATTTTGATGAAATGTATCGTGGCATTATTAGAGTTGGAGAGTCTACTGGTCGATTAGATGAAAGTTTTGTTTATTTATCTGATCAATTAAGTAAAGATTATTCACTTAGAAAAAAAATAAAAAGTGCCTTAATGTATCCAATTTTAGTATTAGCTGCCACTGTTTCTTTAGCTATTTTTATTTCTATTTTTATTTTGCCAAAACTTGTCGATTTTTTTTCATCATTTAATGCAAAACTACCAGCCTCAACATTAATACTCATATCCCTTTCCCAATTTATGAAAGACTATGGTATTTTATTTTTTGTTTCGCTTTTTATATTTTTTTTAGTTCTTTTTTTTCTTTTCAAAATCACTCCAATCAAACTTTGGAAAGATCGCCAAATTTTAAAATTACCTTTTATAGGACGACTATTTGTAGAAAAAGAAGTATCAAATTTTTCCAGAAACTTAGGTACTTTAATCAAAAGTGGTTTACCAATTTTTGAAAGTTTAAAAATTTGTGGTTCATCTCAAATAAATTTAGAATATAAAAAAACCATAAAAAGTCTATCTGAAAATTTAGAAAAAGGTAATGGAATTGCTGAGTTTTTAAAGAAGCCTCAATTTATACTTTTATTTCCTCGATTAGTTTCCGATATGATTTCTGTTGGTGAAAAAACTGGTTCCGTTGATCAATCATTATTTTATATAAGTCAATTTTATGATGATGATATTGATGAAACTGTTCGTGGTTTAAATACCATATTAGAGCCAGCCATTCTTATAATCATTGGTCTAATGGTAGCTTTTGTTGCCCTAGCTATCATCGGGCCTATATATCAGTTAACTGGATCACTTGGCCAATAAAAATGCTTTCACTTTAATTGAATTAATTTTAACAGTTGGAATAATGATGATCATCATATCTTCAGCTACAGTTTTTGGTTCTCGTTGGTATCTGCAAAATAATTTAGAAAGCACTAAAAACATTTTGAATAGTTCTCTTATTAAAGCTCAATCTTACGCCATGTTTAAAAAAAATAATTTAACTTGGGGAGTTTGTTTGAATGGAAATACTATCCGCATGTTTGGTGGCAGTTGTGGATCGCCAACTATTAAAGAAGATTATGTCTTGCCAATTGGTGTCGCCATCAGTGGATTATCAACAGTCACTTTTAGTTCTCTTGGTGGTGAACCAAATACTGTCCAAAATATAAATTTAAGTGGCAACAATAAAACCTACAATTTTATTGTTAATATGGCTGGAGGGATAAGTGTCAATTAAAAACAAGGGTTTTTCTTTAATAGAAGTAATTTTAGCAATTGCCATTTTTGCAATAATTACTAATGGGGGAATTGCTAATATTATTGGTGTTTTGGGACAAAATAGGCAATCAGGTGAAATTATAAAAGCTAATAATTTAGCTCAAGAAGGTCTCGAGGCCGTTCGTTCAATTGGTAATCGTGATTTTAATTTATTAACTTCCGGTACTAAAGGTATTGGTGTCAGTAGTAACCTTTGGACTTTTGATGGCACCAGTGACATCACCGATAAATATACTCGTCAGATTTTAATCAGTCCCATTTCTCGAGATACTTATGGAACATTAGTCTCTTCAGATGGGACAATTGACTCAGACACTTGGTTAGTTAAATCAACTGTTAATTGGAATTATAGTATTGGAGATATTAAACAATTTTCTCTTGAAACAATTTTAACCAATTGGAAGAGACCAATCATTAGTGTTAATTATGATGCCTTAACTGTTTATAGTAATAGTACTACTAGTCTGTCATGGCGTACCTTTACTAATTCCAGTAATACTTTTGGAACCGAAACTACATTACCAGCCGCATTATCTGGTACTCCTAGAAGTTCGGTAATAAAAACTTCACCCAAAAAAATAGAAGCCATTGCCGGCACTATTACTAGCTCTGGAGTTCTTTATATTTATTGTTTTGATGGTAATACTTGGACCCAAGATTGGTCTGTTACAGTCGGTGGTAGTGCCCTTACTCGTCGTTTTGATATTGCCTATGAAACTAACAGTGGTAAAGCCGTAGTCCTTTATAGTACTAATACTGGTACTACTAATGAATTAAACTTTCGAACAAAAAACAATTTTAGTGCCTGTGGTAGTGGGTGGTCTAGTGCCACAAATTACAATCCTCTAAGAACCAGTGGAGTAGTCCAATGGGTAAAGATGACCAGTGATCCACGAAGTAGTAGCAACACTATCGCTGCTTTGTGGGCAGATTCTGCTTCTGATCTTTCTGCTTCCATTTGGAATGGAACCACTTTTGCTAATGAACCAGCCGCTGTCACAGAAAACTCTTTAGAAGTAGTTAATATTTCTCAAGACGTTGATGATTTTGATTTGGAATATGAATCTCTCTCTGGAGATCTTATGTTAGTTTGGGCTAACAGTAGTGGTGCTAATAATACTAATGGAGTTCGTTATCGTACCTGCACAGGTGGAACTACTACCTGTACTTGGAATACGATTACTACTCCACCAACTTTCAGTGATGATGCTACTAATCTAGATTTATCATCTAACCCAAATAGTAATGAAATGGTTTTTGCTTCTATTGGTAATGATGCTTCTGATATGCAAGCTGGGTATTGGTCGGGTACTGCCTGGACAAATAATAATAATGTAGACAATAGTTGTGAAACACCATTAGCCGGAACCAAACTAGTTGCCACAGGATGGCTTAATTCTGGAGCTACCAGCCGCAGTATCGTCGTTTATAACGATAATAATAGTAACAATCTTGGCTGGTTTACTGGTAATGGTGGTTCTTTTAATAAAGAAACAGACTCTTCTATTACTCCTAATTTTACTGACCCTCAAAAATGGTATGAAATAAATGTTAATCCAAAAAGTAAAGATCAATTAATGTTTACTGTTTCTGATAATAGCTCTGATTTATTTGCCAAGAGATTAGCTATGACCGCAACACCTTCCTTTGTTTGGACTAATTCTGATGGGGGAACCGCTCTAGAAACCACCTTAAGTCAGTCAACCAGTAAATCATTTGGATTTGCCTATTGGCAATAATAATATGAACAATAAAAAAGGTTTAACTTTAATCGAAATAATTATTTATGTAGCTATTCTTGGATTAATTGCCACTGCTTTTATTACTATGTCCATTAATTTACTTACCATTAAAAGCAAGTCAATCTCTCAACAGGAAATTGACTCTAATCTTCAATTTATTTCTCAAAAAATAAGCTATGAAATCAGAAACGCCAAATCAGTTGCCTCAACAACCGCTTCTAGTCTAACTTTAGTCTCTCAAAATCCTTCCCGAAATCCAACAGTTTTTGATTTAAGTGGTGGTAATATTCGTATCGGTTTTAGTAGTGGCACCAATTGTCCTATCAGTAACCCCTGTATTTTAAATAGTAATAAAATTAATATTTCTAATTTTATAATTACCAATCTTTCTTCAGGAGACACTAAAACCCAAAACATCCGTTATTCTATTTCTGGAAATTATATAAATCAAAGTGGTCGGCCTGAATTCAATGCTTCTGGTTCAATTAATGATTCAATAGAGGTTAGATCAAGATGAAAGGAATAGCCACTATTATTAGCGTTATAATTCTTGGTTCTTTAATGGTTCTAATAGGAATCACAATGACCTTAACTTCAATTTCCAAAGGGCAAGTAACCACCCTCGATTCTCAAGTTAAAAGTAATCTAAGTCTATTAGATGGATGCGCTGAAGAGTCTTTAATAAATCTTAATAGGAATAACACACTTCCCTCAATTATTAATATCCCTTCCGGTTCTTGCAATTTAACCCTAAATTCACAAATTGGTTCTAGTTGGGATTTTTCTTTATCAACCACTGGAGCCATGTCTCCACTAAGTGTTCGCATTATTCTCAATCGTGGTTCTACCATTTCAGTTTCTAGTTGGATTGATCAATAATTTGTTATTATTAATACATATAATGAATATAAAAAAAATAATTTATTGGCATAGGTTTGGAGTAAAAATTTATGACGTAAGTAATAATTCAAATCCTGTTCTTGAAAAAGAAATTGAATCCACTGAAACTGAGAAAATAAAATCAGAATTAAAATATATTAGTAATCAAAAAATTTTTTTACTTTTATCTGATTCAATCAGCTATCTTTATGAAAAAATAATTGATCCGCCTTTAGTTGTTGATAATCTCTTTAAAGAAAATCTCTTAAATATAATCAAGTCAGATATTCCCGAAGATTTCTATGAATTTGTTTGGGATTATAAAATTGAGGACACCTCAAATAATAAACAAAAAGTTCTCATTTTTGCTCCAGTTAAAGAATTTTATAAAGTAATCAATCAAATCACTATTGATCTAGGTATTAAAATTGATGCCATCGAGACTGAGTCGATGGCCTCTCAAAGAGATCCAAATCCTATTTTAGGAATGATAAAAAAAACGGATATTAATGGAAAAGATAAAGAAATTTTAAATTTATCAATAATCCCAGAAAAATACATTATTAAGTCCGTCTTAAAAAAAATTATAATTCCAATTTTTATCGTTTTTATTACAATATTGATATTTTTTATAATTAAAAACAAATATCCAATTTCTATTAACAATCCTAATGTAAATCCAATAATCGTTCCGACTATTTCTGTTCCTTTAGAAACACCAACAATAGAACCTACTATAACTCCAAAAGCTTGGTCAGATTTAAATATTTTAGTTGAGAACGGTACAAAAATAACAGGTCTTGCCTCAAAAACAGCCTTAATCTTCAAAAAAAATGGCATTAATCAAGTCAAAACGGGCAACGCTAATAATAATAACTATATCTCTAGCCAACTAATCTTTAAAAGTGATCTATTGAAGCAAACTTATCAAGACAAATTTAAAAGTATTGTGAATATCTCTAATGAAGATATCAAAGTTGACAACCTAATAGAATATGATGTAATATTTATTACAATATAAAATTAATTATTAAATATTTTTTATGAAAAACAAATCTGCCTTTACTCTGATAGAGTTATTGGTGGTTATTGGAATTATAGCTGCGTTAACTACAGTTGTTTTTGTTTCTCTTAACCCAACTAAGCGTTTTCAAGATGCCAGAAATGCTAGAAGAACTACTGACACTGACACTATTTTATCAGCCATTCACCAGTACATAGTCGATACCGGTGGTTCAATGCCAATTGGAATTGGTTCTACTGCTTCTCAAATAGGCACTTGTGTTTCTGGTGGAGCCAACCCTTGTATTGGAGCAGAAGCTGCTTGTATTGATTTAGCCGCTAATCTTAGTTCGAATAAATATCTTAAGACTAATCCTATTGATCCAGGTAATGGATCAGCTGCAACAACTGGTTATTCTATCTCTAAAGATTCTAATAACTTATTTACAGTAACCGCCTGTAGTGCTGAAGGAACAAGCATAACTATCTCAAGGTGAATTGCCGCTTGACAATTAATAGTAATATACATTACTATTAATTAACTTCATAATGAAAGTTGTGAAGCGAGAGTTCCTAAAAGTACTCGCAAAAAGCCCTCTCTAAAAAGAGGGTTTTTTGTTTTTATCTAAAAACATTAATTGGAACTTAAGTTTAAAAATAAAAAGTAGTAGAATTAACTATGAATGAAATCTTATTTTGCCCAAATTGCCACCAACCAATAGAGGCAACTAACTTTTTCTGTTCAAATTGCGGAAAAAAAATAAAAAACCCTCCACTTTCAACCTCGATTTCAAGTCAAATATTCCTTTATCTAAAAACATTAATATTACCTCCATTCGGTCTAATTTGGGGTTACCGTTATTTTCGTCAACCAGATTCCAAATCAAAACTAATTGGAATCTTTACTATAATTATCACCATTATAGAAACTATTTGGTTAATACAATCAACTATGAGCATGGTAGACACCCTCAACAGTCAAATATATCAACAATACAATCTCTATGGTTTGTAAATTAATTCTTAAAATAAATTAAAAATGTTATATTAATTATATGAAAAATCACGAAGGATCAACAATATACGCACTAGGTATCATAGGTTCATCAGTTTACTATATTCAACATGCTTCAACTTTTGGTCAAGGAGCTTTTGGAATTTTAAAGGCCATAGTTTGGCCGGCTATTTTGGTTTTTAAGTTATTAAGTAATTTTTAATTATGAAACAAAAAAAGTCATCTATAAATGTTTTGTGGATTGCTGGTCCAAACTCAAAATTTAAAATTGAAGGGGCTAAGGCAGCTGGGTTTTTAGTTGGTTTTTGGCATGGAATCATTGCTCCACTCATCTTCTTAATCGGATTATTTGTCCCTCAAATTAAAATATATGAAACTAATAACAATGGCAAATGGTATGATTTCGGTTTCTTATTAGGGGTTGGTGCCTTTGGCGGTGCCAGAAAAGCTATCTAAACAGTCTTCTTTGTTTCTTTCTTTATAGTTTTCCAATGATATAGATAAAGGGGAATTCCCACCAAAATCATTGAAATAGATGCTGAAAGTTGTCTTTTTCGTTGATTAGACTCTTCCATTCTATTTCGTTTATCCATTTCTTCTGTTGATATCGTTTGGTTACCATCTTTATCAACTGTTTGTGGATAAGATGAATATTCTGAAACTTTAAAAACATAAGTTTTAAGGCCAAGATCAATGATCTGAACACTACCAATAACAGCAATTAATAGACCAACAAAAGAAAACAGATATAAATATAAAAGACGTATGTTAAATTTCATCTAATTAATTCTACCAAATTTAATAAGTTTCAAAAAACTTATCTTTAATTTTCTAAAATTAATTTTTTTATTTTTTTTAAAAACATACCAAATAATCAAAATTATTATCAAAACACCTAATATAAAACTAAAGTTTTGAATTAAATTTCCATTTTGGTTCTTTTCTTTTTTTAATAAAGCCTTAGTTTCTTGAAGTTTCTGATAATAAGCAAAATTAATTTCCAATCTTTGGTCAGAGTTACCTGTAATATAATAAGTTGTTTTGTTTGTTTTTCCGTTTAAATTAACTTCAACATCAATTTTCTTCTCTTTTGGCAAAAGAAATAATACTTGTCCATTTGCATCTGTTTTACCGGTCAAATTTCCAGGATTTATATTAACTTTAGCATCCTTAATTAATTTATTTTCTGAATCCTTAACAATTATTATTAGATTATTTGTTGTCATTATTTTTTTTCTAAATTAATTACTAATAATATCATCCAAATAAAGTTAATAACTTATATTACGTTGAATCTAATCAATTATTAATATATAGTTAATTATATTAATACAATGTTTTAAAAAGTGAAAACAATAAAAAATAAATATGTTAAAACAATTGTTTTCTTTTCGCTCTCACTTTTAGTCTTTTCTATTATCAGTAATACGGCTCTAGTAAGTAAAATTTTAGCTGTAAATAATTCCTCTCAATCTCAGTCAATAGTTAATACTCAAGTCAAATCAGACAACAAAGACAATTGGTTCACTAAAATTAAAAAAATTTTTTTAGGTAAGTCAGCCAGTCAAGGGTCGTCTAAATCAACTAATGAAATTTCAAATAATAAACCAGACAAAAACTATACAGAAGGTAAAATTTTAGTTAAATATAAAAAAACTAAAATTAATTTAAAAACTACTGCTGGTGCTTCAGCCGCCACAAATTTAATTAATTCCAAGTCATTAGAAAAAGAAAAAGATCTCAATTCTGAAAACACCTCAGTTTTAAAAATAAAAGATGGAAAAACAGTAGAGGAAAAAATAGCCGAATTAAACAATGATCCAAATATTGAATATGCTCAGCCAAACTACCAATATAGTCAGTCCAGTCTCCCTATTAATGATAGTTATAAAAATTCTTTGTGGGGTTTAGATAATACCGGACAATCAATAAATGGCGTTACTGGTGTTAGTGATGCCGATATTGATATGCCGGAAGCTTGGTCTATTTCTGAAGGTGTTGGATCATCTATAATAATTGCAATTATTGATAATGGTGTTGGTTATAGTCACCCTGACTTAGTAAATAATATGTGGGATGGAACGAATTGTTTAGGAGATGCCTTGGCCTACCCAATAGACGGTGGTTGTCCAAATCATGGCTATAACTTTATGAATGCCTCTAATTATGGTCAATATGCTTCCAATTTTAGCAATATTGATCCATTGGATCCAAATCAAGATTCAGTCCTTCCTAATCCCAATCCTAATCCTGGGAATCATTGGGCTCCACATGGAACTCATATAGCCGGAACCACTTCTGCTGTAAAAAATAATAGTTTAGGTATCGCTGGAGTTGCTCCACACACCAAAATAATGGCTCTTAAAACTTATTATTACACTGATGAAATCATTAGAAGTATTAATTTCGCCAATAACAATGGAGCAAAAATTATAAACGCTAGTTTTGGTGGTTATAATTGGGGTGATTGTTCCATGTATGATGCCATCAAAAATTTCGATGGACTTTTTATAATTTCAGCTATGAACGACAGTTACAACATAGATTCTGGAGATCCTAATAAAGTGGCTTATCCCGCCGGCTTTGGAATAAAATCATATTGTGGACCAGGTTTAGATAATATTATTGTAGTAGCGGCCACCACAAATAGTGATGGCTTAGCCACTTTTTCTAATTATGGCGTCAAAACAGTTAATGTTGGCGCTCCTGGTAAAGATATTATTAGTACTGGTATTGATGAAAATGGACAGTCAGTTTATTACTTTGCTGAGGGAACCTCAATGGCAGCTCCACATGTTGCTGGTTTAGCTGCTTTATTATGGGGATACAATCCTAATTTAACCCTCCACGATGTAAAAGCGGCTATTCTTTACAATGGTAATTCCATTTCATCTTTATCAGGGAAAACGACCACTGGTAAAAGAATAAACGCTCAACTTACCTTACAAAATGCCAGAAATTATAATACAGACAAAATAATTAATAACTTTAGTATTAACAGTATCGGTGTTTCTGGGATAATCAGTGGTACTAATATTGGAATAACTGTTCCCTCTGGCACTGACATAACTAATATAACTCCAAGTATTTCCACCAATTCTATAAACACAACTCCTATTGATCCTCCTTCCGATCAAGCCCAAAATTTTACTAATCCTGTAACTTATACTGTTGTCGCTGAAGATACTTCAACTAAAACTTATACGGTTGCTATGAGTTCTGCTGCTAATCCTACTCCAAGTCCCACTCCAACTTTAGCCCCAACACCTACTCCAACTATTCCAGTTCCATCCGCTCCAACTAACTTAACTGGTTTTCCAGGTGATGGTGAAGTTAGTCTAACTTGGAACGCTCCAAGTGATGTTGGCTCAAGTATTCTCGATTATCAAATTGACTATGGAATAGGTGATAGTTGGATAACTTTGGCTCATGAAACTCCAATTACTCAAACATCTACTACTATTACTAGTCTTACTAATGGTATTAGCTATAACTTTAGAGTTAGTGCTATTAATCAGACCGGCATTGGCTCAACTTCATCAAGCATTAGTGTCACTCCTTTAAATCCAGTCACTCCTACTGAAGTTCCAACTCCAACCTTAGAGCCAACCCCAACTGTTTCATTACCATCACCTCCAACTAACTTAAATGGAACTCCAGGCGATAGCCAAGTCACATTAAATTGGACAGAACCTGTCGATGTCGGTTCAAGCATTATCGACTATCAGATTGAATATGGAATAGGTGACAGTTGGTTTATTTTTAACCACGATCCTTCCAATAACACCTCTAGTAATATAATCAATTTAAACAATAGTATTAGTTATAGCTTCAGAATCAGCGCTATAAACCAGATCGGAATCGGTTCTACTTCATCGATTATTAATCTAACTCCAACAGCCACAGTCACTCCTACTGAAGTTCCAACCCCAACTCCAGAAACAACTCCTACTCCAACTCCAATTATTATTCCTGTACCATCCGCCCCAACTGATTTAACTGGCTTTCCAGGCGATGGCCAAGTTAGTCTAACTTGGAATGCTCCAAGTGATGTTGGTTCAAGTATTATCGATTATCAAATTGAATATAAATTAAGTATCGGTGATAGTTGGACAACTATCGCTCACGATATTCTTCTTACAGAAACTTCAACAATTGTTTCAGGTTTAACCAATGCTTCCAGTTATGATTTTAGAGTTAGTGCCATCAATCAAACCGGCATTGGCTCAACTTCATCAAGCATTAGTGTTACTCCTCTAAGCCCAATTACTCCTACTGAAGTTCCAACTCCAACCTTAGAACCAACCCCAACTGTTTCAGTGCCATCGTCTCCAACTAATTTAACTGGTATTGAGGGAGATAGTCAAGTAAGTTTGTCTTGGGAAGCACCATCTGATGTCGGCTCAAGTATTCTCGACTATCAAATTGACTATGGAATAGGCGATAGTTGGATAACCTTTGCCCATGAACCTTCTATAAACACTTCCATTGTAGTCAATGGTTTAACAAATGATATTACTTACGATTTTAGAGTTTCCGCCATAAACCAGATTGGTATTGGTTCAACTTCATCAACTATCAGCGTCACTCCTTTAATTCAACAAGTTCCTACTGAAGTTCCAACTCCAACACCAACCACACCAGTAGTTTCAGCCCCTAATAATTTAATTACCGTTCCTGGCGATGAAAAGGTTAATTTGTCTTGGGAAGCACCATCTGATATCGGTTCAAGTATTCTCGACTATCAAATTGACTATGGAATAGGTGATAGTTGGATAACCTTTGCTCATGACCCTTCAATTAATACTTCTATTGAAATTAGCGGTCTAACAAATGGTATTAGTTACAGTTTTAGAGTTGCCGCTATCGATCAAAACGGTCTTGGTTCATATGCCAACAGTCAAATTACAGTTCCAACAGCAAATATAGAAGAGTTAACCAGTTTAATTACAAATGCTCAATCATTATATGATTCTGCTGTAGAAGGAACTAACTATGGACAATATCCACCAAATGCCATTCCAGACTTCCAAACAGCTATTAATACAGCTACTGCAGTAAAAAACAACCTGAGCTCAAATCAAGCCAGAATAGATCTTGCTGTAATTGCTCTAAATAATGCCATCTCTTCTTTTAGAGACAAAAGAATTGTTCCAACTAATATCGGGGCCACTAATATTTCAGATTTAATAACTTATGGTACTTTTATAATTCCTGTCGGTAGTTCTCTAACAGAAACGCCAAAAGTTTCATTAGCTACCAATGTCACCATAAATATTGGTGATAGCAGTAATTCAAATACAGTATATTTACCACAAGGAACGGAAATTATTGAACACAATAACCAATCTTTTAATGCTAATGATATTAGTGCTTTAGTTGTCGATAGAAATACCATGTCAGATATTGGTTCAGGATTTACAAAAGAAGCTGCAATTCAATGGGGAATTCCTAATAAAACCCTAACTTTCAGCAATCCTATCACCATCAATATTTATGTAGGTTCAGGATTAAACGGAACAACTCTAAATGTTTTACGTTCACCAACAGGAGCCTCTGATTGGACAAGTGAGGGAATAGTTTCACCAGCTACTTGTTTGGTCAGCAATGGTTATTGTCAGTTTTCTGCCACCCAGGCTTCTTATTTTATAGCTGCTGCCTATAATCCGGTTCAAAATACCTCTGTTCAAAATCCAGACAATAATACTCCTAAAAGTTCACCAGTTTGTTCAGACACTCCTCCTTCCAATAATCCAGATCTATTTGAACTTAGAACCGTTAAGGGAAGTGTCAAACTCTTTTATAGTCCAAGTTCATCAGCCACCGCTTATGCCGTTTTATATGGCTTAAAGAAAGGAGATGAGCGTTTTGGAACCATTATTAGCACTGTTAATAATAATAATGGTATTCAAACTGCTGATATCTACCAACTCAATCCAAAATTAACCTACTACTTCAAAGTAGCTGCTATTAATGGTTGTACTATCAGTCCATGGTCAGATTGGGCTCCAGCCAAAGCAAGTAAAAAAAGCACCATTTACAAATACAAAACCATCGTTAAGAATAAGATAAAACAACTAGTTAGTATTTTCAAATAATGTCTATTATAAGGAAGGTGTGGCTGAAGGACTAGCAACTGGTGTCGCGGTTGCACTTTGATAGATAAAATTTCTCTCAATAGTAACTGTTTTATCAACAGCAGTACTTTTTATTTTTATCTGTAATTTCTTTTTTCCTGGGCTCAAATTATAAAGACAGATATCTTTATTATTAAATTCAGACCAACTATCAGTACCTAGTCTGTAAGACCAAACCACAGAACAATATTTATTATCAGTAGAAATATTTATACAAACATTATTTGTAGAGATAATTTCATCCTCTTGAGGAGATAATATTTCAATTGGGCCAATATCTTTTTTACATTCAAATTTTGTAGGAGCAATTGTTGGGCTAGGGGTTACTTTTAAATCTGTGGCAGTCGAATTTGTTGTTGTGCTTTGAGTTGCTGGACTATCAATAACAACTTGGATTGGAGTAACAGTATCAGCAGTCTTATCCTTTTCTTTCTGAGAATTAATGTTATTAAAATTAACCAATATAACAGTTATCATCATTGGAATAGAAAGAGCCGCGGTGATTAATTCAAGGTGGTGTTTCTTAAGGTTGACGTTGCCAAACCATTTTTTGATTTTTTCTAGGATTTTTTTCATAGGGGGTTTAATATAAGGATAACATTGTATCAAATTTTTGGAACTTATTAAAATAAATTTAGTTTTTTAACAAATTTTATTACCAGTCAACGATAAAATATCATCCATAATATATAAAACTTTTCTGTAATTTAGCTGAAATTAATAATATTTATTTCTAAATAATAATTATTAACAGAAAATAAAATCAAAATAAGGTATAATATAGGGTATTGATACCCCAAAGAGTTTTGTTGTAATTTTTTGATTCCGTGTCTCCTTTATTTTTTTTAAAGTTTATGAATAAATTAACCTGCTTTGATGTTCTCATTGTCTATACTGAGACCATGACTTCCAGTGCCTCCAATTCTTCTTCAGACAATCAAACACCTTTTCCTATTGGTTCTCGTAATGAAACCTATAATACTGTTTATGGTTATTTTCTTGAAGTTTGTAATGATCTTAATTTGAAAGCCGCCTTCACCACCTCCGCCGACATCATCGGGTCTGGTTCCTGTTCTAGTTTTTGGATATTTAAAAATAAAAAATGGACAAAAGTAAATTCTCCTTGTTTTTCCAGCCTAATTTTTGATAAATTTTCCCCAATTAACAATAACATCAAATCTCGTCGCCAGTTATTATTTTCCTCAAATAACATAAAGCCGTTTAATGATCCAAGTTTATTCAACCTATTTTTTGATAAACAAAAAACATATGATGAATTATCTGATCATTCTATCCCCACCATTTCTTTAGAAAATAATCTTCAAAGCATTAATGATGCTTGTAATGAATTAACTAAATTAATAAATTATCACCCTGAATCGCAAGATTTTAGCCAAGACATCATTATCATGAAAGATAGATTTGGTGCTGGCGGTAGACGTATTTATAAGTTCAAATCTGGTGAATCTGAAAAAATGTTGGAAGTTATTAATAAAAATTCTAATTTTTCTTTTATTGTTCAACCTTTTGCCAAGTTTGATAAAGGTTTTAGTTATGGAGATTATTTTTCCTCCACAGATATCAGATTAGTTTATCTGAAAGGCAAAATTATTCAGTCCTACATTAGAGTTGCTAAAGAAGGTGATTTCCGTTGCAATGAACACCAAGGTGGCCTGTTAACTTATTTGTCTCTCAAAGAAATACCCTCATTTTTGATTAAAAAATCAAATTCAATTGCTAAGATTTTAGATAAAAAATGTTCCCTTTATGCTCTCGATTTTATTATTAGTAATAGTGGAAAACCCTATCTTTTAGAAGGCAATACCGGTCCAGGTCTTGATTGGAACATGTCTATCAAAAAAAATGAATTGAAATCTAAAAAACTGATTAGACTAGTTGTTAAAGAATTAGCCTTAAGATCAGACACTCATTCACCTTCAGTCATTTCTGTTAATTTGCCTAATATAAAATCAGTTGAGCTTAGATTTCCAAATCTTGCTTGAATTTTATCTCCAGACCTACCTCCAGCAGCCAAAGAAATAGTTGACCCGCTAACCCCTAATTCATTCTCTAGCATTGGAGTATAAACACCCTTTTCTCTCAAAATAATAAGTTTCTCTCTTATTTGCTCTGCTTTTTCGTTATTTGAGTATCTATTATCCCTTCTAATTCTTCCACCCATTACCTGATGGAACGTTTCCTTGTTAGTCATTGGCGGATTATACAACAAAAAAACAATATTAGTTTATCTTTTTGTCGTTAATTTTTACTATTTCTTTATGTAAAACAGTTAATCTCTTTTCAATATCTTTAATCGCTTTAATGATTTCATCATCATCTTCCTCATCTTCAACGTAATCATCAGAGATTTCCTTAACATCATTTCCTAAATCTTCCACGTCTTCTTGGATATCTTCCACGTCTTCTTGGATTTCATCAATGTCTTTTCCAACAGCAGCAATAGTTTCATTAGCCTTATTAATTGTCATTTGAATAAATATCGATAAATAAATAGCCTCCAATGAAACAGCAGTTGTCAATATTAATAATATTTGCTCAACAGTATAACCTAAAAACTGCAGTGAAAATATTCCTATAAAAAAAATAGTATGACCAATTATTGAGATTGGTGTTCCAATTGATTTTGTTAAATTTTCAGATATTTTTTCCAGATAATTCATACAATCTATTATAGACTTTAATTTAATTTTGATATACTGCAGCAGTGAAGCAAATATTAAATACTAAACAAGCCATAAAATTAGCCTCAGCCCTAAGAGATTCTAATAAAACCCTAGTTTTAGTTGGAGGTTGCTTTGATATTCTCCATATTGGCCATCTTTCTTTTTTAGAAAAAGCCAAAAATAAAGGTGATATCCTTTTTGTTTTATTAGAGTCAGATCAAGACATTAAAAATAAAAAAGGTTTAAACAGACCAATTAATAATCAAAAAAATCGGGCAAGGTTATTATCAGCTCTTAAAATAGTCGATTATGTGGTTTTATTATCAGAAATGAAAAATGACCAAGACTACGATCTCTTATTAAACAAAATTAAACCAGATATAATTGCCGTTACAACAGGGGATAAGTCTTTGACTAATAAAACCAGACAAGCAAAAAATATTAATGCCAAATTATTAGAAGTAATTAAATTAGTTCCTCACAAATCCAGTACAAAAATAATTGATGTCCTGTCTCAAGAAAAATAAATTTATTTATTCTTGCCTTGTATAATCTGAACCCTTTCCGTTTTTAATATCTCTATAATATTTTCCGAGTTTTTAATTTTAATAATATTAAAACTAGTTCCCAAACGACCAACACTATGAGCATCGCTGTTGTAATATGCCGGAATTTCCAATTTATTAATAAATTTTTTAGCTCTTTTATGCCAAAAATTATACATTTTTTTACTTTTAAGCCTTCTTTTTAAATCGTCGTTGTGAATTTCAGCTCCATGAATTAATCCTTGTTCATACAATTTAACCAGTAGTTTTTTTTTAACAGACATTGTTCCGCTTGGAATTAACGGGTGAGCAGCAATAATTAAAGCTCCATTTTCTTTAGACCATTTTAATATTTTAATTAATGTTTCTTTTCTACTTCTACGAGCCACCTTATCAACTTTTAATTTCCACTCTTTTATTTTTAGTTGAGTTTTTTTCGGATCTATTCCTATGATTAAAAAATGCCCTTTAAGTAGCGATAATTCAAAACCAGGGATCAATCTAACTCCATATTTTTCATAAGCCTTTTCAAAATCAATTTCATTAATGCCTATATTATGGTCAGTTACCGCCAAAAAATCCAAACCCTCATTTTTTGCCGCTTTAAGCATTTTATATATATCCTGTTTACCATCGCTTCTAACAGTGTGGCAATGAAAATCAAAACGTATAAATTTTTTATTCATTATTAAATTTAATAAAATGGAAAGTATTTTTTAAAAATGCTTTCAGCTTTTAATATTAATTCTTTACTTGGTGGCAAGGTTCCTTCAAGTTTATATTTAATTCCCAATTCTTTATATTTATAAGTTCCTAAGGTATGGTAAGGAAGAATTTCTACTTTTTCAATATTTTTATAATCTTTAAAATATTCTCCAAATTTGTTTAAATATTCATCAGAATCATTAATGCCTGGAACCAAAACATATCTCAACCACATAGGCTTATTAGTTTTTTCTCTGTATTCTGCCATTTCTAGAGTATTTTTATTACTGCAACCCGTTAATTTTATATGTTGATCATTATCAATATGTTTTACATCTAAAATTAATAGATCAGTTAAGTCATAAAGTTTTTTAACCTTATCATTATCAATACTTCCATTACTGTCTAGTGCTGTATTAATCCCAATTTTCTTAGCCTTTTTAAAAAGTTTAATCATTTCATCAACTTGCAAAGTTGGTTCACCTCCAGAAACAGTGATTCCACCATTGCCCCCAAAATATTCTTTTTGATTTTTTACCAATCTTAGAATTTCATCAACACTCATTTCTTTTCCGCCACTTATTTCAAAAGTGTCAGGATTATGACAGTATAGACAGCGAAAGTTACAGCCCTGAGTAAAAACTAGCAGGCGTATACCTGGCCCTTCATTAGTTCCAAATGTTTCAATTGAGTGAATTCTCATTAACTTTATTTTTTCTGTATAAAATATTAAAACTTAGCCACAAGGCAACACCACCTATTATATTTCCTATCGTCACTGGCAGCAAATTATTTACCAAAAAGTTTTCCAAATTAAGACCACTAGTATTAAAATTAGATAGGAAATTAGGATCCCACTTCTTTATAAATAGGGCAAGAGGGACAAAATACATATTAGCCACACTGTGTTCAAAACCAGCTGCCACAAAAGCAGTAACTGGGAATATTATTGCCATAATCTTTCCGGAAATAGATTTCGTGCTGTATGTCAGCCAGATTGCTAAACACACCAATAGATTACAAAGAATTCCCAAAACCATTGCTTCAATAAAAGTGTGGTGAACCTTCAATATTGCTGTATTCATGGCCACTGTTCCCACACTTCCATTTCCAAAAGTGTAATGTTTACCTAAAAAAATAAGAACTGCTATTAATATTGCTCCACAAAAATTTCCAATATAAACCGTCAACCAATTCTTTATTAGTTTTGATATTTTTATTTTTTTATTAAAAACTGCCACAGAAATAATAGTGCTTCCTGTAAAAAGTTCAGCCCCGCCAACTATAACCAAAATAAGCCCAAGGCTGAAAGCCATACCTGCAACCAACCTGATTAAACCATAAGGAGCCACTCCGCCCCCAGCACTAACAAGTGTTGCAAACATTGCTCCGAAAGCAATAAAAATTCCACCAAAAACTGATAACAAAAAAGATCTCCACCAAGGATAACCAACTTTTTTCAAGGCCAATAATTCCATGTGTTCACACATTTCACTATTGGATAAGTGTTCTTTCACTTTAATTGAGTCGTCCATAAACTTAAATACTTTCAAAAAAAGTTCTAGATAAAACTTCTTGCTGTTGTTCTCTATTCAATTTAACGAAATTCACAGCATAGCCCGAAACTCTGATAGTTAATTGAGGATAAAGTTCTGGATGTTCCATTGCATTAAGTAAAGTCTCTTTATTAATAATATTTATATTAATATGATGAGCTTTTTTCTTAAAATATCCGTCTAAAAGAGAAATCAAAGTCTTAGTTTGTTCTTCTAAATTACTACCCAAACTCTTAGGAGTAGCGGAGAAAGTATTAGAAACACCATCTCTTGCATTTTCGTAGTTAATCTTAGCCACTGAGTTCAAAGAGGCAATTGCTCCAGAAATATCTCGACCATGCATTGGGTTTGCTCCAGGTGCGAATGGCATTCCTGCTTTTCTGCCGTCAGGAGTAGTTCCTGTCTTTTTTCCATAAACTACATTAGAAGTAATAGTTAAAATAGAAAGGGTTGGTTCAGCTCCTCTATAAATATTATGTTTGTGTAATTCTTTATTAAAACTATCAACAATCCATTGAGCTAAAGCATCAACTTTATTATCATCATTTCCATATTTAGGGAAAGTTCCTTTAGTTTCAAAATCAACAGCTAAACCTAATTCATTTCTTATCGCTTTTACTTTAGCAAACTTGATCGCTGATAAAGAATCAGTAGCCACAGACAATCCAGCCAAACCAAAAGCCATTACTCTTTTCAAATCAGTATCCAATAATGCCATCTGTGATCGTTCATAATAATATTTATCATGCATATAATGAATCACATTCATTGTATTTACATAATTTTCAGCCAAAAATGCCATTGTTTTTTCAAATCTTTTCAAGACTTCTTTATAATTCAAATATTCACCCTTAATTGGATCAATTCCGCCCATTATTCTTATTCCAGTTACTTCATCAACACCTTCATTTATTGCCAAAAGTAGGGCTTTTGCCACATTACATCTAGCACCAAAATATTGCATTTGTTTACCAGAATTCAAAAGAGATACACAACAGCTAATTCCATAATCATCAGTTCCTGCAGTCTGACTCATTAATTCATCATTCTCATATTGAATTGAAGAAGTATCAATTGAAACTTTAGTACAAAATTCTTTAAAAGGAGTAGGTAATTTACTTGACCACAAAATAGTTAAATTAGGTTCTGGAGAATGACCTAAATTATAAAGCGTTTGCAAAAATCGGTAAGTAGTTTTAGTAACTTTATGTTGACCATTTTTCCAAACACCACCCAAAGATTCAGTAATCCAAGTAGGATCACCAGCAAATAGGTCATTGTATTCAGTAGTTCTTAAATGTCTGACAAATCTCAATTTAATTATCAATTGGTCTATTAATTCTTGAGCTTCTTGCTCAGTTATAAATCCATTTTTCAAATCTTCTTCAATATAAATATCAAGGAAAGTACTGACATTACCCAAACTCATAGCCGCCCCATCTTGTTCTTTGATTGCTGCTAAATAAGCAAAATATGTCCATTGAACTGCTTCCTTAGAATTAGTGGCTGGGTTACTAATATCAAAACCATATCCTTGGGCCATTTCTTTCATTAAAAATAATGAGTTTATTTGTTCACTTAGTTCTTCTCGAAGTCTAATTTTTTCATCAGACATTGGTCCTAATAGATTCTTTTTGTCTTCTTGTTTATCCGCAATCAATTTATCCACACCAACCAAAGCTACTCTTCTATAATCACCAATAATTCGGCCTCGAGCATAAGCATCAGGCAATCCAGTTAAAACACCAGTTTTTCTGAGTTTTAACATTTCCTCAGTATAAGCATCAAAAACACCATGATTATGAGTTTTTCTATAGTTAGTAAAAATATCTAAAACTCTTTTACTAACTTCTCTGCCATTTTCTTCACAAGCATGAACAACTGCTCTTATTCCACCAAAAGGTTTAATAGATCTTTTCAATGGTTCATCAGTTTGTAATCCGACAATAATTTCCAGTTTTTTATTAATATAACCTGGTTTATGGCTTGTAATAGTTGATATTGTTTCCGTATCAATATCTAAAACACCACCAGCATCGGCCTCTTTTTTTAATAATTTTTGACATTCAGCCCATAATTTTTTAGTTCTTTGAGTTGGGCCACTTAAGAATGAAGAATCCCCATCATAAGGTGTTATTTTGTTAAAGACAAAGTCTCTTACGTTTATATTCATAGCTCGTATATTATAATTTACAAATTAAAAAATAACAGCAACTAGATTACTTATTCAATAAGTAATAATTACGCCTATAAAATTGACTTTATCCCTATCTTTTAGTAAAATCGTCCAGGCATTAACTTGTTGATAAATACTGCATTTATTAAAAAAGTTATTTGTACTTTAAAAACAAAGGAGTTGTCTGTTGTGGAAGTTTTAAACGTGTCCCAAAAGAAGATTACTGAAGAAATTATTCCTCAGGCATTAATCATTGCCAACGATTTAATTTTTGAAGAGGGAATCAATACAAACTGTATTATTAGCTATAAAAGCAAAACAGTTTTGCTTAGCCAAGAAATATTTTATAATCCAGAAAAAAACTCACCCCTAAAGAGTTCCGATTACAAACTTATAGATTCTTCACATCATGAATTAATTAATAGTTATTGTAGTGGTAAAAGCAGCCCTTATTGTCTTGTTAGTGGACCTTTTTATGTCAGTGTTAACAGTTATAGTGTACTTAATGAAAGTATTGCTCAAAGAATTATCAAAAGTATTTCTTTAGTAAGCTCTCCATCGGTTAATACCCTAAATTTTAACGGAAACATTAAAAGAATCTTACTCGAAAACAATATTGATACTCTATTGGACCTTTCTGTTTTGATAAAATCAAATGATTGTTTGGGAATGTTTCAAATTGAAGGTATTGGTCGAATTTCAGCTACAAAGATTATAAAGGCTTTTTATCCCGATAAAAAAGACATCCCTCAAAAACTTTTAGAAGGTTTTAGACTTATTTATCTCAAAGACATCATTTACCGTGTTTAAAACCAAACTCTAACAGTTAGTACAGATAAACCCTATGTTTGGCGCCAAAAGTAATTTTTAAAAAAAATTGCAATTGGCGCCTTTTTCTTGCCCAAAATATTAAGTAAATAAACCTATAGTAATTGACTAAACATTAATAATTTTATATAATCAGCGACAATTAATTTATCTTATAATTTAATTTTTTGCACTTTAAAAATTCTGTTTTTTTTAACCTTAATAAGGAGCCTTTTGTTTGTTCATTGAATAAGCAGAATGCTCTTTATTAAGAGTCGACCAACGAGTCGTTAAACAAATTTTAGGAGTGATTTTTTGTGAAGTATGTTTCTCGTTTTTTCTGTCTCGCGATTTGCCTCTGCCTTCTTTTAACTGGGTGCGATTTCGGTTCTGCATTGCCTTTAAGATCTGATATGAGTATTGATGGTCTTAATCAGGTAGTCATCTACAACCTAAAAGGTCCAGCTGGTACTGACAAAGAAGTAAATTATTCTGAGTTAAGGGGATTAAACGAAAATTCTCCTTTGTTGGAACAAAAAACTATTTTTGGAAAAATGTCTGGGTCTAAAACTCAAGATATCCAAGTAACGCTTGAAGATGGCAAAGTCTGTCAGGCTATGGGTATGGTCAAAACTAAACGTTTTGCCGGATTAACTCATTTTATGACTCTAGAGTCAGCCACATATACTGGGGTTGATGCTAAGGGAAATATTTTTGCCGGTGCCAAAATAAGATTAGACTTTAACAGGAATGCTCTTCAATATGCCGATAAAGACAAAAGAGATCTCCAGAGTCTTTGGTATTATGACATTCCTTGTCAGAAAAAAGGAGAAAAAATTGAGCTTGATTTAACTAAAGCCAAATTAAGATGTTTAGTTTTAAATGAAGCTTGGCAACTTAGATTAGCTTGGGGAAGTTACTTTTTTAATTGGGGTCATTCAGTGACATCTATTGGAGGAGAACCTTCCAAAATTCCTGGTGGTTGGTGGTTAAATTGGGATATCCCAGAGTCTAATCAAGACACTATGGGTGCCTATGACATTGTTAATAATATGGTAGAAGACTTATCAACAAGTCCTCAACCATGGTTGGAATTCAATCCATCAGGTAGATTCAACCAATCGGGTTCCTATCTTATCTACAGTGCGGGAGATGCTGATCAGTATGCCACTTTCAATCGTATTTTCTTAGATCGTCAAAACCAATATGCTGTCTTTTATAGACCAAATAAAAATGTCGCTTGGGACTATATTACAGTTAAGCCGGTTTACAATTATGAGTGGAATGATGCTGGTCAAAATATTGCCAAAATCAGGAATTTAGGCAAAGATCCTTTTAAAGGATTGCTTGATGAACGTGGACTACCCAAAAATGGCGATGATAGTGTAATTGCGGAAATGGAAAAAATTGGTTGGATTAATGCTCCCAACGCAAGTTTGGAACAAATTCAGTTCTTAGATTCTCATGATGAAATTCTGTATGCTATGACTGTTAGAGCTTACATTGGTGCCAACGACTCTTTAATTATGTTTGGAAAAGTTAAACCAGATTTAAAAACGATCAAAAGTCAGGCTCCACAGTCACAAAATTTACCACTTCCTGTTTATTATGACAACAAAGGAAATAAATTAGAGAATCAGCCATATACTAATGAGCAATGGGCCGAATGGCAAAGAGAATCAACTATTTGGAACTTTATGAAAGCTAATCCGTCTTCAGTAAAATCAGATTTAATGGTTCAATATCGTTTTACTGATAATACGAAATGGTCTCCTATAACAGGATCAGACGGAGGAGTAATTGGTTATGAACCAATAGAATGGGATCTTTCCTCATCTTATTTCTTTGACGGCGACGTAAAAAAACCATGGTTAGTTTCACAACTTCTCGGCGAAGTTGGTGTTCGAACTTTAGGAATGAGTTTTTGTTCAGGTCGTTATGAAGGAACAGGTTTACTTTTTGCTTTATCTCAAGAAATACACCGAAAAGAATTCTTTTCTGGTTATTCTCCTGAGAGTTTATGGCGTTTTGATGCTCGTGCATCTCAATTACCAGACACACTTAAAGAAGCTTGGGAATCTCTTCATAAATAAAAAAACAGAAAAAAAGAAGACTTTTTTCTTGTTTTTTTAACAAGATTTTAGTCTTCTTTACCTCTACAAATGTGTATTTGTACTGATGAGTCCAAAAGGACGAAAGGTTTTGATTTTTGCTCAATCTTTTGGTAAAATCGCTCATTCAAATATTATTTGATACAGCTTCAAATAATAGCTCTTTAAAAATAAATTATTAAAGTAACTTTTATAGCAACTTATAGATTTTTAATTTACAAATTAAAATTTGCAAGTTGCTATAAATTAGTAACTAAAAAAAATGAAAGGGGATATTTCAATGATCAACGATTATCAGCAATTCCATCCATTATATTGTATAAGTCCATTAGATGGACGTTATTACAATAAAACAAAAGAATTAAGACCCTATGTCAGCGAAGCTGGTCTAATCCAAAGAAGAGTTATGGCAGAATGTCTGTATTTTCAAATGCTTTCTTCAGTCGGTGTTATTAGACAACTAACTGCAACGGAGGTTAAACTACTGAAGAAAATTCACTTAGAAATGTCTTTTGAAGACTTATTAAGTGTTAAGGAGATCGAAAAGGAAACAAATCACGACGTAAAGAGTGTTGAAGTTTGGCTAAGAAATTATTTTTCAGAAACTACTTTGGCCGACTTAACTGGTTATTTTCACTTCTCCTTGACTTCTGAAGATATTAATAACGTTGCCTATCGTCTTCAGCTTCAAAACGCAAAAAATGACATTATTGTTCCATTAATCGATGAAATTATCAAATTATTAATGGGTTTTGCTACTAAATACAAAAGCATTCCAATGCTCGGCAGAACTCATGGACAAGCAGCAATTCCAACCACTGTAGGTAAAGAATTTTCCAATTTTGCGATTAGGCTTGCAAGAGAAAATCAAAAATTGAGAAAATTCAAATTAACCGGCAAAATTAACGGAGCCATAGGCTGTTATAATGCTCAGAAACTCCTTATGCCAAACATCAATTGGTTTCAATTTTCAAAAGAATATTGTTCCAAATTAGGCTTAAAGTGTAATCTCTTTACCACTCAAATTAACGCCCCTGAAGACATTATTGAATGTTTTCAGATTATTCAGAGAATCAACGGCATTACTCTTGACTTCTGCCAAGACAACTGGAGATATATCTCTGATGATTGGTTTAAACAGAAAAAAAAGGAAGGCGAGACTGGTTCCTCTACGATGGCTCAAAAAGTCAACCCAATTGATGGTGAAAACTCAGAGGCCAATTCTCAGATGTCAAGCGCAATTATTGCCGGTATGGCAGCCAAACTTTCAATTTCTCGTTTACAACGTGATTTGACAGACAGTTCTACACTTCGAAATATTGGTACCATTTTGGGTTATAGCTTAGTCTCTTTTAAAAGTGTTTTAGCAGCCTTAGGAAAAATCTCTCCTAATGAAACAGTTATAAACACTGCTTTAGAAAATAATTGGGCAATTTTATCAGAAGCAGTTCAGTTATTTTTAAAAATGTATTCCAGTGTGGAAGATCCCTACACATTAGTCAAGAATTTCTTTAGAGGAGAAAAAATCAATCAAGAGCAATATTTGACTTATGTCGAAACATTGCCTGTAGAATCAGAAATCAAGCAAATATTAAAAGAATTAACACCTTTTAATTATCTTGGTTTAACTGAGAACTTGGTTATTTTAGCCGAAGAAGAAATCATGAACTGTCAACTTTAGTAATTTATTTTAACTCGACCCGAGGGTTTTTGATTAATTTCAAAAATATACAACCTCGGGTTTTTTCTTGCCAAAAAATAAATTCACAAAAAAAACAGGGTGCTTTTAAGGGCACCCTGTTGTTCGTTTATTATCGAGATTGATTAGAATCTTGATCTATTACCGCCACCGAAACCACCTCGGCTATCAGAACCACCGCGGGAGAAATTATCTCTTCGTGGAGGTCTATCTTCCATAGGTCTAGCTTCGTTAACTTTTACAGATCGACCATCTAATTCTTTATCGTTCCACATTTGAATTCCTGCTTGAGCTTCCTCATCAGTACTCATTTCAACGAATCCGAATCCTTTGGATCTTCCTGAAAATTTATCTTTAATAACGATTGCAGAAACTACGTTTCCTGCTTGAGCAAATGCTGCCCCTAATGCTTCATCAGTAGTGTCAAAAGACAAACCACCGACATACAATTTTTTAGCCATTGTTTTTAAAATATTTAACTGCTGTAGATCTATTCTAAATATCTACACTTTGTATTGTATATCATTTTTGGAAAATTACTTAAGATAGTTATAAAAATGATCTATATCTTTACTTTTTATTGATAAATTAGTTAAAATTCTAATATGAAAGGTTTTTTACAATTTATTCGAGAACAAGGAGTTATTGGTTTAGCTGTTGGTTTTATTATGGGTGGTTCTATCACCAAAATGGTAACTTCTTTTGTTAATGACGTAATTAACCCAATTATAGGTATTTTAATCGGAAAAGCCGGCGATTTAGAATCCAACTATATCCAAATAGGATCAGCCAAAATAATGTGGGGTAGTTTTATTAATAGTGTCATCGATTTCACCATAATTGCTTTTATAGTCTATTTTGCCGTCAAAATATTAAAACTAGATAAACTAGATAATGCAAAAAAAACAAAAAAATAGTCAAATTTATGTTTAGACTAATAAAAAATATATTTCTTTTTTTGTTTTTTCTTCTTTTTGTAACAACTTTTATCACTTACTCTCTTTTCAAAACAGGGTTAATTCGCCAATTTAATTTTTTTGAAGAACCAATTTCTGTCTCTGGAACCGGTTCAATGTACCCCACTTTTCCTAAAGGAAATTCAAAAACACCACAAGAACAGGCCCAAGAAACAGTCAGTACTCCTGGTATGATGCCTTATCCTGTTGGTATAAAAATTTTTGGTAAAGAATTTTTTGATTATCAAATTAAACATGGAGATATTGTTGTTTTCATGAATGATCAAACCAAAAAAGCTACTCAAGAATTATATGGTCAAGCCACTGGCTACGTCAAAAGAGTTATCGCTTTGCCAGGGGATACTGTTGAAATAATTAATGGTTCCGTTATCTTAAATGGTTCTCCATTATCAGAACCATATATAGCCCAGGCTAGATCTACATTTGGTGGTGATTTTTTACCTGATTGTCGAGTTCTAAAGATTCCGCAGGATAAAATTTTTGTTATGGGTGATAACCGAAAGGGTAGTGGTGATTCTCGTTATGAGTTGGGACTAATCAGCTTTCAAGATATCAACCATGTCTTACCCCTAACCAAACAAAAGGGGATTCTTGACAAAAATTGGCGTAATACCAGTGATGACTTAAGTGATAACTCTAAAATAAAATTAGATCCTCAAGAATATCTAAATTTATTAAATCAAAAAAGAAAAGAAGCCAATTTGAAACCTTTAAAATATAATCCAAAATTAGAAAAATCAGCCCAACTTAGAGCTCAAAGTATTATAAAATTTGACGATTTTTCTTTTGAAGCTACCAGAAGCGGTTATACTCCCAAAAAAGCCATGGATGATGCTGGTTACTCTAATATTGTTTCCGGAGAAGTTCCTCTTAGTGGTTATTACGACGCTCAAGAACTTTTAGATAACTATTTTGAATTTGCTTCATCTAAAAAATTCATGCTCGATAAAGATTACCAAGATATTGGCATCGCAGCTATTGAAGGCTCAATAAATGGTTGTCCTTCTCAAGTAATCGTCCAACACTTAGGTGGATATATTCCTCCAAATTATTCAAAAGATGAACTAAAAGGTTGGCAAGATAATCTAAATAATTTAAAAAATATTCAATCAGGCTGGCAATCTTTAAAAAACCAAGAAAAATTCTACAATGATAATAAAACTGATATTGATAGGATTAATCAAATTATTGATACTAGAATTACCAATATCACAACCATTATAAACAAAATGTCTTCAAATAAATGGTTGTCAAAAGATGAGGCAGATTACACCTATCAAGATTCTAAGTTATACGACGAACAGCAAAATATTGCCAAGAAACTAAACAACAGTAATCAATAATTATTTTTTAGAAACAGCTTCCAAGAAAGCCATAAATATTGGATGTGGTGTTAATGGTCTGGCTATATATTCAGGATGGAATTGAGTTGCCATAAAGAATGGGTGATTATTTAACTCAATTGCTTCCACTAATTTACCATCAGGTGAAGTTCCAGAAATAACCAATCCAGCTTTTTCAAGTTGTTCTCGGTATTCATTGTTTACTTCATATCTGTGTCTATGTCGTTCATAAATAATATTTGCCATTCCTTCTGGTGCAATATTTAATCCATTGGAATTATTCCATGGGGCATCTTCTCCTTCCCCAAATTTTTCATAAGCAGAAAATAGTTTTGTTTTTGGTGTCAACTTACATGGCCATGCTCCCAATCGGATCGTTCCACCATATTGTTTTTTTGCCAAATATTTCTTTTGGTCTGGCATAATATGAACAACTGGGAAATTAGTGTTTTTATCAACTTCAATTGAATTAGCCATTTTCAAGCCTAAAACATTTCTTGCAAATTCAATTACCGCCATCTGCATTCCAAAACATAAACCTAAATAAGGAATATTGTTTTCTCTGGCATATTTAACCGCTTTAATTTTACCTTCAACTCCTCGAGTTCCCCAACCTTGAGGAACTACAATTCCGTCATAACCTTCCAAACTTACCTTTCCACTCTCAAAATCATCACTATTAATCCATGCTAATTCTGGAACCAATCTCTGAGTCCAAGCAGCTTGCTTTATTGCCTCAATAACTGAAACATAAGAATCAGTTAGTTTATTATCACCAGTTACAAAATATTTTCCTACCAACGCAATCTTAACTTTTTTATCAGATTTTTCTTTGTTTTCCACAAAGTTGTTCCACTTTTTCAAACCAGGAGTTCCTGTCTTAATTTTCAAACCAAGTTTCTTTAATATTTTTTCTCCAAACTTTTGTTCTTCAAAATAAGCTGGCAATTTATAAACACTGTCTAAATCTGGATTACCAATAATACTTCCTTCGTCTACATTACAAAACATTGCCAATTTTTCTTTTCGTTTATCATCAATTGGATTCTCGCTTCTAGCCACAATAAAATCTGCTTGTATTCCCATCGAATTCAACATATGAGTTGATTGTTGTGCTGGTTTACTCTTAAGTTCGCCAATATTTTTCAAAAATGGCAAATAAGTAACATGTACCTGAATAACATCTTTTGGTTGTCTTAACTTTAATATTCGGCTTGCTTCAAAAAATAATCCGTTTTGATATTCACCAACAGTACCACCCAATTCAATGATAACAATATCCGCCTTATTCATCTTTCCCGCTTTTTTAATTCTGTTAGTTATTTCATCAGTCACATGAGGGACAGCTTCCACATCTTCACCTTCATATCCAAATGCTCTTTCTCTGTCTATTACCGCCTTATAAACCTGTCCAGTTGTAATGTAATTATCTTTCTTTAAAGTTTCTCCAATAAATCTTTCATAATTTCCCAAATCTTGATCCGTTTCCATTCCATCTTCAGTCACAAACACTTCACCGTGTTCTTGTGGTCTAATAGTTCCAGCATCAATATTAAGATACATATCGATCTTAATATTTGTCACCTTATAACCCTTAGACTTTAACAGTAAACCAATAGTGGCCGCTGTTATGCCTTTTCCTAAACCACTAACTACTCCACCAGATATAAAAATATATTTCATGGTCTCATTATTAAACATATATATTTCAAATTAAATATGTTTCTTTTATTCAATTTTAATGTTTTAATAAAAATGTCCCCCTATTTTTTCCAAGTTTCCAAAGTCACTTCTCGATAATCTTTTTCCTTAGCTTTACTGTAACCTAAATTATTCAATTCAGCACTATGGTCAAATCCATGTATATTCTCAGCATAAGGAACCACTTTTATTTCATCCTCAATCGCTTTTCTAGTTTTTAGATCTTTAATAATAATGTCTGGTCTATAGTATTTAATTGGATCTGAAACCGATTCAATAATATATAAAGGCTGGTTGTTATCCAATGAAGCTGACAAACTTTTCCAATCTTCTCTATAAAAAACTGGATTTAATAAGTAAACCAAACTCCAGATTCCAAATCCAAAAATCAATAAAACTTTCTGCCAATTTTTATTAGCCACTATCGCTAAAATAAGACTTAAAACAGGCAATAAATAAACAAATCTAAAATACTGCATTAGCGGAGAAAAAAAGGAAAATCCAAACCCTAATATAAGCGGAATTATTAGCAAAAAACCCAAAGCTTTATTTCTAATTGATCCTTTAAAAGCAAAAGCAAAAACTATAATTGTCCACAATCCAGAAATAAGATAATACAAATTTTTAGGAAAAAAGCTTATTTTCCCAATACTAAATTTTAAAGGTATTAATAAAACATCCTTTATGTTTGGTAATCCCAAAACCAAATTCCAATTAACAACTTGAGACAGCATCAATTTAGAATTTTTGATTTGTATAAATAATAGTGGTGATAAAACCAATATTGATAAAATTGTTCCTATATTAGTAATAAAAAACAACCTAAACTTTCTCCTTATCAATAAATAAAGAGCCATTGCTCCAAGTAAAAATATAGATCCATAAAAACAAGCAAAGCTTAGGAAAGCAAATAAATTAAACCAAATAATATCACCAACTTTTACCTTTTTAGATTTGATTATTTTAATAAAACAATACAAAGTAATGGTCAAAAATGCAGTTGCCATCATATACATTCTCAATTCTTGCGAAAAATAGACAAAGAGAGGATTAACCGACAATAATATAGCTGCTAACAATCCTAGTTTTTTATCTTTAATTTTTTTTCCAATCAAATAGACAAAAAATATCGTCACCAATGAAAACAGAACAGTCGATAATCTCATTAAAAACACCTCATTTCCAAGCATTTTTACCCATAAATTTAAGAACATATAATACAAAGGTGGGTGGAAATCTGAAACAGAAAATAACTTAGGAATATCTAAAAAAAAGTAATGATTAGCCACATTAGCTGAAATTGTTTCATCCAGCCATAGTGACTGGTTCAGTGCTAATAACCTTAAAAGCAAACTACCAATTAATAAAAAAACTATCATTTTAGTGATTATAGCCCATATGAACTTAATGGAGAATTACCAGCTCTAATTCTTGGAAGTTCCAGAGATTTACCTTTACAAAGAAAATTACCGTGCTTAGTTGTAAAGGCCAAAGAATATCCTTTTGAATTCAAAACATTTTTAGCTTCGACACTAGTTCCTCCATAAGGGTATGCAAATATTTTGACATTGTTTAATCCATGTTCTGCTAATTTAGCATCTGCCAAACCTATTTCTTTTTCCATAACATCTTTTGAATTTGAAGCCGGATGGTGTGACCAAGTATGATTTCCAAAATAGACTAAATCTTTCATTTCTCTAATTTGGTTCCAATTTAAATAATCAGAATTATCAACTAATCCAATTGGTGTGAAAATTATTGCCTTATACCCAAACTCTTTTAATAATGGGTAAGCATATTTGTAGTTATCATCATAGGCGTCATCCAATGTAATTAATACCGATTTTGGTGACAATTTAGCTGTTCCATTAAAAAAAGCCACCAAATCTTTAGCTTCAATTATTTGATACTTTTTATCCCTAAGATATTCTAGGTGTTTCCTAAAAAAATCCGGAGTAACATTTAAACTAGTCTGATTTTTTTCCTTAGCGTCTTTCTCTTCTTCAATATGGTGATACATTAAGACATTTAATTTAATACAAGGACCATATAGTTTATTCATCTCTTCAGCACTTAAAGTTGCACTTTTTTCTAAAACAGGGCTCGAACTTGCCATTTTTTGTTCAACAACAGTCGAAATATTATCAGCCTCAATCGCCATTGTCTTTTTATCGTTAATTATATTAATGGCAAAATTTTTATCTAAGGTTTTAGATAAAATCAAAAACGCCCCAATCAGAACCACAATCGTCACTAAAATTAATATAAAAACTTTTTTCTTAGGCATAAACTATTATATCAATCAACTCTGATTATTTTTTTTACCAAAATTAATGTAAACTTTTTTAATGAAACCAGTGATGCTTATATTCGGAGGAGCTCAAGGCCTTGGTCGAGAATTGGCAGCTAAATTTGCCAAAAATCACCAAGTGATAATTTTAGATATCAATGAAAAAATTTTAGAAACCGTTGCTTCCAAATTGGATTGTAGTTATCAATTTTGTGATGTCACAGATTTTAATTCAGTTAAATTAGCTATAGAAAAAATTTTTGATAAATATCGTCATCTAGATTGTGTCATCAATAGTGCTGGTCTTTTTATTGATGGCAAAATTGAATCCAATGATCCGGCCCTTATTAAAAAAGTTTTCGAAGTAAACAGTATTGGTCCAATGTATATTTGTAAAACTATTGTTCCAATATTAAAAAAACAAAAATCAGGTACTATCATCAATATCAATTCCACCGCCAGTCTTCATCCAAAAGCCATGAATTCTGTTTATCATGCTTCTAAATGGGCCCTAAATGGATTCACCCAATCACTTCAACTAGAATTATCAGATTTCGGTATTAAAGTAGTTAGTATTTATCCAGGTGTCATGAACACTAAATTTACCAAAGGAACTAACACTGATATCTCAAAATCAATGGATCCTTCCGAAGTTGTTAAGTCAATTGAATTTGTTTTATCTCTCGATAAAGATATTTTTATTCCAGAGCTTGTAATCAAACATCTTTAGTTTTATACTGAATTACCCAAATAAAACCCAAATATGTTTACTCAACAACCTTTAGCTGCATTAATCCGTCCTAAAAATTTAAAGGAATTTATTGGCCAAACTCATCTAGTTGGTCAAGACAAACCTCTCCGTTTAGCTATCGAATCAAAACAATTTTTCTCCATGATTTTTTGGGGTCCTCCAGGAGTAGGGAAGACAACCCTGGCTCGAATTTTAGCCAAAGAAGTCGATGCCCAAATTTTCGAATTGTCAGCCGTTTCCGCTGGTAAAGACGACATCAGAAAAATAATTGCTTCAGTTCTTCCTCTTCAAAAAACCATTCTATTCCTTGATGAAATTCATCGTTTTAATAAAGCTCAACAGGATTTTTTATTACCCTATGTTGAATCAGGTATATTAACTCTAATTGGTGCCACTACCGAAAATCCTAGTTTTGAAATAATTTCTCCACTTCTTTCTCGTTGTCGAGTTTTTGTTTTAAAGGAATTGTCTGACTCCGAAATTGGGGAAATTATTACCAGAGCTGTTAAAACCCTTGGAACAACAATTAAAAAAGATGCTAAAGATTGGTTAGTCCAACTCGCAAATGGTGATGCTCGTCAAGCTTTAACCATGATCGATAACGCTTATACTCTTTATAAAAAATTAGATAAAGAAAGCTTAAAATCAACTCTACAAAACAACTTTTTAAGATTCGATAAAAAAGGGGATGAACACCACAACACCATCAGCTCATTAATTAAATGTATGAGAGCAAGTAATGTGGATGCTTCCCTCTATTATTTGGCTCGTCTAATTGAGGCAGGAGAAGACCCTAAGTTCATTGCTAGACGAATGGTGGTCTTTGCTTCGGAAGATATTGGTATCGCTAACTCATCAGCTCTTATGATGGCTAACGAAGTTTTTAGAACTTGTGAAACTATTGGTTATCCAGAGTGTCGAGAAAATCTCGCTCATGGAGTTGTTTATCTTGCCAAGAGTCCAAAAGACCGCTCTGCTTATGAAGGTTATTTAGCCGCTCTGGCTGATGTTCAACAACATGGCAACTTACCAATTCCTATGTGTCTCCGTAATCCAGAAACCAAATTAATGAAAGAATTAGATTATGGGAAAGGATATGAAATGTACTCTAAAGAAGATTTGTTACCAGATAAATTAAAAGGTAAAAAATATTTTAAACCCAAAAAATAAATGGATAAAAAGATTAAAACAATTGCTAAACAAACTTATAGGAATTTTAACGAATTTATTTCAGACCCATCTGTTACTGCTTTATGTCAATTAACACCAATTTCAGCTGTTATATCAACCTATTTTGTTTCATCATTTCAACAAGAACAATATCAATCAATTTTAGATTTTATGGACATTTTAAATAAAAAAGTCCAATCAATTGATAATAAAACATTTTTTAAAGTCGATGTTTTTGAGACAATAGATGGTAAAAGGATGTTGGGGAAAGGACTTAGGAGTATAACTAGAGATAATAGAATAGAGAAATTAGAAGCAATGGCAAATTTAGTAATGAACATTGTGGGTAATACTAATATTTCATTTGATGAAAAAGAAATTTATATTGATATTTTAGACAAACTAAATTCATTAGAACTATTAATTCTATGTGAGTTTGTAAAAGTTATAAAAATAAGAAATGTTGATTATCTTCGTGGAATAGGATGGGAAAAAGAATTTGTAAAATTTAAAAACAAAGGAATTTCAAAATCATTGTTTTCAAAATCAATTAGAACACTAGAAAGTAATGGTCTAATAAATAAAAATGACGCAACAGTAGTAACAGAAGAGAGCACACATTTTGTTACAGAATTTGGGGAACAGTTCTATAATTATATTTCAGAAGTTATATCAGATTATCATTAATAAATAAAAATATGATAGACGACAATTATCTTTTCTGGAAAATTAGAATAAGTGATGTTCTTGAAATTGAAGAAGACAAATTTTTAAAAGAAATTGATGGTTTGGATGGTAACAGAATACTAAATAGCTCTTTTGAAGAATTGGTTAAATATTTTAAAGATAAATATTACATTGAACCTGTATCTTTACAAGAAGATAAAACATATATTGACCAAAATGAGTCACAAATTGATGTTAGCCGTGATTTTGATAGAGATTTTATAACGCCAGGGCCTCATTGCATTACTGGGGTTAAAGTAGATTTCTATGTTCCCTTTGAAGGTGATAAAAATTTATTTTTTTGTCAACCATCAACTTTTAGTATAAATCCACCTCGCGCTGAAGTTAATGAAAATGAGTTAATAATATCTGTTCAAAAACCGAATCCAGACTCAGACCAGATGAAAAAAGAATTTGAAAGCTGTTTAGAAACAATAAAAACACATATAGAAAGAGTCAATAATTCGGTTAGAGAATTTAATGACCAACTTGAAGAAAAAATAAGAAATAGACTTACTTCTAGACAAGAAAAAGTAAAGAAAAATGAGAATTTAGCTAATTCATTTGGTTTTCCTTTAAAAAAAAGAAATGGGGTTTCAGAGACATATATAGTTCCTGATGTTAAGAAAAAAATAACTCCACAACTTCCACCAATAAGACCTAATACACCACTAGAACCTATTCTTGATATGAACGAATATGAAAATATTTTAAAAATTATATCCAATATGGTTACAGTAATGGAAAGAAGCCCGAAAGCTTTTATTGGAATGGAAGAAGAAGACCTTAGAACTCATTTTTTAGTTCAGTTAAATGGGCAATATGAAGGTCAGGCTACAGGCGAAACTTTTAACTCTAATGGGAAAACAGATATTTTAATCAGAACAAATAATAAAAATATTTTTATTGCTGAATGTAAATTCTGGAAAGGAGAAGAAGGCTTTAAAGAAACAATAAATCAAATATTAGGTTATACATCTTGGAGAGATACTAAAACATCAATTTTATTGTTTAATAGGAATAAAAATACAAGTAATGTTTTATCCCAAATACCAAACATATTAAGAAATCATCCAAATTTTTCTAAAGAAATTGAATATCAATCAGAAACTGGTTTTAGAGTCGCAATGAAAAATAATGGAGATAATGAAAAAGAACTAACCTTAACAGTCTTAGTATTTGATATTCCTACTGAATAATTTTCATTAAATCTTCTTCATTTTCATACCCTTTTATTTTTCCACACAACATTCCAAGCCTATTGCTAATTCCGTCACTCATTAGCCTCCAATTTGTAGTTTCCAATGCCTTTATAATAGCTCTTCTCAAATCACGACTAGAGTCATAATCGCATCTTTCTGTTTTATTATCCTGCACAGTGAAGGGGATTATTACATATCTATCTACCTCTGGCTTTTCAAAATTAAGACAAATGTAGCTATTTTCTTTTACGGTTTTATCAATTAAGTTTTGCATTTCACCAACCTTTAGTTTTTTAAGTTCTTTCATCTTTTGATATTTAGGATTAGTTTCTTTTTCTTTTATTTCTTCAATTTGTCTTAGTGATGACTCCATTCGTAGTTGACTAGAAACATATTTGTCTCCATCTTCTTTTGACAAGCAAAATAAACTTCTAAATTTTTCTAATAAAAGTTTGTCATATTTCTCTTTTTTATTATGTTTTTCTTCATCAACTTTCAAATCCCAAATCTCTGTGTTTTTATAACCACACTTACAAGTGTAGTTTGTTGTAATTATTTCATCTTTCCTTATTTTTTCTGTATTTAACTCTTTACTACAATCAGGGCATTTTTCCACTCTTGGCTTATAACTCTCACCATCCTCAAAAATACCTTTTCCTTTATGACACTTTGGACAACGGAAGAAAAATAACATTCTCATTGGCTTATCAGAAAAGTCGTGAAGTGATTTTCCGTCTAGTTCCATCTCCCAATTACATCGGTCACAAAACACACTTGTAGGCTCTTTAGCGTTGTCGTATTTATCCTGTTTAATTTTGTCCTTTTCAATCCATTCATTTATTGTTTTTTCTTTATTTCGATACTCTTCACCTTTTTTGAAATACAAAATATACTCTCCTAAAGCTCCTACAAATCCTTTTTTATCAGCCAGTTTAAACGACTCAATCTCTTTTTTATCTTTTTCTATTTTTCCACGCATTACTTCAATAGAACGAATACAATCCTTTATTGTGAGAAGGTCATATAAATCAATGTAGTGTTGTTTGTCTTTTATATACTGTATATTTAAATTTTATCAAACCCTGTACTTCGTATTTTATTTGGGTAATACTTAATATATAAATTAAAGTAAATCTCCTGTTAAGATATTAAATACATAATGAAAAATAATAATGTTAAAAACATCTATAAATTAGCAGAATTGTTTTGTGGTCCTGGTGGTTTAGGACTTGGGGCAACTCTTTCGTCTGTAGTCGATAATAAAGGTAATGAATACTCTATTAAATCTGTTTGGGCCAACGACATTGATGAAAATATGTGTAAAACATACGCTAGAAATTTGCATAATGGAAAGAGAGACAATGTAGTTTGTGGTCCAATCGAAAAGATAGATTTAGAAAAAATACCATCCTTTGATGGATTAGCTTTTGGCTTTCCTTGTAATGATTTTAGTGTTGTTGGTGAACAAAAAGGGTTTAATGGAAAATATGGTCCACTTTATACGTATGGTGTAAATGCAATAAAAATACATAACCCAAAATGGTTTCTTGCTGAAAATGTCAATGGATTACAAAGTGCTAATAATGGAGAAGCATTCAAAAAAATACTAGATGATTTAAAAAATGTAGGACAAGGTTATACACTAACTGTCAATCTTTATAAATTTGAAGAATATGGAGTTCCCCAAACCAGACATAGAATTGTTATTGTAGGAATTAGAAATGATTTAGGTTTAAAATTTAAGGTTCCAGCACCAACAACCAAAAATAAATATGTAACAGTAAAAGAAGCTTTTGAAAATCCTCCAATAACACCTGATTTACCCAACAATGAAATAACTCGTCAATCAGCTGAGGTTATAGAAAGACTTAAATTTATTCCACCAGGTGAAAATGCTTGGTATTCAGGTATACCAGCTCATTTACAATTAAATGTCAAAAAAACAAGAATGAGCCAAATTTACAAAAGATTACACCCTGATAAGCCATCATATACCATTACTGGAAGTGGTGGTGGTGGAACTCATGGTTATCATTGGAGCGAAAATAGAGCCTTAACGAACAGAGAAAGGGCCAGAATTCAGACATTCCCAGATAATTTTGTCTTTGAAGGAAGTAAAGAAAGTGTAAGAAAACAAATTGGCATGGCAGTTCCACCCAAAGGAGCTCAAATCATCGTAACAGCTATTCTTAAAACACTTGCTGGAATTCCTTACGAGTCAGTCAATCCAACAGTAATTGAGTCTATTAAAGTTTAGAAATTAAATCCTTCCAACTATTAAAATCCTTGTGTAGGTCACCAGATTTTTTAACATATCTAAATCCATCAAAATTTTGTCCAGGTATGCTATTTACTTTTTCTAATTCAGATATAGAACACCAACCAGCAATTTCACATTTGATATTTTCAAAAGATGGAACTTTATCCTTATAAGACGCAAAATGTTCTTGTCCTTTAACCGATGACATTACCATATCTTTTGTAAGTCGTAATAAATGGTCATCTGGTAAATCTGGTCTACAAAAAATATAAAAATCTGACTTACGGTTATCCAATGTAATTTCTTTTTCACCTAAAACTAAATATGAACTCTTTGGTTTAGATGATTTAATTCCTATTCCTATTTGTGGTTCCACTATCTTTCCATCTTTATAAATTCCAACCACATCTTGAGGCACTATATCGTCACGTATTTCAAAATCCAATTCAATATCAACATTAAATTCTCTTTTAATAAACTTTTTGACAGCAACTTCTCCTAATTGACCTTTAACCCAATTTGTAACTTTTTGACCAAATTCTCTTTGCCTTCCAGTTCCCCAATCAGAAATAACATAACCTCTGAAATGTTGAGCCAAGGCGAAATCCAAACATTGAATATAATCGCTTAAATCTAATTCAACAGTTCTCCAATTAAAACTTTTTATCCAAGCCGTTAAAACATCCTCATCAAAATAAAATCTTCCTTTATCGTTGTCTCTTGGTAATGATTTAAATTCACCAGCATTTTTAAAGAAATTATCAAAAGTTTTATCATCCAATCCTAAAAATTCAACAGCTTGTTTTTTGTTTAATGGTTTATTCATAATGTATTTTACAACAAACATTATCCTTATATTTTTTATAAAGTACAACTAAACTTTACTTTTAACTGCTATAGATTATACTCCGTTTAATTACTAATTAAACACAAAAAATGCCTAACAATAGGCAAAAGGAGATAATATGGCAGTGTATTACGAACCACAGTTAATTGATGGATGGAAATTTGATGAGGTAACCTCAGCCCTTCAAAAATGTATTAGGAGAGGGCTTGAGTATGAGGCTTGTTTCTTTGCTTACATAATTCACCAGAGTAATTTTGGCCCGTATCTTTGGCGTAGGCTTTCAATTATTTGCTCAGAGGATATTGGGAATGGAAACCCAAACGCAGTTTTAATCCTTAATTCTTTAAAGGATAACTGGATGGATTTCCATAAATATAATAAGGAAGTTTCATTAGGAAAATTTCTTTTTGTGGTTCATGCAGTTTTATGTTTGTGCAGGAGTGAAAAATCAAGAGAGGATGATAATATCTCTAATTTTATTGAAGAAAATTACAAAGCCGGTAATAGATTAGAAATTCCAGAATTTGCTAAAGACTTTCACACTAAAGATGGCAGAAAAGTTTGGGGCAGACTGGGAGATTTAAATGATAATTTAGAAGCTACCAGATTAAGACTGTGGAAGAAAGAATGGAGCAAATTAAATAAATTAGCCTACCCAGACAAATGGGAAGATAAGATTTTAGGACTTTGGATGGAAAAAACCAAGAAAAAAGAGTGAAATCTCTACTGCGGGTAAGTCGTCTAACAGTAAGTTTTATTTAACAATTCATCGTGGCCTTCAACAGTGTTTATAAAAAAATTGGAAAAATGATAAAAGAAATCCGAAATGAGAAAGGTATTTCTCAAGAAACACTTGCTATGGACTCACATTTAAACAGGGCTTATGTTGGCTACATTGAAAGAGGCGAGAGACACCCGTCCGTAGAAACTATCTACAAGATATCACTAGCATTAAAAACTCCACTTTATTACTTTTTTAAATTTGATAATGAAAAAAATAAATCCTAACTCACCTAAAACAATCGCTCTTATTGGTCTAAGTTTGTTAGTCATAACCATTGTTTTTTCCAGTAATTTCTTAATCGGTACTTTTTCTTTCCTTAGTGGTTTTTTATTTTTAATAATCTCATTAGTTAAAATAATAATCAGTAAATTTTTTAAATCAAAAAAAATAAGAAAACCATTCAGATTTTGGGTTATTATGGCAATTTTCCTACCATTGCTCTTTTTAGTTTTATATTTCGGTAGTAAAAATCCATCTCCAAAGAAAGAAAAAGTAAATCAAAATAATCCAACAGAGTTAATAACTCCAACAATAGCAACAGAAAAAAATAAACAAACAGAAACAACCTCACTAACAGTCATCACAACCCCTCAACCGACATCAAAGCCAACACAACCAATCACAACCCTTGAAAATGGAAAAATTGTCTTTAATGAACTAGGTTGGAAAATTTATGCTAGCCAATTTATAAAGTCAAATTCAAGTTTAAATAATGATTGTAATAAAGACATGGAAACCTGCCCTTATTGGGAGAAACTAGCAACACAAAATTCTGTCAGGGTCAGTGATGTTAAATTTATATTCTATGAAGCAAGTTCTGTAGCTCTTAACGATAAACATCAAAAAATTTATGATAATTACAACACAGGATTATATTCACTTTCTGAACAAACATATAATGCCAGTGAAGCATTTGAAAAATCATTTGCATTGGAAAATGGGTTGAAAGATTTTGAATTAAAAGCAATTATTGCCAAAGGATTATTTTATAAACCAGATACAAGTTCCCTTGAGACATTCGTCCGAGAAACTTTAATTAAAACCAATAAAATTATCAATGAAAGAAACATAGTAAAAATTGTTGTTTTCAATAACGAAGAAACAAAGGATACCAGCTTAGACAAGATAGTTCATATTTACTACAAACCAGACTCTGCTTGGGATGAAAAAAGTATTGTTAGTGATACTGTCAATAAAGCAGTTAATTCTATGAAATTATTTTTTTCTAAATCAGAAATTACTCACATAGTTTTTTGGACATTAGGTGACTTTACAGATAGCTATGGTAAAAAATATGAACAAACAGCTTTAAGGGTTGGATTAAGCTCAGCTACGGCTAGTAAAATTCAATGGGACAATTTTATTCCCATGGTGGGGTTAGATTACAAGAAACTATTTGATATAGCTGATGATAAATATGTTCATAATTCAATAGCCGACAAACTTAACTGGAATTGGAGATAGATTATCTTATATAAAAATAAGACGGATGTATCAAAGTAGGACAAACTAATGACAGAGAATGGAGTATAGGTGATTTATATTAAAATACAGAAATCCTATAATCTAATTATTTACATAAGCAAAGAAAAAGTATATCAAACTATGATTAAGTAGTGATGTAGAGTGGATGGCTATGAGATAAATTTACCATGAGATAATCATTGTAGATGCAAATACAGATACATATTAGTGAAGATATTGTTAATGAAAACGATATAACCATCATAAAACTTCTTGAAGTTAGTTTGCTTTTTGAAAAAGAGGTAGAAAAAATCAGAAATAAATTCAATATCAATGAAGGCTCTTTTCATTTATATTCTGAAAATCTTAATAAATACAAGAAACCAATTAAAGAGGCTTTTAAAAGTATTAAAGATGATTATAAAGAGAAATTAAAAGACAAAAAATTACAAGAAGAAGTTACATCTTTATGCCAAAAATTTAATCTTGATGAAAGATGGTATTCGGCAATAGCCGAAATAGTATTGTTTTCTAGTGTTACTAATCTTAATGATGAAATTTATTGTTGGGTATCAAAAAATTATGATAAACATATTTTAATTAGTAGTCCTTCAATAATGATAAGTATTCCAAGCGATACTAGTAAGGAAAAAATCATCCAATGGATTAGAAATAATTGGGGAAAATATAGACAAGAAGCTCAATTAAATTCCGTTTTAAAAAAACAAAAAGGAATACCTTTATTTGATTTCATTGAATTTGACCAAGAAATAATTAAAATGCACGAGAGACAAAATATGAACCCACATCAAATTTCATTAGTAATGGAAAAGAAATACGAAAATAGTAAATCAAAATGGGAACAAAAAGTGAATGAAAAAATGATTGAACAAAGGCTTAAACGATACAAAAAACTGTTTAATTTGAAATAGAACACGAAATCATCGATTTGGTATTGGATACAGATAACGAGTTGAATTTTATTATGTATCCATGCAAGATACAAATTTATATTCAACAAGAGACCTCTATTTTTCTAGCTTTTTATTAGCCACTAATCACGACCTTCAAGATTTGTCTTTTGACAATCTAGGAGGTTTTTTTTGGTTTGTTTTTGAAGATAAAGACGAGTGTGAAAAACTGGAAAAACTTTTTCAATTCAACAAATTAACTGTCAACGCTAAAGATATGGCTGAGTCAATTAAATATCTTAAAAGAAGAGTTTCTAAATAATTATTAATTAAATACAAATTATGAAAAAAATAAATGCGTTTGGTAAAAAAGTGTCTCGTGAAGATGCTTACAAAATAATTATTAATGATTATATTGTAGACATTGTTTATGCTCAAAATACGGATGTTTTGGAATTTTTTCTTATGAATGGATGGCCGTCTCTTGAAGAATGGAGTGATAAAGAATTGGAAGAATTTATCTCTGAACTACTTATTGAAAATCAACCAACTCAAAATGATTAGTTTTTACTAATATGTTTCCAATATTCACATCCATATATGACAGACGCAATAGATAAACTCGACAAACCATTTTTATCAGAAGACGATAAAAGAGAAATTGAAGAGTCAATTAAAGAAACGGAAGGTAACCAACTAACTTTTAATAGATATGGTAATCCAGATAAAACGGAAGGTTTTATCGTTAAAGGGAAGGATAGTATGGTTATTGATGGTTTTGGAGTCGAAAATTTTCCAGAAAAAAAAGAAGAAGTTGCTATTCATTTAGCATTGGCTTTAGATGACCAAGAAAGTATTGCTTACTATCAAAAACTAGCCAGAGAAAGAAGAAATGACTTTTTGAAAAATTGTTTAAGACTTACTGTTGATGGAGATAAAAATAACAAAATTAAAACAACAAAAGCGAAATATTTTACAGGGATAGTAAAAGCTAGAACCCAAGAACAAGAAAGAATTGAAGCATACAAAAGAACTCATTATTTCAATAAGCGTTAGTTGGTTATAAAAAGGAAAACTATGAAAAACAAAAAAAATACTTGTCAACAAAGTGACAAAAATTCTACAAAACAGATAAGAATTGATGCCGGTCTTCATAAACTACTCAAATTAAAAGCAATCAATGAGGGAACGACTATTAAGAGTGTCTTAGAGGACTATTTAGCCGAGTTGTTAGCTGTTGATAATCAAAAATATGAAAATTAATAAAAACAATAAAAAATATCCATCAAAAAGTGGAACAAATCTTTTAGAGATACAAACAGCTGATAAAAATAATCTCTCAAAAATTATTGGCTCTTGGTTGGCTATTCAATTAAAGGAGGTAAAAATGAAAAACTAAATTTGCCTATGAATAGGCATAAAGTTATAATTTAATTATTAAATAAAAATGAAAAATATAGATAAAAAATTTTATGTTACCGAACAAGACGAATTCTTCATTCAATTAGATAATCGTCATGTTCTTTATATGAGAGCTCTTAATAAAAGCATTAATCGTCGAAAAATTATTAACGATTTAATAAACAAGAAGATGAAAGAATTAACAATTCAAAACTACTAAAAAGGCCAAGTAACTACGAATTACTTAGCCTTTACACAAAACTGTGCTTCAAGACAATTTTAACACTAGTTTAATTTCTAATAACAGTTCTGTCTCTTTTATCGACAAAATAAGAGAGACAGAGCACAGTCGTCAAGTTGATTTAAATTATCTTGAACTTCTTAAACAACCTTATAAAATCAGGGTAGCCATTTATCTTCGGGTTTCTACCTTGAAACAAGCAGAGGACGAAAAAGTATCTATACCAGAACAAAAAGACTCTATTGTTTTAGAAATAAATCGTCATTCTAATTGGGAGAATATATGTATCTATGATGAAGGCGGAAATTCAGGCAGTAAAATGGAAACAAGGAATGAATTTGAAAGAATGACTAATGATTGTAAGCAAGGAAAATTTGACTTAATTATTGCTTGGAACACTGATAGATTAGCTAGAAATGTTGATGAAATGACTGCCTATAGAACAGAAATGCGACAGTGTGGAGTTCAGATTACTACTGTAATAGAACCATCTACTGTAGTAGACCCAAGAACTTTGACTCCTAAATTTAAATCACAGGAAAAAATTTTAAATTTTTTTAATGACTGGAAAGCAGAAGCAGATAATGAAACTAGAGTTGCCAGATTTGGTTTAGGAAAAATTGGTAAGGCTAAAAAAGGGATAAATCCCTGCAAAGTTGGTTGTGGTTATAGAAAGATGGTTGTTTATGAAAATGGTGACCCAGATAAAAAAAGAGAAGAAGATGTAGTAATAGAAAAAGAAGCAATTATTATCAGAGAAATTTACTTTATTTATGACACTAAGGGTTGGGGATTTAGAAGAATTGCAGACCATCTCAATTTAAAAGGAATTCTGTCTCCAAAAGGTGGTTTATGGAGTTATTCGACAATTAAATACATTCTTCAAAACCCCACCTATACAGGATTAGTTAGATGGGGTTGGAGATTATCAAAAAGTAAAGAAAGTCGCACCAGATTAAGACAAGGACATGAAGGTATTATTGTCCAAGGAAAACATAAACCAATTATAGAGCCAGAGCAGTTTCAAAGAGTTCAAGATAAAATGATAATCAGAGCTAGATTAGGAGGTAGAGCTGTTGCTTCAAAAGGGCTTCTATCTGGGTTAATTTTTTGTGGCAGATGTGGAGGTCATGGTTATCTTTGGTCTAGTAAACCAACAAATAAAAACCCATCAGGAGCAGCTTATTTATGTGGTAATTATTCACAACATGGAACATCAGTTTGTCCTAGCAGATACTTAATTTCAAAGAAAATAGTTGAAACTGCTGTTATAGAAAAGATAAGAGAATTAGCTTCTAATCCAGAGGCTCAAGATGAATTTGTTAAACAGAATAAAAGTAATAAAACAAAAGATATTAAACTTCAAATTAAGACTATACAAAAAATTATTGAAGAAAATAAAACTAAAAAAGAAAGAATAAAAAATTTACTCATTAATCAAGATTTTGAAGAAAAAACAGCTACTGAATTTAAAAATGAAATGACAAAATGTGATTTACAACAGATAGCTCAAGAAAATAATTTAGAAAAATTAGAAAAAGAATTAACAGGGGAAATAGAAACAGAAAAAATGACCAAAGAAACTATTTTATCTTTAATGGATTTTGATAAGATTTGGGAAAATTCAGAATTGGAAAGAAAGAAAATGCTTTTAGCCACCATAATCAAAAAAGTGGTTGTTAGTGGTGATAAGAAAATTTATATTGAATTCAATCACTAAAAAAATCGGTTGAAATATAGAATTTTAGGTATAAATTTGGTAAAATATACATTAGGAAAAGTGAATTATGATACCGACCTACATTTCAACACCATCACCGATTAAGTCAAAACCGTCATATGTAATTTATTTTGAGTATTGTCATCAAATAAAACCAACCCCATTATTATGCGAACTACCAGATGAATTGGCAAAAAGAGGAAAATTACCAGATTTATTATCAAACAATTCCATTACTGCTTCTGGTACTGTTTCTGGAGTTTCAACTTCAACTATTCAATTAGGAATGCAGTATGAAGTAAAAGCTGAAAAATAAAGTGTAAAATTATTTTGTACCTTCAAAGTTTTGTCTGGGTAGTCTCAAACATAAAAAATACGGAAAATAGCTGATAATTTAACCATTTTTACAATTATCATCTACACTACAACACCATCTCTGCCTTTATTAAATCTATGCGCGCCAGTAATACTGATGCTGCTCTCTACTATCTAGCCAGAATGGTTGAGGCTGGTGAAGACCCAAAATTTATTGCTCGTCGTATGGTTATTTTCGCCAGTGAAGACATCGGCATTGCCAATTCTTCAGCCCTAATGTTGGCTAATCAGGTCTTTAGAGCCGTTGAGATCATCGGTTACCCTGAATGTGCCATCAATCTTGCTCATGGAGTTGTTTATCTCTCAAAATCAGCCAAAGAGAGGTCATCTTACGATGCTCTGAGGTCTGCTCAAGCCGATGTTAGAGAATCTGGTAATCTTCCAATTCCGCTTAATATCCGCAACGCTCCAACTAAATTAATGGAAGATCTAAACTATGGTAAAGGTTATGAAAAATATTCAAAAGAAGACTATCTCCCTGATAAACTAAAAGGTAAAAAATATTTTAAAGACAAAAAATGAAAAATATTAATGCAATTATTTTTGATTTAAACGGAATTTTTTTAAATGGTGGGTCTTTAAGCCAAAGGGTAGAGGATAAATTTAGTATCGATAAAGATTTCTTTTGGAATGAATTTAAAGAAGCTTTAAAAATCGCTCGTACTCCAAAAGAAAGATCATCAGATTTATGGCAACCGATTGCCGATCTTTTAAATTTAAGTATTAGTGATTTTTTGGATTTTTGGTTCTCTAGTGACACTCTAAATTTGGAAATGTTGGAATTTGCCAAAGAATTAAAAAATCAAGGTTTTCAAATTTTTATTATATCCAACAGTTTAAGGGAAAGAATCCAATATTACCGACAGCATTTTCCTGAAATTTTTAATCAGTTTGATAATATTTATTTTTCTTGCGAAACCGGTTTTGTTAAACCTGATCCAAAAGCACTAGAATACGTTTTAAAAGAAAATAATTTAAATCCAGAAGAGTGTATTTATTTTGATGATTCACAAGAAAATATCGAAACTGCCAAAACATTAGGTATCAAAGCCAAACTTTTTAATAGTCTTAAAGACTCGAAAGAATTTATAAAAGAATTTGAAAAGAAAAAATAGAATGTATTTTCTTTATATTCTTCAATGTAATGATCAGACTCTTTACACAGGAATTACCACCAATCTAGAAAGAAGATTAAAAGAACACAACAGTTCAAAATTAGGTGCCAAATATACTAAAATCAGAAGACCAGTAAAGTTAGTTTATTCACAACAATTTGTTGACAGGTCTGAAGCTTCCAAAGAAGAATCCAGAATCAAAAAATTATCCCGTCAACAAAAAATCGATCTTTTTGTAAAAAAATAAATTAGCATATTTGTGAGAAAATATATTAATGTTTTCAAACGAAACTGGATTATCTAATAAAGAAGTATCCATAAGACAAAAACAATATGGTCTAAATGCCTTACCTGAAGAACCTAGTCCTAGTAAATTTTCCATATTTATCCAGCAACTAAAGAGTCCTCTTGTCTATATTTTGCTTTTAGCCAGTTTAATTACCCTAATCATTGGTCATTATGTTGATACTATTATCATTTCTATAGCTGTTTTTGTAAATACCATTTTGGGATATATACAAGAAAATAAAACATCAATTGCTATGCGTGCTCTTAGAAAATATGTAGCCAAAAAAACAATAGTTATTAGAGAGGGAAAAAGAATTTCTGTAAATGTATTACAAATTGTTCCAGGAGACTTAGTAATTTTAAATCAAGGATCAATGGTTCCTGCTGATGGAAAAATTACTTTTGATAATCGTTTATATATTGATGAAGCAATACTTACTGGTGAAAGTATGCCTGTAAATAAAACCAAAGATAATGATATTTTTATGGGAACAACCATTTCTTCAGGAGAAGCAATTATGGTCGTCAATTCAATAGGATCAACAACCAGAATGGGTGCAATTGCTGGAGAAATACAAAAAAAAGAAGAAGACACTCCTCTCCAAAAACAACTTAAAGGTTTTAGTAAACAATTAGTTTTTGTAATTGTTGGTTTAACAATACTAGTTTTTATTCTCGGAGTTTTATATGGGTTTAATTTAACAGAAATATTTATTACTTCTGTTGCTCTTGCTGTCTCAAGTATTCCAGAAGGTTTACTTGTTTCTTTGACCGTTGTTTTAACTGTTGGAATCCAAAAAATCCTAAAACACCATGGACTGGTAAGAAAATTATCAGCCGCCGAAACTCTTGGCAATGTTACAGTTATTTGCACAGATAAGACAGGAACTCTAACTGAAGGAAAGATGGAAGTAGTTGATTATGTCGGAAATAAAGAAGATTTAGCAAAACAAGTGTTGTTAGCTAATGATTTTGATGATCCTATTGTTATTGCCGCTTTTGAATGGGGAAAAACTATTATTAAAGACTTTATCAATAAAAATAAAAGGATTGACAGTATCCCTTTCTCCTCTAAAGAACGATTTTTTATAAGTCTCAACCATTGGTCAGATAGAAGTAATATGGTTTTTATGAATGGGGCTCCCGAAGTTTTAATTAAAAAAACAATTTTATCTGAAAAGGAAAAAAAAGAAATTATTAAAAACATTGAAAACTTCACTAAAAAAGGTAAAAGAGTGGTTGGTTTTATTAGAAAAGAGATATCTTTAGGCAGTGATAATCTAGATGTTATTGAGAATAAAAAAGGATTTGATTGGGTTGGGCTTTTAGTTTTTTCAGACCCAGTTAGAGTTGGCGTCAAAGAAGTTCTTGAAAAAACTAGATTAGCTGGAATCAAAACAATTGTAATTACTGGTGATTATTCCAAAACCTCGGAATTTGTTTTAAAAGAATTAGGAATATCAATAAATAGTAAAGAAATTATCACAGGTGATGAATTAGAAAAATTAACAGTCAATCAACTTTCACAAAAAGTAAAACATGTAAAATTGTTTGCCAGGACTACTCCAGAACAGAAATTTATAATAGTAGAAGCCTTAAAGAAAAATGGAGAAGTTGTCGCCATGATGGGTGATGGAGTTAATGATGCTCCAGCTCTTCATAAAGCAGATATCGGCATTGTGGTAGAAGAAGCCACTGATATAGCCAAAGAATCAGCGGATCTTATTCTTCTTGACTCTAATTTTTCAACGATAGCAAAAGCAGTAGAGGAAGGTAGAGGTATGTTCGAAAACATCAGAAAAATTATTTTATATCTCATGAGTGATGCTTTTGCCGAGATTATTTTAATTATTATTAGTATTGCAATTGGATTACCTTTACCTATAACTGCAGTTCAAATATTATGGATAAATTTAATCTCTGATGGATTCCCTAGCTTAGCTTTAACAATAGACCCTGTTAGAACAGATATTATGAAAGATAAGCCTCATAAAAAAGGAGAAAGTCTAGTTAATATCTGGATGATTTCTTTAATAGGCATGGTTAGTATAATGGCAGGAGTTATAACTTTATTATCTTTCTTGATTGTTTACAAAATAACAAACGATTTAATTATGGCCAGATCTATGGCTTTTTTAACACTTGGTCTTGATTCTTTAGTCTACGTTTTCTCGGTAAAAAGTTTCATCGCTCCATTTTGGAAAAATAATATCTTCGAAAATAAATGGTTAATTATTGCTGTTTTGTCCGGCTTAGTATTACAAATATTGCCATTTTTAATACCTACATTAAGACAATTTTTTGGATTATCTAACTTACCTATTTTATATTGGTTAATATCTATAGCCTCATCAATTTTAATTTTTTTCACAATTGAATTATTTAAAATAATACCGTTAATCAAAAAATGATCAAAAATAATTACCACAAAGAAATTTTAAAAGAAGTCAAAAAATATTCCGGTTTAGAAATTCCCAACAATGAAGGCTTTGGTCTCAAGTATGTCGGCACCAATAAACCTTCCTACCATCTTAATACCAAAGACACTCGGCAAATTGCCAAAGATTTTGTAAATATCCATCAATTCGAACTAAATCAATATATAAAATTATTAGATTCCCTTTATTTTGGAGAAACTTATGATGAAATCAATATTGCAGCCAAAATAATTGAATTTTCTTCTGAATTTAAAAAACAATTTGACATAAATTATCTCGATATATGGTTGGAAAATGTCCACGGATGGGCTGAAACTGACACTCTTTGTCAAATGGCTTTCACAGATCAAGATCTTTTGTCTAATTGGTCAAATTGGCAGAAATTAATCAAAAAATTATCCACCGACAAAAATGTTAATAAACGTCGTGCCAGTTTAGTTTTATTAACCAAACCAGTTAGGTTGTCTGCCGATCCAAGATTTTCTGTCTTAGCTTTTGAAAACATTGATAAATTAAAATCCGAAACAGACATTTTGATTACCAAGGCCGTTTCTTGGCTTTTACGAGCTCTAATCAAAAATCATCAACAAGAGGTATCCCAATATTTAGAAAAAAATCGTGATTCGCTTCCAAAAATTGCCGTTCGTGAAGTTTCAACCAAACTTTTAACCGGTAAAAAATATATTAATCAAAAAAAACCCTCCAAAAATTAGGAGGGTTTTTAATTTAAAAACTAATTATTTAATATTGGCTTTCTACAAAAGTCAAAGCAAAGCCCTTAGAATCACCACGACCAGTTCTTCCAATACGATGAATGTAATCTTCGTAGTTATTTGGTTGATCAAAATTAATTACGTGAGTAATATCAGAGATATCAAGACCTCTAGCAGCAACATCAGTAGCAACTAAGATATTTATTTGGTTTTCTTTAAAAGCTTTTAAAACTCTTTGTCTTTTATTTTGAGGTTTATCACCATGAATAGAAGCAGCATTAAAACCTTTGGTAGCTAAGTTGACAGAAATCTTTTCCACCATCATTTTAGTAGCTCCGAAAATCAAAACTTTCTTAAATTCAGGTTGCTTTAATAATTGATGCAAAGCATCTTCTTTATTAGCTCGAGATACTCGAACCACATCTTGTTCAACGTGTGAAGAAGTATCACTAGTTTTAACAGAGATTCTAGCTGGATTGTTCAAAAAAGTATTAATTAAAAGTTCAATCTTTGGAGTTGTAGTTGCTGAGAAAAATAATGTTTGTCGAGTTTTAGGAATTTGATCAACAATTGATCTAATATCATCAATGAAACCCATATCTAACATTCGGTCAACTTCATCTAAAACCAAAGTATCTAAAGTAGAGAAATTAATTACTCTTCTATCACCTAAATCTTTAATTCTTCCAGGAGTACCAATAATAATATGTGGTCCTCTTCGAATATCAATAATTTGTTCTCTAATAAAAGAGCCACCAATAGCCAAAGCTATGTAGACTTTTAAACCAGGGGTAAAAGATCTAATTTCTTCTTTAATTTGTTGAGCCAATTCACGAGTTGGAGCTAAAATCATTATTCTTCTTGAAGGATTATTTAGAATCTTATGAATCAAAGGCAAAGCAAAAGCTGCAGTTTTACCTGTTCCAGTGTTAGCAATTCCCAAAACATCTCTATCTTCCATAATAAGTGGAATAACCTGATCTTGGATTGGAGTTGGTTTAATATAACCCTTATATTTAACATTGGAAAACAATTGAGGATTTAAATTAAAATCTTCAAAGCTGTTAACTGTTGTAGTTTCTTCAATTTTAGTGATTGCTTGTGCTTTATTAACAAACAAAGCTGGATTAATTGCACTACCTGCAAATCTTCTTCTTCCACCACCGTTTCCACCTCTTCGTGGACCACCGCTGTTTCTAGGTCCGCCAAAACGGCTAAAACCACCACGGGATTGATTACTATTATTATTTCGTCCAAAACTAGACGAGCTGTTTCTCTTACTGTTGTTATACATAAATTATTTAAATTGTGGCAAAGTCCTAGATCGCAATCTGGACTTAATAATGCCCCAAAAAAAATAATTATTTTACAACTAACGTTGTCTCAGGGCAGAGTATTAACGATTTATCGCCTTAACTAAATCAGCTTGTAGTCTATCATATATCCCTCTAAATGCAACTAAATCCGTTAAAAACCTTTATTTGCAAACAAGGCATAAAGCATAATCAAAACAGAGATAAACATAAAACTGAAAGTAATCCAGGCAATTATTCTATTCGCTGGTTTAGTTTTGTAAGGGCCAACTATCCTTTCATCATCAGCTAGCTTAATAATAATGGCGATAAGAGGCACAGCCGCAATACCATTAATAACAGCAGCATAATATAAAGCTTGCATAATATTAATCTGTAAAGCGTTAATAACCACTCCAACCCCTGTAGCTATCGCGATAATTAAGTAAAAAGGTTTGGCTTTACTAAATTTTTTAGAAAGTCCTTCTTTAAACCCAAACACTTCCGCTAAAGCATAACCAAGTGATCCGGCTAATACAGGAATAGATTGCAAACCAATACCAATTATTCCAAAAGCAAAAAGAAGGTAAGCAAAGTTTCCCGCCAAAGGTTTTAATGATAAAGCAGCTTGTTGCGGAGTTGTAATATCTGTAATCCCAGAAGCGTGCAAAGTGGCTGCTGTGGTTAATAATATAAAGAAAGTAATGGTATTAGAAAATATCATTCCTGCTTTAGTGTCAAAACCCATTCCTTTAATATCAGCTGCGACCACTTTTGGCTTGCAATTAAAATCTCTTATTTTTCCTTCACTAATTTCTTCTTCAATTTCATCAGAAGCTTGCCAAAAAAATAAATAAGGAGAAATTGTCGTTCCTAAAAATCCAATAATAGTCATAATATAACCCAAATCAAATTTCATTCTTGGAATCAAAGTATTAAATGCAATTAATTTCCAATCTTGCTTAACCATAAATGCAGTAATAATATAGACACACAAAGTTAATCCTAGCCACTTTAAATAACCAGAATATTTTTTATAAGGGACTGCAATTTCCATTATTATTATTCCAATCGCAACAATTGCCAGCCAATAATAAAAATAAAATCCAAAAACCATTTGAATAGAAGCGGCAATAATTCCCAAATCAGCTCCGATATTAATAGTATTAGCTATAGCCAAAAGAGAAACAGCTAAAACAAGTAATCTTTTTGAATGATATTTCTTAATTACCCCAGCCAAACCTCTACCAGAGACCATTCCAATTCGACCACACATCTCTTGAATAGCAACCATAGCCGGCACCAAGAAAATAGTTAACCAATTCATTTGGTATCCGTATTGAGCTCCAGCGATAGAATAAGTAGCTACTCCAGATGGATCATCGTCAGCAGCACCTGTAATAAAACCTGGACCAAATCTACTAAAAAACTTTTTTACTTTTAAAAGTGTTGTATTCATAGTTAATTATTAAATTGAATTATAAAGAAACTTAATGCATTAGTAAAACAAAAGTTAAATGTGTAGTAAAATATAAAAATGTTTCAAAAAGTTTTTACTTTAAAAATAGCTGGACTTGCTGGATTTGGAATAAAATCCGGAGGACAACTTCTCTCAAAAATATTAATAGACTCCGGATATTACGTTACCGACTACAGTGAATACCCATCTCTTGTTCGCGGTGGACACAATGCTTACCAAGTTAGTTTTTCCATAGATAAAGTTTTCGCTCCACACCAAGATGTCGATTTTTTCTTTTCTATTAACCCTGGTCATTGGCAAACTCATGTTGATGAATTCACTAAAGATTCTCTTGTCTTTATAGATGAAGAAGTAGAAAATATTAAACTTAAAAAAGGTAATTTATTATATTTACCTTTAAAAGAATTAGCCAATGAAATAGGCAGTTTAGTCATTTCAAACACTATTTGTGTAGGTGTAATTAGTTATATTTTAGATTTAGATTGTCAATTAATTAAAAAATTAGTTTCCAGTTCTTATCAAAAAGCTAGTGAAATAAACTTATTAGCTTTTGATGCTGGTTATAAATATGCTCAAGAAAACTTTTCTAAATATAAAAGAGAAATTGAAAAATCAAAAATTAAGCAAAAAAATACTGGATTCTACGATGGTAATGAAGCTTTTGGTTGGGGATTAATTAAGGGTGGTATCAATTTTTATGCCGCTTATCCTATGACTCCAGCAACCGGAACACTTCACTTTTTAGCTCAAAAACAAGAAGAATTTAAAATAAAAGTTATTCATCCAGAAGATGAAATTGCCGCTGCTAACATGACCGCTGGTGCTGCTTTCGCTGGTGCTCGTGCTGCCACTGGAACTTCTGGTGGTGGTTTTGCCCTAATGAATGAAGCCGTTAGTTATTGCGGTGTCGCTGAAATTGGAATGGTCTATTATTTAGTTTCAAGACCAGGACCAGCCACCGGCCTTCCTACTTGGACAGCTCAAGGAGATCTTCTCCATGCAATTTATTCAGGTCACGGTGAATTTCCAAAAGTTGTTATCGCTCCGGGAGATTTAGATGAATCATATGAAATGGGAATTGATGCTCTAAATTTAGCCGCTCAACTTCAAACACCAATTATTGTCGTTAGTGATAAATTTATTGGTGAATCAAGTTCTAATACTAAAGATTTATCCAAAGAAAAAGAAAACATAAATGAAGGAAAATTGTTAAACAAAGTTTCTCAAGATTTCAAACGTTATTCGCTAAAAAATAAAGATGGAGTTTCTCCTCAAACCATTCCAGGCGTTCTAAATGGTGAATTTTTAGCCAACAGTTATGAACATGACGAAGCTGGTTTCTCCACTGAAGATGCTAATTTGTCTCAAGAAATGTTCCAAAAAAGAATGGACAAACTAAAAACAGCTATTGAATTGGCTCCAAAACCAATATTTTTTGGTAATGATTCAGCCAAAAAATTAATTATCGGTTGGGGATCAACCAAAGGTGTAATTCTCGAAGCTCTTAAATCAATAAAAGATAAAGATGAATATGCTTTTTTACACATCAAAACACTTTGGCCAATTAATCCAGATCTAAAAATCATCACTGATTCCTTTAAAGAAATTATTGTTATTGAAAATAACGGCACTAGTCAATTAACCACTTTAATTAAATCTCAGTTCAATTTTAACCCTACCCAAATTATTACTAAAAATAATGGTCGACCATTTTATCCGGAGGAACTTTATGAAAAACTTAAATAATTACCGATCTCATGTAATCCCAACCTGGTGTCCTGGTTGTAATAACTATATTTTTTATGCCGCTCTACAAACAGCATTTTCAGAGTTAAACATCCCAAATCACCAATTAGTCATAAATTTTGACATTGGTTGTGCTGGTAATATGGCTGATTTCTTAAATACTTATGGAGCTCATACTCTTCATGGTCGATCTGTTGCTATGGCTATGGGTGAAAAGATAGTAAATCCCGAATTAACTATTTGTGTCATCGGTGGAGATGGTGGAATCTATGGTGAAGGTTTAAATCATTTAATTGCCGCTGCCAGAGCTAATTCTGACATTAAAGTTTTTGTTTCAAATAATTTTTTATACAGTTTAACAACTGGTCAAACTAGTCCAACCACTCCAAAAGGTTCAAAAACCAAATCAACCCCAACTGGAAATATTAATGAACCAATCGATGCTATTGCTCTTATTAAAACCATTAATCCTAATGTTTTAGCTGAATCAGCTGATTCTAAAAATCCAATAGAACTAGGTCAAAAGATTAAAAAAGTTTTAGAGCACAAAGGTTTCGCTCTGCTAGATATCAAACAGCAATGCATTGCTTTTGGCAAACAGTTAGTATCATAAATGCAATTAATAGAAGAAATAATTTTTCCAAGAAATTGGCAAGAATTTGTTGAATTAAAAGACAAAATACCTTTTTTTGTCCCAGAACTAGCTCGTTTTCCTGAAGATTTATTTTTCTATAAACTCTACAGTAAGCATGTTTCCAAAGAAATACGTTTTAATATCCTAAATCAACAAATAGGTGATTCTCAAATAAAGATAGTTAAAAATGCCTTCCCTTATTTAAGATTAATTCAAAATTTATCTAATGTTGAGCATTATTGTCTATGGAGTCGAAACGGGTCATTATCATCAGAAGTGATTGAGTCAGAAATAAAAAAACAGTTTCCAATTCAAGAGTATTTTTGGTTTGAAAACATAGATGAAATCAAGTCAATTCCAGAAATTTGGCATTGCCAAATTTTTATTAAATTAAAATAACATGGAAAAAGAAGCAAAAGCATTATTTGATCAAAAATTTGACGAATTATGCGTAGGAGGAACAATAGAACTTCCAATATCATTATTAACCCCAATAATTCCTGATGAAATGACCAGCAGTTATTCGTCAGGATATATAGAAGTCTATAGAAGTAGTAAATCAAATAATATAACCATTGACGATGGTAATCACAGGTTTTACAAAAATAAAAGAGAAAAAATAGCCAAAAATAATTTTCAACAGCCAGATTGGGATTTAGAGGTCATGATTGTTAGAAAAGTCATTCCTGAAATAGAATGGTAACTTCTTAACTTATTTTCTTCACTAAGATTGCCATAAACATTGGAAACTCTTTTCTAGCATGATTTTCCATATCGGCTGCTCCACCAGTACTAATCTTGTCAGAAACCCATTCTTCTATTTTTTCAATTACCATTCCATTATCAAAAATCATTTCTGAATAAGCAGAAATAGGGTAATGAAAAGACCAAGTTTCCTCCGATCTTTCTCCTTTTCCAGGGTTGGTCGAAATTGGAATTTCAATCGGTTTCATGTATTTATCTATTCTTCGATATTGAATTCTTTTATTTTGATCAACTTCCCAATGAGAGAATTTAGGAATTCTAAAAGCTGGATGGTTCAAGATTATCAATAATTTACCACCTATCTTAAGATGATCTTTAGCATTTTTAATCACACCAAATGGTTTTCTAATATTTTGTAGTGCCAATATTATTGTTGCGTGAGAAAAATCCTTCTTATCTATTGGTAGTGGTTTACTAACATCAGCCACCCCAAATATATGTTTAACTTTTTTACTTTTTGATCTGGCTTCATCAATCAAAGTAGTAGATAAATCAACTCCTACATAATCAATTTCTTCTGGAATTTGTCTTTCTAAAACTCCCTGACCGCAAGCCAAATCCAAAAGAGAATCTCCTTTTTGAAGTTTCAATAATCTCAAAGTATGTGGCAAAATTATCTTTTGGTGATAATAATGACCTTCATCTCCGACAATATTTTTATACCATTTACCTGATTTTTCCCATGATGTGTCCAACATAGTCCCAGTTTACCACCTGCCACCATTTTTCGATGTAACTTGCTCGATCATTTAAATAATCCAAATAGTAAGCATGTTCCCAAACATCTAGAATCAAAATTGGGGTGGCCTCATTTAATCCTAAATTATTATGTTTTTCTAATTGCCCTATCATTAGGTTATTTTCTTTATCTTGCCATAAAACTGCCCACCCAGAACCTTCAACGCTTTTTGCTGCGTTACTAAATTCTTTTTTAAAAGCTTCATATGAGCCAAAATTATCACTCAATATTTTCTTAATATTTTCATCTGGTTCATTATTTTCTATTGGAGACCTCATAATTTTCCAAAAAATATCATGCAAAAGTGCACCATTATAGTTAAAACTAAAATCTTTCAAAACTCCTTTAATATCTATTTCCACCTCACCAGACCTACTTTTTTCTAACTTATCCAAAACTAAATTAGCCCCATTAACATAGGCAGCATGGTGTTTATCATGATGTAACTCTAATATCTTCCTAGAGATAACTGGTTCTAATTCGTCATAAGAATATGGAAGAGGTTGTAGAGATAATTTATTTTTCATCATATATAATAATACTAACAATATTTAAAAAAATTATGAAATCAAAGAAATTAAAAATATTTTTCCCAATAATAGTAATTTTAATTTCTTTCTGTCTCGCGGCCTATTTTTACAGAATTTTACCACCAAATATAGTCACTCATTGGGGAATTGATGGTCAACCTAATGGTTATTCAACCAAAGCTTTTGGTTTGTTTTTTATGCCAATTATTTCCATAGTTTTATTATTAATATTTCTTTTCCTACCTAAAACAGATCCATATAAAACAAACTTCTCTCAATTCAAAAAATATTTTGAAAACTTCGTTAACATCATTATTAGTTTTCTTTTTTATATTTATGTTTTAACTTTGTTTTGGAATTCTGGCTATCAATTTAATATGATTCAGTTTATTTCACCAGCCATCGGCATAATCTTTTATTATGCTGGAGTTTTGATGAAATATGCCAAAAGAAATTGGTTTGTTGGCATTCGCACTCCTTGGACTATGAGTAGTGATATTGTTTGGGATAAAACCCATAAGGTAGGGGATAAGTTGTTCAAAATAGCAGGTATTTTATGTTTATTAGGAGTTCTTATTCCTCAATATTCATTTTTTATAACCATACTACCAATTCTTATTTTTGTCGTTTTTATTTTTATCTACTCTTATTTAGAGTATCAAAAGATATCCTAACCAGATACTGGAGTATAATATCAGGATAATTATGATTAAGAATCAAATACAAATTGAAGGTATTAGAAAATCATCAAAACTAGCTGCTCAGGTTTTAAAATACCTAACCGCTTTTGTTAAGCCAGGTGTTTCAACCAATGAATTAAACAATTTAGCTCATAAATATATTGTCGATCACGGTGCCATTCCCGCTCCTTTAGGCTATAAAGGTTATCCAAAAAGTATTTGTACCTCAATTAATAATGTTGTTTGCCATGGGATACCTTCAGACAAAGAAATTTTAAAAGAAGGTGACATTGTTAATATTGATGTCACAACAATATTAGATGGTTTTTATGGTGATACTTCAATAACTCTTCCTGTTGGGAAAATAAGTCTTGAAGCCCAAAAATTAATCGATGCCACTAAAAAATCTTTAGATCTTTCAATAAGATCACTAAAACCAGGTAAATATTTAAATGATTGTGTTGGGAAAATAATCCAACCCTACATAGAAGATAAAGGATATAGTGTTGTTCGTGAACTCGGAGGTCATGGTGTTGGAGTTAAATTCCACGAAGATCCATTTGTTTTTCATTTTGATATCAGAAAAAATGATGTTCTTCTTAAACCAGGTATGATTTTTACCATTGAACCAATGGTCAATGCCTCATCTCAACCTTACGTTTTTATGGATAAAAAAGATGGTTGGACTATTAGAACTTTTGATGAATCTCTCTCAGCTCAATTTGAACACACTGTCTTAATTACTGATTCTGGTTTTGAAATACTTACTCAAATATAAAAATATGATTCTATTAGATGGTAAAAACACCGCTCAAAAAATTTTAGAAAACTTAAAAAATGAGATCCAAAAAAATCTCATTAAATCAAGGTTAGATATAATTTTAGTTGGTGATGATAAGGCTAGTCTTCAATATGACGAGATGAAACAAAAAAAAGCTTTAGAAATTGGAATTGACGGCAGAATTCATCATCTACCACAAAATTCAACAACTGCCCAAGTCTTAAATTTAGTCAACGAACTTAATAATGACAACAATGTAACCGCCTTCATGGTCCAACTGCCACTCCCTCCTCAAATTAACACCTCAGAGGTTCTCAATAATATCGATCCCAAAAAAGATGCTGATGGTTTAACCTCAATTAATCTAGGTTTACTTTTTCAAAAAGATAAAGAAGCTATTGCTTCAGCCACTCCTCTTGGTGTTATTAAACTTCTCGAAGAATACAAAATTAATATTGAAGGGAAAAATGCAATAATTATCGGTCGAAGTCATTTTATTGGATTACCTCTTTCTGCCTTATTATTAGGTAAAAATGCCACCGTAACTATTTGTCATACTCACACTAAAGACCTTAAAAATATTTGTAAAAATGCCGATATTTTAATAACTTCTGCTGGTAAATCAAAATTAATAACCAAAGATTTTGTTAAAAATGGAGCAGTTGTCATTGATATTGGTTTAAGTTCTGACCCTGAAAGTGAGAAATTAGTTGGAGATGTTGATTTTGAACAAGTCTCAAAAATTGCTGCTTTTATCACTCCGGTTCCTGGTGGAGTTGGTCCGATGACCATCGCTTCCTTATTAATCAATACTGTTGAAATCTGGAAAAAACAAAATCAATAAAATAAATTGTTATAATGAATTATGAGAATTCAACTATATGACAAAGGTAGCCCTAAAGGTAAACAATTATTTTCCAATATAGAAGCTCTCTGTAAAAGACTTCAAATTGATTACGATCCAGAATATATAAAAGATATGAACAGAGTTTATTCCATGGGTATCCAAGGAAATACAATTTTAATGATTGATGGCGACATTGCTTTTATTGATAAATATCCATCAACCAGAGAATTGGAAATAATAATCTCAGATTATTTAAAATAAAATGATTAAAAGAATCAGAAAATATTTATCAAGACGAAAAAACTTACGAATAATTATCGACCTACTAGGAATAATAATCATCTGGAGAGGTATTTGGGGAATATTTGATATTTTTATTTTTCCAGGAAGTCAATTATTAAGCTACCTGTTTTCCATTCTTTTAGGTTTCATCCTTCTTCTTATTGATGGCAATGGTTTAGACGAGCTTAAATAATCTCTTTGCGTTTTCGTCAATAATCTTTTCTGTTTCTTCAAAGCTCTTATCCCAAATTTCTGCCACTTTGGCATAAATATATTTAATATTGGTCGAATTATTCTTTTGGCCTCTAAATGGTTCTGGCGTAAGAAAAGGGGAGTCAGTTTCTAAAATTAATCTTTCTTGTGGAATTTTAGCTACTATTTCAGATAATCCATCTTCATAAGTTAAATTACCGTCAATTCCAAAATACCAGCCTGACCGCCAAGACTGCGAAGCTGTCGGCGGTTTTCCAAGATCAAGAATCTTTTGAATTCTTTTTTTTCCACCCGCATAGCAATGAAAAACTCCACTTAAATCTTTATATTCCTTTAAAATTTCCACAGTTTCATCCACTGCTTTTCTAGCATGAATTATTAATGGTAATTTATACTTAATAGCTAGTTCAATTTGTCCTCTAAATAGTTTTTCTTGTTCTTCTTTGCTCCTGTCTCTTTCTTCTGGTGGTGCAGAGGAGAAATCTAATCCACATTCTCCAATTCCTACAACTATATCACTATTATTTTTTACCATACTATCCAACAAATCTAATTGTTCATCAATAGACAACTTAACGTCTGGACTAGTATCTTGAGGATGAATTCCTACTGCAGCAAAAAAGTCACCTTTATTCTCTTTGTTTAATTCAATGTTTTCCGAAGAGTCTTTAATATCTGATGCAGCCAAAACAACCTTAATATTTTCTTTTTTAATTTTTTCAACAATTACCCTGTCAATGTCGCACAATCTTTTTGACAAATGAGCGTGTGTATCAATCATTATTAAATAATTCTTGGAAACAAAGATTTTTCTAATGGTTTAATCATTTTACTTAAATGATCTTCAATTGTTTTTGCAGTTTCTGGCATTATTGGTCTTAAATGGAAAGCCGCTTTTTTAAGGTTACTAATACATAAATTCAAGACTTCAACTCTTTTTAAGTCTCCAGCCTCCAACTTCCAAGGAGCAACTTCATTCAATTTTTCATTTGACGAATTAATCCATTTATCAAATACAAAATTAACTGCCTCATCAAATTTAAGATTATTTACCAATTTTTCAAAATCTTCTTCAAAATTAACTGTTTCGTTAATTGGTTGATATCCGTCAGCTAATTTAATTACTCTCGAAACTAGGTTTCCAAAATTATTAGCCAAATCAGCATTATATTTTTCTTTAAATCTAGCAATTCCTACATCAGAATCATTTTCTCCAGGGAAAGATCTAGAAATCAAATATCTGGCTCCATCAACTCCAAAAGTTTCCACTAATTGTTGAGGAGATATTACATTTCCCAAAGATTTAGACATTTTTTGTCCATCTATCAAATAAAAACTATGAGTAAAAGTCTTTTTAGGCAAAGGCAATTCTGCAGACAAAAGCATTGCCTGCCAAATTATAGTATGAAACCATAATATATCTTTAGCTAATAAATGAATCTCTGCTGGCCAAAATTGGTCTTTATTTTCAACAAATTGAGTTGCGCTGTAATAGTTTATTAAAGCATCAAACCAAACATAAACAGTTTGTTTTGGATCCCAAGGGGTTGGAATTCCCCATTCAACATTTTCCCTAGAAATCGAGATATCTCTAATGTCTTCCTTTAGTTTAGATAATATTTCCAGTCTTTTTCCTTCTGGAAAAATATAATTACTTTCATCATTTTTTATTAATTCAATAATTTGTGGAATGTATTTACTTAATTTAAAAAACCAGTTTTCTTCTGATTTCCAAACAGTACTTTCTGGTGGATGAACCGCACAATGTTTATCAACAAGTTCTGATTCAGTCAAAAACTTCTCACAACCAACACAATACCATCCTTCATATTTAGCCTTATAAACATCACCTTTATCATATATTTTTTGTAAAAATTTCTGGACTATTTCGATATGGAGTTGATCTGTGGTTCTTATAAAAAAATCATTACTGATATTAAGATTTTTCCAAGCTTCCTCAAATCTTGGTGCAATATTGTCACAAAATTCTTGTGGAGATAAACCAGCTTTGGCTGCGCTTTCTGCTACTTTCTGACCATGTTCGTCAGTACCAGTCAAAAAGAAGACCTCATCCTGTTTTTGTCTATGAAATCGAGCCAGAACATCAGCTGCTATTGTTGTGCAAGTATGTCCTATATGAGGAACATCGTTTATATAATAAATTGGGGTTGTAATATAAAACTTACTCATAAATTAAATATAATTAAAAATATTAAATAAAAAAACAATAAAGAGTATCTTTCGATACTCTTTATTTTGCCACATTATTTGGATAAATCCAAACCTTTGTGGCTATAACATTTTTTTACTATTTTTACTGTTAGCTTTTTTAATTGCTTTTTTACTATTCTTTTTAGAAACTTTTTTAGCTGCTTTCTTCTTTACTTCAACTTTTGCAGTTTCACCAGATTTAGCTGATTTTGAATATTTAGCTTTTAATCTAGAAACTTTATTAGCATGATAAATTTTATTTTTAATTGCTTTATCTAAAACTGAATAAACATCATTTAAACCGTCTTCAGTTGGTTTTGCTGAAAACTTTTTAATGATTGATTTAAGTTTTGTTTTAAAAGAAACATTAACCTTTTTGTTTTTTAAGGATTTTCTTAACGATTTTTTTGCAGATAGACTGATTGGCATGACTAGTATTCTAACTTATATGTAAACTATTTACAATAATTTATTATTAGACCTTTTAATTATTAATTTTTGATTAACATCAAGTATAATTATAGCCATGAGTTCGTTTCTTAGAGAAAAAATTGCACGATTTACCCAGAGAAAACAAAGCAGTATTTTATCAGCTTCTTTAGTTTTAGCTGTTACTTTCGGGATATCAGCACTTTTAGGGTTTTTAAGAAGTAGATTTTTATACGCTCAATTTTTTAAATGTTGTGTGGCTGATCTTGATGTCTACAATGCTGCCTTCAGATTACCTGACTTAATTTTTAAATTATTAGTAACCGGTGCTTTATCAGCTTCTTTTATTCCAGTTTATTCATCTTATTTACATAAAGATAAAAAAGTAGCTGATGAAATGGCTTCAAGTGTAATTAATCTTCTCTTAATTATTTTCTCAATAGCCTCAATTATTGTTTTAATTTTCGCTCATCCTCTTTCCCAGATAATAGCTGGTGGTTTCACCCCTCAACAAGTTAATTTGATGACTGATTTAACTAGGATATTATTAATTGCCCAAATTTTCTTTCTATTAAGTAATTTTGTAACCAGTATTCTCCAAGTCAACCAAACCTTTTTAGTCTCAGCAATTTCCCCTATCATCTATAACATTTTCATAATTATTAGTATCTTTACCCTGGCCCCAATATTTGGAATTTATGGTGTTGTCTTTGGTGCTGTAGTTGGAGCATTTTTTCATCTAGCAATTCAAATCCCAGTTGTTCGTCGTCAAGGTTTTAATTTTTCAGCTACTATAAATCTAAAACTAAAAGGGGTCAAAGAGGTTTTTCGATTAATGGTGCCTAGAAGTTTAGCTCTAGGTTTAGGAGAAATAGAGAATACTGTCACATTATTTTTTGCCACCACTCTTGCCTCTGGGTCTTTGTCATTACTCAACTTGGCAGTTCAATTTATGTATTTACCTAGTCGCATATTTGGAACTACTATTGGACAAGCTTCTTTGCCAATTTTATCCAGTAACATTGCTAAAAACGAATTAACCTCATTTAGAAAAACTGTCAGTAAGATTATCCTCCAAAGTCTTTATGTGGCCCTACCTATAACTGTTTTAATATTAGTTAATCGTCTTGCCATTGTTCGCATTCTTTTTGGATCAAAACAATTTCCTTGGTCAGCCACTTTATTAACAGCCAAAATATTAGCTTATCTTACTCCAGCTATTGCTTGTCAGGCTGTAATACAGATTCTTATTCGCGCTTTTTATGCATTACACAACACCAGAACTCCTTTTAAAATTTCCTTCCTTTCTTTAATTGCTACTGTTGCAACTAGTTATTATTTTGTAACTTTTACTAATTTAGGAGTTATCAGTTTAGCCATAAGTGCTTCAATTGGGAACCTAGTTCAAATGTTTGGTCTTTTGTATTTATTTATAAAAGTAGTTGATGGATTTGATTGGTCTCAAATGTTAGCCAAATTTAATAGAATTTTTGTTTCTACTTTAATTATGGGAATTACCTCTTGGCTTAGTATTAGAATTCTTGACATTTTTATATTAGACACAACAAAAACTATTTATCTAATGATTCTTTTTACCATCTCTAGTTTAGTAGGCATTATCACCTACATTGTCTCCTCGTCAATTATGCATATTGATGAATATCAAGATTATTTAAAATACGCCGTCAAATTAAAAAAATTCTTTATTAAAAAATAATAAAGATATTTAAGCCAATGCTATTTTTTTTCCATAGATAGTCATATATACTGAATGTATGACTGTTAAAAAAGAGGTCTCTCTTTTGCCGGAATCAGAGAATCCTAATTCGTTTAATTCTAGACTAGTAAAATGGTTGACTACTGTTGGTAGGGTAGTTATTGTCTTTACAGAGCTATTAGTTATCATTGCTTTTGTTTCTCGTTTTTGGTTAGACAGACAAAATGCCGACCTTTCTGAAGTCATTAGACAACAGAGAGCCATCTTGAATACCACTAAAGATTTTGAAGATCAATTTTCATTTTTACAGCAAAAACTAAAAATTATTAAAGATTTCTACACCAATGAGCCAAGTTATGATTCCAAAATTAATTCTTTAATCTCTAGTACTCCAGATAATATTATTTACAATAATTTGTCTATTTCCAAAGATGAAGAAACAAAAAAAACAGTGGCCAATCTTTCTTTGACCTCTTACAAAGAAGAATCTATTGTTGATTTCATAACCAATCTAATGCTCAATCCAGATATTCAAACAGTAAATATTAATAAAATTGAAAAAAAAGCTCAAGAAAATCAATATTTAATTAGTATATACTTAATATTTAAAGATTCTCCTTCAAAAACATGACCGAATTAAATTCATTTATTCAGCTCCAAGAAATATATAAATTTCTTAGAAAAAGAAGAGAAGATCAAAAATTCTTGAATTACCTTGAAATTTCTGCCACTTTTGTTCTTATTTCAATCTTTCTGTTTTTTGCCATCAAACCTACTGCCACAACAATATTCTCGTTATTGGGGGATATAAAATCAAAACAGTTATTAACTAGTCAGATGAAATCTAAGATCATAAGTATTGTCCAGGCTCAAGACGCATATTCTCAGGTTCAAGAAAAATATGACGTGATTGAGTCCAGTCTTCCAGATAAACCAAAATATTATCAATCAGCTCTAAATTTCTCTTCAATTGCACAACAGTCTTCTAATACACTTGATCAGATTAATTTTAATCTAAGTAGTAATGAAAAATCATCGATATCACCCAATATTAACACTTATTCTATTGATATAACCAGTAAAACTAATTATCAATCTACTTTAGATTTTGTTAAAAGTGCTCTTAATAATAGAAGGTTGGTTGACTTAAAAAGTATTCAATTATCAAAAGTCGAGGATAAAAACGGCAATCCCTTAAATCAACTAAGAATGAATATTACTGCTAATTTATTTTATTTGAAAGACAATAATGAAAAAAAATAATTTTTCTATATATTTTATTTTTATTGCTTTCTTTTCTTTTATTGCAATCTTTACTTCAATTGTTCAAAATAGTTATCAGAATCTAATAAAACCAGTAAATCAAGTCAAAGATGAAAAAATAACCAATATTGACACTAAACTAGATATGGATGTTATTTCTCAAATAGAATCACGACAAGAAATATCCACTGATTCTTCAATCATGATTACAAATCCAGTTCCGGCAACATCTAGTGTCAGTTTTAGTCCTGTTTCTACAAAATCTGCTGTTAGTCCAGTAAAAATAATATTAGTTCCATGAGAAAAGAAAGAAAAATACCAACTATTTTAGGATTAGTCATTCTCTTAGGAAGTATTTTTAGTGGAGTTTTTTTGACAAACAGGACTACAAGTTTTAATTCTAAGGCTAGCAGCGATTGTAATCCAATAAACCCTCAAATAACAAATATTACTAATAATTCTTTTAATGTCTCATTCACCACTTCAGCTGATTGTTTATCCATTATTAATGTTGATAATCGTACTATTTCTGATATTAGATTCGTCAACACAGACACAAAAGAAACAGCCACTAAAATCCATTACTTTGAAATAAATAATTTAAAAGATAATACTGACTATCAATTTTATTTCATAAATAATGGTTCTAAATTTGAGAATCAAAATTACAAGACTCAAACTGCCCAAAAACCAACAAATTCAATTCCAACTTCAAATCTAGCATGGGGTAGAGTTTTTACATCAGATCTTAAACCAGCAAGTGATTCCATTGTTTATTTAAATACTAGCGGAGCTGCTCCTCTATCGGCTTTTGTTACTTCAAAAGGTTACTGGAATATTTCTTTAGCTACCAGTTTCAACGATGCAAAAAACAATTGGTTTACTCCACCAGGCAATCAAGATGAATATTTTATCGTTATTTCCAAAGATAATCAGACAACTCAAATCACTGGAAATACTTCAAACAACAATCCTGTGCCAGATATTATTATTGGTCAAAATAAATTTTCCCAACAACCAGTCACTAGCTATGGGACAGAACAATCTGGATATTTAAATTCAGTCACTCCTGTTGTTTCTAATAAAAGTTTAACTATTGTCAATCCAAAAGAAAATGAAGCAGTCTTTGCTTTAAAACCTGACTTCTTTGGAGTTGCCCCACCTTCCACAACAGTTAATATTCAAATGGATTCGATAAATATTAAAGATAAAACCACTTCTAAATCTGATGGGTCATGGCATTGGTCACCACCAAATAATCTTTCTTTAGGTGAAAATAGTATTACTGCTACTGCTATAAATCCAAAGACTTCTTTATTAGAGACAGTTACTCGAAAATTTATAATTGTAAACAATAATAATGGGCCAGCTTTTAGTGCTTCTCAGTCCGGAGAATTAATCACTCCAACTTTGGCTCCAACACTAGAGCCAACTCTTGCAGCACCAGAACCAACATTAGAACCAACTCCAACAGTTGTTGTGACTAAGGCACCAACAGCAGTCATCACTAAAACCAAAACAAGCACTGATTCATCTTTACTTAAAACTGGAGGGACTCTCCCAACAGTTATTTTGGTCAGTTTATCAACATTACTAGTAATTGCTTCATTTCTAGTTTTGTAAGTTTTTGCAAATACATAATATAGATCGTTTTTTTTGGTATTATTAGGACAATGGTAGGGAATAATTTTAATAAAAAAATTAGTGCTTATATAGAATCCTTGCGTCCTATTCAATGGATTAAGAATTTAAGCTTATTGGCAGCCGCAATTTTAAATGGTCAATTGACCAATCATGACGTTTTATATAAGAGTATCTTTGGTTTTATTGTTTTCTGTTTATTGTCTTCTTCTTCTTATTTAATCAATGATCTCGTCGATATTAGAAAAGATAGACTTCATCCTGTTAAAAAAAATAGGCCACTAGCCAGAGGTGCAATTTCTGAGCCAAATGCTATTTTCCTCGCTCTTACTTTAACGCTTATTGGTTTGTCTTTATCAATATTCATTGGTTTTGGGTTTTTTATTATATCTTTAATATTTATCATCTTACAGTTTACTTATTCTTTCTTTCTTAAAAAGAAAGCAATTTTAGACATTATAACCATCGCTATCTCCTTCATTATCAGAGCTTATGCTGGTGAAATTGCTAGCGGATACCATTTGCCAATTTGGATAATGTTGACAGTTATCTTTTTATCTCTATTCATTGCTAGCGGTAAAAGAAGAAGTGAAATGTTTAATACTGGATCAATCACTCGTTCATCTTTAAAAGGCTACCGCAAAAGTTTGCTTAATTTTTACACAACCATGTTTGCTGTTTGTACTTTAATCACTTATGCCATGTTTACCTTCTTTGAAGAGCCTCTTAATTTTGATGGTGTTATTCATAATTTTTTGCTTCAAAACTTTCCTGATCTATTAAACAGAAAATGGTACATGGTAACTTTGTTACCTGTAATTTTTGGAATTATGCGTTATGGTCAAATAATTTTTGAGATGCAAGAAGGAGAGAGACCTGAGAGAATTGTTGCCACTGATATCCCATTATTATTTTCAATTTTAGTTTGGGGTCTGATGATGGTAATTATTGTCTATGTCATCTAAAAAAAACAAACTAAAATCCCTCTTTGTGTGTTTTCTCTTTTCTTTGGTAATTTTCACTCGTTTTATTAAATTAGACTGGGGTAATGGGTTTTTTATGAATCCCGACGAGAATAATATGGCAGTCTCTGTCTATCAGATGAGTTCAGAAAACTTAAATCCCAATTTTTTTGCTTATGGCCAATTTCCGTTATATTTAACTTTTTTTACTGCTCCACATCACACTTTCTCAGATATTATTTTAACTTTACGTTTTTGGTCAGCCACATTTTCTTGTTTAACAGTCTATTTTTTATATCTAATTTCCAAAAATCTTTTTAAGAATAACTTATCTCAATTAATTTTTATAATTTTATTGATTTTCAATCCAGGGCTAATTCAACTTTCTCACTTTGGCACCACCGAATCAATTTTGATGTTTGTATTTGTCTTAAACATTTATCTTTCGCAAAAATTTATTAAAACTAATAAAAATGTATACATAATTATTGCCGCCATAATTAGTGGTATCGGGTTAGCTTCAAAAATTTCAGCACTAATACTTACTGGTCCTATTTTTCTGGTTTTGTTTATAAATCTAATCAATAATAAGAAAATAATAAGCTTCCTCTATAAAACACTTTTTTTTATTTCAATAATTTTAACTTTTGCTTTTTTATTTTCACCATATAACTTTATAAATAAAAATGATTTTATTTCATCAATGAATTATGAAGTTTCAGTTGCCACTGGAAGTATTAAAGTCTTTTATACCAATCAATTTTTAAATTCAGTTCCTTATATTTTTCAAATCAAAAATATTTTCCCTTATACCAATGGAATTTTTGTTTTCATTTTTTCTAGTCTTGGTCTAATTTATTTTTTAAAAAATAAAAAATATAAAGATAAACTATGGCTTTTAATACTAATACCAGCCTTTGTTTATTTCATCTACAATGGTCAACTTTATACAAAATGGACCAGGTTTATGTCTTCAATTTTCTTCGTTTTTCCGCTTTTAGCTACCTATTTTATCGATCAATTTAAAACTAAATTCATAAAATATTTAATTACTTTAGTGTCTATCATCCCTGGAATTATTTTTTTAACTTTATATTTTCAGCCAGACATTCGAATCTCTGCTTCTAATTGGGTTAACGAAAATATAAATTCTACATCTGCAATTTTGTCAGAAAGTGGCAATGTTTTTAACTTCCCATTAAAAACAAATAATCCTAATATTGTAAATTTTGATTTCTATAATTTAGATAATAATCCTAAACTAGTTTCCGATTTATATAGTTACATTAAAAACAGTGACTATATTTTTGTTCCATCCAGGAGAGTTTTTAAAAATCAATCGAATCAAAATTTCCCAAATTCCTGGCGTTATTATCAAGATTTATTTTCAGGTAATTTAAATTTTTATAAGCTTAAAGAATTCAAGCCAAAAGTAGACTTTTTATTAAATTCAGAAGATGCCGAAGAAACATGGACTGTCTTTGATCATCCTACTATTCGTATCTACAAAAAAAATTAATTAAAAAAAATGAAATCAAAAATAATTTTATTATTTATAGTGCTATTAGCTTTCTTTTTTCGACTTTATGGTCTCAATTGGGATCAAGATCAACATTTACAGCCAGACGAAAGGTTTTTAACTATGGTGGCCTCTTCAATTGAAATACCCGATTCATTCATTGATTATTTGGATCCTAAAGTTTCCACCATGAATCCTTATAATAATAATTTTAATTTTTTTGTTTATGGCACCTTTCCTTTAAATTTAACCAAAATTATTGCTCATATATTTCAATATGATTCATACGCATATATTAATTTAATTGGTCGAATTCTATCAACAGTCTTTGATGTCGGAATTGTTTTCCTTTTATTTAAGATAGGTAAGAAATTGTATTCAGAAAAAATTGGTTTATTGTCTTCTTTTTTATATTCAATTATGGTTCTGCCAATTCAGCTTTCTCATTTTTTTGCCGTTGACCCTTTCCTTAATTTTTTTATAGTATTAACTTTCTATTTTTTAATTTTATTAATAAAAGACGAAAATACTCCACTCTATGTCTTATTAATTGGAATCTCTTTTGGACTTGCTCTTGCTTGTAAAGTCTCTGCTGTATTTTTTGGTCCAATAATATTTATATTTTTCATTTATAAATTTTTTAAAAAGAATTTTTTCCTTTTATTAACTTATGGCTTATTTTTCTTATTAACATCTTTATTGATATTTCGTATTAACCAACCACAAGCTTTTTCTAGTGGAAATTTTATTAATTGGAGTTTAAATTCTAAGTTTATTTCTAATATTAAAGAGCTTAGCGAATTAAGCAAATCAGACACTTTATATCCACCTGGCATTCAATGGAAAAAAACAACCCCAATTATTTTTCCTCTAAAAAATATGATCAACTGGGGGATCGGCATACCAATAGGCATTATATTTTTAATTGCTTTAGTCTTTTTCGCAATTAATTTATTTAAAAAACCCAATTTTATTAACTGGAGTATCTTCGTATGGGTTTTTGGTTTTTTTCTTTATCAGGGGTTTCAAAGTGTTAAAACCATGAGATATTTTTTATTAATATATCCCTTCATAACAATAATATCCGCTAAATTAATTGGCTCTTTATCAAAATTTAAATTAAAAATATTTAAATCAAAAGCATTTTATATATGTATTTCAGTAATACTTTTAATATATCCAATTTCTTTTCTGTCAATTTATTCCCATTCTAATACTAGAATCTCAGCTTCAGAATGGATTTATCAAAACATTGCGAGTGGGGCCACTTTAACCTCAGAATATTGGGATGACAGTCTGCCTCTGCCAATTTTTGAAAGACCATTTAGATTTTACAATAATGAATCTTTACATTTATTCGATGAAGAAAGTACTGAAAAGTGGAATTTAATTAATGGTCAATTAGATAGGTCTGATTATATAATTCTTTCCTCTAATCGACTCTATGCCACAATTCCAAAAAATCCAGAAATATATCCCACTACAACTCAATATTATCAATCATTATTTAATGACCAACTTCCTTTTAAAAAAACGATTGAATTCACTTCTCGTCCTTGCTTTCCTCCTGTTGGGAAATCTTGGTTTTGTTTTAATGACGATAATGCAGAGGAAGCTTTTACTGTCTACGACCATCCAAAAGTGATTATTTTTAAACGTTAATTAAATAGATCTTCGTATTTATAAATCGTTTTTTTATAATCAAATAAATCCAGGATTTGTTTATCAACAGTCCTTTTTTTACCATTTTTTAGAACCTCAATTATTTTTTGACTCAAGTCAAAAGCATTACTTGGTTTAAATAGTTTACCAAAACCACTTACTTGAATAGGAACCCTAATCCCTGGTAAATCACAACAAATAGTTGCAATCCCACAAATCATTGCTTCTGCTTGAACCATTCCAAAAGATTCAAGTTTACCAACACTTGGAAGAACCAAACAATCACATTTCTTATAAAATGATTTTGGATTATCTATTTTACCTATTTTAATTATTCTTTTTGAGTATTTTTTAACCAATCCATTTATTTTTTTAATATATTTTTCTTCTCCAATCACATTATCAGCTCCAGCTAATACAATTTTAAAATCATCAATTTTTTTCTCTAAAAAAGGAATTGTTTTAATCAATGTTTCAATATTTTTTTCTTCAGAAATTCGTCCCAAGAAACCGATTATTTTAACCTTATTCGTATTTTTTAACTTACTTTCAATTTCTTCCTTTTCTGTTGTTGTGATTTCTTTATTAATTATTGGTGGATAAATCTCTATTAGTTTGTCTCTAAAATTAATTAATAGCTTATTACCTTCAATATAATCAATACTATTCACAACTATTTTATCTGCTTTTTTTAAAACAGAGTTATGAGTTAGTTCGATAATTTTTTCTAAAAATTTATTTTTTGATTCAAAATGACAATGATAGGTGATTATTATCTTTTTGTTAAATATCTTTGAAAAAAAAGCTAACCAAAATGATTCAATTGATGGAAGATGGATGTTAATAATATCGTTTTTAATTACTGCCAAAAAAGCATCAAAAATATAAAATGGCATAATAATTCCTTTTCCTGATTTAAAGCCTGGGCTTCTAATAATTTTAATATTTCCATCAATTTCCCTTTTTTTTAGGTTCTTATTAAATCTGGAAGATATTATCGTTATTTCATATTTACTTGATAAAGATTCAGCCAATATTTTTGCATAATTACTTAATCCAGAAACATTAGGATGATAATAAGTCAGGCCAATCAATAGCTTTTTATACTTCACAGCCTACTTTACCATATTCATCATTTTCTAGGATAAAATAAACCATATGTTTCGAAAGACAATTTTATTTTGGCAACCTCGCTTTGACTTTTTAAAATGGCTTGAATCTTCCAAACCAGGTAAATATTTAATGGTTTTATTTAACTATTCAATTTGGTTCTTTTTTATATTCATATCTTTTTTATTGGTATCCAAAAATGCCAATACTTTTTGGTTACTTTTCACTATTACTATAGTGGCTGAATTTGTTGAAAGATTCATCAAAAGTAATGTTTATTGGCGTCGACCAATGTTTGTTAAAAAAGACCAAGTTCCAAAAGGCTTAGTAAAAAGTTGGTATGAAACAGGTAGTTTTCCTTCAGGTCATACCATCAAAGCTACTTATTTTTTCTTATTTTTAATTCAAAATCATATCTTTTCACCTACAATATTTTTAATTGTTGTAATTCCTTTACTGCTTTTTAGAGTTTTAGTTGGATTTCATTACCCAATCGATATTTTAGGCGGCCTTTTAATTGGATTTATACTTTGGTTTTTTGTCAAAGATATTATTTTTCCTGACATTTTAATTAATTTTATAAAAAACATCTTCGATTATATTAATTTGATATTTTGATATGTTTTCCGATATTAGATCTATTATTTTTTGGTGGTTAACAATTTTATTACTAGGAACAGTTTCTTTACCTCTAATTTTTGCTTTGTTTAAAAATTTTTGGGACAAAGGTTATATTTTTTCCAAAATAGTTTCTGTTTCTCTTCTAACTTATTTAATCTTTGTTTTTGGTGTCTTCAAAATTTTGCCATTTACTAATATTTCTTTATTTCTAATTATTTCATTATTTTTAGCCTTAGATATTTTTTATTTGATTCGTTTCAAAAAAACCTCTGAATTTATAAAAACAATTAAATCTAAATACAAAATATTTTTATTTGAAGAAATATTATTTTTAGTTATATTAATTTCTTGGTCTTTGGTCCGTGGTTTCAGTCCAGATATTGAAGGTTTAGAAAAATTTATGGATTGGGGATTCATCAATTCAGCGCTTAGAAGTACTTACTTGCCACCAGTAGACATGTGGTTTGCTGGTTCTCCTATAAATTATTATTATTTTGGTCATTTAATTTTCGCTGTTTTAACAAAAATCTCTTCAATTCCTTCAGCCATAACTTACAATCTTTCAATTGCCACTGTTTGTGGATTAACTTTTGTAAGTGCTTTTTCTATCTCTGCAAATTTAGTTTCTATTTTTCAAAAAAACAAACCTAAATTAAAATTAATCATTTTTTCAGGATTAGTTTCTGCACTTTTGTTAACCTTTGGAGGGAATCTTCACCCAATTTACAAAATTGCCAAGATTGATATTCAAAATGAAGGTAAATTAGTTCTTACTCCTAAAGTCATAAACAAAGCAATGTTGAATTATTGGTATCCCGACGCCACTCGTTTTATTGGATTTGATCCAGATGTTAATGATAAAACAATTCATGAATTTCCAGTCTACAGTTTTACCGTTTCCGATCTTCATGGTCACATGAATGATATTCCTATCGTTTTATTTTTTTGTGCCATGATTTTTTCTTTTTCACTTTCTGTTGCGAAATATTTCTTAGATTGGAAACTAATAGTTGGCTCTGGACTAGTTCTATCAATCGCTTATATGACCAATGCTTGGGATTTTGCCATTTATGGATTACTATTTGCCATTTTCATTTTTCTGTCAAACTTAGCTGACAATAATTTTTTAAGAGCCTTCAATAAAACTGTTTTTAATGGTCTTTTAACCATTGTTGTTTGGTATCTTTTTTCCTTACCTTTTTCCCTAAACTTTACCCCCATGGGTGAAGGTCTTCGTTTTTCCGACAGCCATACTCCCTTTTATCAACTTTTCGTTTTGTATGGCGGATTTTGGTTAATTTGTTTGCCTTTTATTTTCTTTCTTTTTTACAAAATTTTATCGTCAAAAAAATTTATTTTTACTAAATCTGATCGTTTCAGTTTAACTTTAATAATAATGGCCACTGTTTTGGTTATTATTCCTGAAATCGGTTACATTAAAGATATTTATGTCTATGATTACCGTAGGGCCAATACTATGTTCAAGTTGGTTTACGAGGCTTTCATACTGTATTCATTGGCTTCTGGATATATTGTTTTTAGGTTAACCAGATCTAAAAAATCGATTTTTTCTAATATTTATAAAATTTTATTTTTAATTATCTTTTTGGCTCAAATGATTTATCCTTATTTTGCCATAAAATCATTTTATGAATTTAAGTCTTACAAAGGTTTATGGGGACTAAATTTTTTAAAAGATTCTTATCCAGATAATTTTAAGGCCGTTGAATGGATCAATCATAATATTAAAGGACAGCCTGTTATGGTAGAAGCTAGTGGAAACAGTTATACAACTTATAATCAAATTTCAGTTTCAACTGGATTACCAACCATAGAAGGTTGGTTGGTTCATGAATGGTTATGGAGAGGTGGTTATGAAAAACCTGGTGCCCGACAGGAAGAAGTCAGAAAAATTTATGAATCAGAAGATATTCAAGAAGTTAAAGCTATACTCCAAAAGTATAAAGTTGAGTATATTTTTGTCGGTGATAAAGAGTATGAAAAGTATCAAAGATTAAACTATAAAAAGTTTGAAGATATTGAAGGAATAATTATCTTTCAATCAGGTAATACTAAAATCTATAAAATTTAAGTATAGTTAATTTTACTCATGAAAAATATTTTAGAAGGCTTAAACCCGCAACAACTTGAAGCCGTTACTTACACCGGTTCACCTCTTTTATTATTAGCTGGCGCTGGATCTGGAAAGACTAGAGTTTTGACTCATAGAGCCGCTTATTTTGTCGAGAAAAAGATAGCTAAGGCTTCAGAAATTTTATTATTAACTTTCACTAATAAAGCTGCTGAAGAAATGAAGAAAAGAATGTCCCAGCTTATTTCAGAGGTTTCAGATCAAAAATCCAGTGGATTATTTGCTGGTACTTTTCATTCTTTTTGTTGTCGAGTTTTAAGAGCCGATGGTCATCACATTGGTATTCCTTCAACTTTTGTCATTTATGATTCCAATGATCAAGAAAATATGATCAAAAGAATTTTGATTGATATGGACTTAACTGTTAAAGAATTTAAACCTTCAAGCTTACTTTATTATATTGAAGGTGCTAAAAATACTTTTCAAACTCCAAAAGATATGCAGCTCCAAAGTCATGGTTTTTGGCAAGAATATTCAGCTAAAATCTATGCCAATTATCAAAAAAAATTAACCGAGTTTCATGCTTTAGATTTTAATGATTTATTATTCAAAACAGTAGAGCTTTTCATGGAATATCCAGAAGTTCTTGCTAAATATCAGGATATATATAAAGTCATCATGGTTGATGAGTATCAAGATACCAATCAAATTCAGTATCTCTTAACTAAGCTTCTTGCTGCAAAATACAAACAAATAACCGCCGTTGGAGATGCTTCTCAAGCCATTTATGGTTGGCGAGGAGCTGATTACCGCAACTTAGTTAGCTTTACTACTGATTTCAAAGATGCCAAAGTAATCAATCTTGAAGAAAATTATCGTTCTACTAAAATAATTTTAGATGCCGCCAATTCAGTTATTTCTAAAAATAATTCCCATCCAGTCCTAAAACTATTTACCAAAAAAATATCTGAAGATAAAATAAAGATTTTTGAGGCCGAATCCGAAGTTGCTGAAGCTGATTATATCGCTGAAAGAATTAAATTTATTTCTGACAACATAAAAATTCCTCTAAAAGACATTGCTGTCCTTTATAGAATGAACGCCCAATCTCGTGTTTTAGAAGAAGCCTTTTTACGACAAGGTTTGCCATATGTTTTGTTGGGTGGTATTAGATTTTATGAAAGATCTGAAATTAAGGATATTTTAGCTATGCTTCGTTTTGCTAATGATCAAGCCGATAGATTGTCAGAGGATAGGGTTGGGAAAGCTATTGGAAAAAGACGTTTAGTTTCTTTCAAAGAACATTTAAATAGTCTTGATCTAAAAGAGATGATTTCTCTAGATATTCTCGAATCATTAGTTGTTAATTCTGATTATTTAAAGAAATTTGACCCAAAAGATGAAGAAGATCAAAAAAGAATTGAAAACATCAAAGAATTAAAATCAGTTGCTACCGCTCATCCAAAACTTAATGATTTCTTAGAAAATATAGCTTTGGTGCAGCAAGAATATTCCCAACAGGAAAAAAATAAAAAGAAAGAAAATAAAGAGGGAATTAGATTAATGACTCTCCATGGTGCTAAAGGTTTAGAATTCGATGTTGTCTTTTTAGTTGGATTTGAAGAGGGAATTTTGCCTCATTCTCGAAGTTTAATCGATGAGTCAGAAATCGAAGAAGAGCGTCGTCTTTGTTATGTTGGCATCACTCGGGCCAGAGATTATCTTTACATTTCTTATGCCAATAAGCGCTTATTTTTTGGTAAAAGTAGTTTAAATGAACCTAGTCGTTTCTTGGCCGATATTCCCCAAGAGTTAGTTGAATTTGAAGAAAGTATGGTTCGAGATTATCGTCACAAAAAGAATAAGGATGACGATGATGACTTTATCTACGATCCAGATATTTATTAAATTGATAAACTAAGTTATGATAACTCGCATTCTTTATAATGAAGAAAAAGACCAATACAATTCTTTAATTAAACATCCAATTCAAACTTGGGAATGGGGTGATTTTCAAATCTCCCAAGGACATAAAGTCTACCGCCTTGGAGTTTTTGAAGAAAATAAAATAATTAATGCTTATTCCGTCAGTTTTCATAAGATACCAAAAACCAATTATTCAATAGGAACCATTCTTCGTGGTCCTAAGGTTGATGAAGAAATGGTCAAGAATATTAGAAAAATAGCTCAAGACGAAAATGCTATTTTTGTTAAATTTGAACCAGATGTTTTTTATAAAACTTTTGATAAATCTGGAAAAGAAACTGTTTTACCAGTTGATATGCATTTCCCAAATATGTTGGTTTCTCCTAAAGTTGCCTTTTATCCTTTTTCCTATATTGTTGATTTAACCAATTCCGAAGAGAAACTTTTGGAAAATATGCATCCAAAAACCCGATACAATATTAGGATTGCTAATCGTTATGGGGTTAAAATTGAAGAAAGAAGTGACGATGCTGGTTTTGAAATCTATTTAAAACTTCTCATTGAGACTACTAAAAGACAAGGTTTCTATCTTCACACTGAAAATTATCACAAAACTCTCTGGAAAACCTTAAAATCAACTGGAATTCCTAAAATTATGCTGGCTTCTTATCAAGACAAAGTTTTAGGTGCTTTTATGTTATTTAAATTAAAAGATCAATTTTATTATCCTTATGGTGCCTCACTTGATATTAATAGGGAAGTTATGGCCCCAACTCTTTTAATGTGGGAATCAATTAAACTAGGTCAAAAATTAGGTTGTAAATCTTTTGATATGTGGGGATGTCTTGGTCCAAACGCTAAAGAGACCGAACAAGGTTATGGTTTTCACCGCTTCAAACAAGGCTATGGTGGTCAATTAACTCAATTTGTCGGTACTTACGACTTAGTAATAAACGACACTTTATACAAAGCCTACAATTTAGTTGATAAATATCGTTGGAAAATCCTCCGTCTAAAAGCCAAACTACTTAGAAAGTAAAAAAGGGTATTTGCTTAAACTTATATATATAAGTCAACAGAATACCCTTTTCTTTTCAATTAATTTTTTCTGGTGTCTCCACTCTATAAATTGCAACCGAGATTAAAGCACTATCGTCAACAAAACACTCAATTTGTATCGAATATTCTTTATTATTTTTGAATTTAAAATCCAAATATGACTTTGATCCTGGTCCGTTTCCTATTTTTGCGATAGCACTATCACAAGCTTTTGTGTACGTCTCTGGAAAACAGATTATATGTCTTTCGACAATCTCAAAACCTGCCTCTTTGACCGCCTGAAAAATTGCTGTTGAAGTTCGCCAAACGCCTGATCCTCCATCAAGATATAATTCTTTGTTGCCACTTGAATCTAATCCATGAATAAAACATTGGTTATTTGTCACCTCCTTGATTGTTTCATTAAATGAAAATGTTGCTCCTGGCTCTAAGATAAAACCGTTGATTTTTTCCGCTGATTTCCTAGCATTCGTTTTTCCGCTGTCGTTTGGCGTTTCTAGACGATGAGATTCGACTAATACTTTCGTCGTCTCAACCTTATTGTCTTGTGACGCTACGACTGTTGGGAAAAATAACGAGCCAATCAAGAATGCCACCAGCAAGTACTGCTCTTTTCTCATTCACTTCCCTTTCTTTCCAGAAAATTAATTTTGAAAGTACTATTAAGAATTATTGTTCAGCATTAAAACATATTTCTCAATAATAATTCGAATTTAATTATAGTCATATCATCAGATAATAAACAAGGATAAAAACAAAGCAAAAAAGGAAAAAGAGCGAAGCGGAAAATAAAAAAGAAAATTGGTTTAGTATTTATTAAATACTTTTTTCTTTTTTTTCTACTTCACTCTTTTTTATATTTTAAATTACATCAACTGCATGATTGCTTTTGTGTATGCAGATAATGAAATCTAATTTTCCTGAAAGGAGAAGAACAATCTTTAAAAATAAAACTTATATCCAAATCCAGCAGTCTGGATAACTTACTTTCGTTTGCCACTACTCGTAAGGGATTTCCTGTTTAAGGAAGGTTTTATTTTAAAAGATCTATTTTATTTTCCTTTCAAAGGTCAAACACTAGTCTTTGATTGTGATTGACGAATCATCCCTGTATACAGGTAAAAGACATGATTAGTAATTATAACATCAATTTTGAAGCCAAAATTCTAAAAAATAAGGTAAAATACACTATGTCTTCGATGAAAATCTCTCCAAGTGATCTTGATCATATCGCCAAATTAGCCAGAATTGAATTAAGTCAAAATGAAAAAGAAGTTTTTCTTCCTCAATTAGAATCGATCCTAGATTATTTTGATGTCCTTAATAAAGTTAATATTGACGGTGTTGCTCCAACTTATCGGGTTAATGAACAGAATAATGTATCAAGGCAAGATATTATTAAAGAATCTTTTAGTCAAAAAGAATCTTTATCAACCGCTTCCAAAACTAAAAATGGTTATTTTGTTGTCCCTGGAACTATTAAAAAATAATTATGGATTTACAAAATATTAATTTTCAACAAATAAGACAACTTCTTTTAAATAAAAAGATTTCCGCCAAAGAAATCGCTCAATTTTATTTAGATAGAGCTAAAAATATCGATCCAAAAATTAAGGCCTTTATCACCATCACTGAAAAAGAAGCCTTAAAACAGGCAGAAATAATCGATGAAAAAATTAAAAATAATCAAAATTTAGGCCGTCTTGCCGGATTAGTCATGGCTGTTAAGGATATTTATTTAACAAAAGGGATTGAAACCACCGCCAGCTCTCAGGTTTTAAAAGGCTACATTCCTCAATATTCCTCAACTGTCTATCAAAAATTAATTGACGAAGATGTCATTGTTATTGGTAAAACCAACACTGATCCTTTTGCTTTTGGCTGTTCCACTGAAAATTCAGGCTTTTTTACCACCAAAAATCCTTGGGATTTAGATCGCGTTCCAGGCGGTTCATCAGGCGGTTCAGCTGCAGCTATGTCTGCTGATTTATGTCATTTCGCTCTAGGAACAGACACTGGTGGCTCAATTAGACAACCATCTTCTCTCTGTGGGGTCTCAGGATTAAAAACAACCTATGGACGTAATTCACGTTTTGGAATTACTGCCATGGCTTCCTCTTTTGATTGTCCTGGAGTTTTTGCTCACACTGCCGCTGATATTGCCTTAATTACTGAAATCACTGCTGGAAAAGACGAAAAAGATGCTACTTCATCAAACAATGAAGTTCCAAGATATACCGAATTATTAGACAGTGTTGATTTAAAAGGCTTAAAAATCGGTATTCCAAAAGAATATTTTAGTGGATCTATTAATGAAGAAGTTAAAGACAAAGTCATGGAAGCCGCCCTTGAATTTGAGAAAAGAGGCGCAACTTTAGTCGACATTTCTTTACCTAGTACTGACCTTGGAATTGCTGTTTATTATATTTTAGTTCCATCTGAGATTTCCGCCAACATGGCTCGATATGATGGGATTCGTTTTGGTCAAAGTATTGAAAACACTCCAGATATCACTTCTTATTACATGAAGACTAGGGGAGAGTTTATGGAACCAGAAGTAAAAAGAAGAATTATAGTCGGAACATATGCTCTATCTTCTGGTTATTATGATGCTTACTACACCAAAGCTTCAAAAGTCAGAACCATAATTAAAAATGAATTTTTAGAAACCCTAAAAAATGTTGATGTAATTTTAGCTCCAGTTTCTCCAACTACCGCCTGGAAAATTGGTGAAAAAGTAAACGATCCACTTCAAATGTATCTTGCTGATGTTTTTACAGTCTGTATTAATGTTGCTGGTTTACCTTCTCTAGCTTTACCTTGTGGATTTGATAAAAGTAATTTACCAGTTGGTTTTCAACTTATCGGTAACTATTTTGAAGAATCAAAAATCCTTTCAATTGGTCATCAATATCAAAAATTTACTGATTATCACAACCAAAAACCTAAACTATGAAAGTCACCCCAATAATAGGTCTCGAAGTCCACGTTGAATTAAAAACCAAATCAAAAATGTTTTGCAGTTGTGATGCCGAACATTTTCATATCGATCCTAATACTCACACTTGTCCAACTTGTCTTGGTTTGCCAGGAGCTCTTCCAGTTCCAAACATCACTGCCTGTGAATGGTGTATTAAATTAGGCCTAGCCCTAGGTTGTACTGCCAATAATATTAGTTTTTTTGAAAGAAAAAATTACTTTTATCCAGATTTAGCCAAGGGTTATCAATTGACTCAATATGAACAACCATTTGTTGTTAATGGAAAGATTAATATTAATGATCATGAAATTAGAATTAATCGAGCTCATATGGAAGAAGATACTGGTAAATCAGTCCATATCATTGAAAATGGTGAAGAATTAACATTAATCGACTATAACCGTTGTGGTGTTCCTTTGGTTGAAATTGTCACTGAACCAGACATCACTTCAGCCCAAATGGCCAAAGACTATCTTTTAAAACTTCAGCAAATCATTCGATATCTAGATATTTCAGATGCTGATATTGAAAAAGGTTCTATGCGCTGTGAGCCAACTATCAATTTAAAAATTGAAGAAGATGGTCAAGTTTTTTATACACCGCTTGCCGAAATCAAAAATGTTGCTTCATTAACTGGTGTTCAAAATGCTATTGATTTTGAGCTTAAGCGTCAATTAGAAGAATTTAAAGAGACTAAAGAAGTTAAAAATTCCAAAAATAAAACCACTCGTGGTTGGGATGCTGCTAAAAATAAAACCTTTTTACAAAGAGAAAAAGAAGGATCTTCCGATTATCGTTATTTTCCAGAACCAGACATTCCCCATATTGAATTCACTAATGAACAAATAGAAGCTATTCGTTCAACTATTTCAGAACTTCCAGATCAAAAAATTGAAAAATATAAATCAGTCTATGGTTTATCTGATTATGATGCTATCCAAATTGCTGCTGATAAATATTTTGCTCAAATTTATGAATCAGTCGTTACTTCAGAATCAGACAATAAGAATATAAAAGAATTTGCCAAATTTGTTGCCAATTTATTTTTAGGCGCCATCAAAACTTATCTTAATGAAAATGAACAAGGATTAGATCAATCTAAAATCAATCCACAATTCTTTTTAGATCTTTTTAAGTCAGTTCAAAAATCAGAAATTTCTAGTACTGTAGCCAAACAAGTAATTATTGAAAGTTACCAAAGTGCCAAAAATCCAATTGAAATTGCTAAATCTAAAGGTCTAATTCAAGTTTCCGATACTAATGAAATTGAAAGATTAGCTAAAGAGGTAATTATTGCCAATCCAAAAGCGGTTGAAGACTACAAAAAGAATCCTATGTCAGTTGGTTTTTTAGTTGGTCAATTAATGAGAATTTCTGGCGGATCAGCCAATCCTCAAATGGCCAAGGAAGTTCTAGAGAAATTGTTGCAATAGTTTACTTTTGCCAAAGATTAGGTATAATAGCGGACATTAAAGAATCCTGTGTTAGCATCGGGTTATTTTAATTGTAGTACCTTAAAATATCACTCCCTTTAATAATGAGCGATTTGGGAATAACCAGTTCTCAGCTCGCTCTTTATTAGAGTAAATTTTTATTAGGAGGAAGAAATGTATGAGTAACAATGTAAAAGTTGCACCATTCATTCTCGACAAAGGAGGCGTTACTTCATCAAAAGAGGTTCCAGTAGACATTTTGGTGTTACCGATTGATTGGCAAGGAAAAGTTGTTTGTGATGTTGGTTTTTCTAATTGTTTCAACAGTATTTACAGCTGGGCGAGCAAAAATCGTGATTTAGAAGAAGTAAGAAAAGAAATGGCAAAATTCAAATATTCAGATTACCTGCCAATTTTTTCAGCATCAAATTTTAAAGAAGGTCAAGAAGTTACTCTTTGTCAGTTAGAAAGCAATGAAATATTATTTTTTGTAGATGATTACCTAAGGCCAATTTCTTCCATCATCGACGGTGTTATTAAACAAAGCCTTTTAAATATAAACCAAAAAATAAAAAGCTTTGCCGAAAAGAAAACCATTAGCATTGCTATATCAATTCCTCGCCTTGGAATGTGTAAAGAAAGTCTGTTTATCGAAAGATACCAAGAAGATATCTTCAAGGAAATAAATAAAGCTTTTGAAGAATTTCAAAAGGATTTTCCTGACGTAAAAATTAATTTATTTTTATTTCCGCTGGAAACTTCTGAATATTCAGAATCAATGGTTTTTTTGAAAACCATAAAAACGGCTTTCCATTGCTAAATGATATAAAAATAAAGTGATATTTTAACCACAATCTACCTTTAGAGTTTAATAGTATTTTTTTTTACTATTTTTTCTCTAGGGGTATTTTTTTGACTTTTCCCCAATTTACCTGTAAAATCCACCCCGTTGGCAAAAGCGTCGACAAAAGTTCATTAAAAAAAACACAAAAATTGAAAGGTGGAAAAAAAATTGCTAGGAATATCAACGAAAAAAGGTCGCAAAAAAAGAAAGATACTTGAGATGAAGGGGTTAAAATTTACACTGGAGTCAGAGTTTAAAACTCTAACAAATACCGATTCAAATTATGAGCGAATCAGGACTACAATAAAAATATTGTCAGCCCTTATTTATACTTTGGAAAAAATTGAAGACGACAGCTTTACCGAATCAGCAAAAATCCAAATAGAATCCAAATATGTTTTTGATCTCTTATGTGAAGATAATCTTCCAGACGAGTCAACTTCGACAGATCTTTTTATTAAGACTTTAGAGGTTAGAGAATATAAATGTTTTTTATTAGACAATGAAACAAAAAATTTTGTTTGTCTAGTTCAATAGTGTTTTAAGCACGAATCACCCGCTCTTAAGAGTTTTTTTTAAAACTTTTTCTGGCGGGTATTTTTTTATCTAATTTTTAAACCCCAACAAATCAGTTATATCAGTTAACGATCTTATCGAATCTCCAGATTTAGGCTCGTCTTTTCTCTCAATTAAAATAGGAGTTATTCTTTCTTCTCTTTTTAATCGATCCACCACTTCTTTTTTATCATCAACAATAATACATTCAGGTAGTTTAGATATTACATTATCATTTAATTTTCTTCTTTCAATAAAAATATACTGTGGACTGAAAAATTCCAATATATTTGAATCCGATAACTTATTAAGTTGAATATCAACAAAACCTTCAGAAAAAATTCCCAATTCATAATCATTTTTTAATTCATTCAAAACACCTTTCACCTCTGGATAAAGAGATCTTTCATACATCCTTCTTCGTTGAAAATATTGGTCCAAAACATTTTTGTCTATTTTAAAAGATTCTGAGAAATATTTAAGTAATTCTTCTGGGTGAAAATCAGAGGAAGATTCAAGATTTGATTCATATTCGCTTCTTACTTTATTCACCACATCAATAGGTTGTTCTATTTTTCCTGCAACTTTTTCATAAAATTCACCAAATGATTGTTTCAGAGATCCTCTGTCAAATAATGTTTTATCTATATCAAATAAAATTAATTCTTTACTCATAAATTATGAAAATAATTTCCTTTATTATATCTCTTTTATGTTGATAAAATAGGTGAGTGGATATATTTCAAAAACTTAATGCCGAACAAAGAATAGCCGTCGATACAATTGAAGGTCCAGTAATGGTCATCGCTGGAGCTGGAACTGGAAAAACCCAAACCATTGCCTTAAGAATTGCCAATATTTTAATTAAAACCCAAACTCCTCCTCAAAATATTCTCTGTCTCACTTTCACTGACACCGGAACTATTGCTATGCGTGAACGTCTAACCTTAATTATTGGTTCAGATGCCTACAAAGTTCGTATTCACACTTTTCATTCTTTTTGTAATGAAGTCATTAAAAATAATCCTCAATATTTTATTTTTGCCAAAAATGTCAGAAATATTGAAGAAGTTGAAAAAATAGAATTAATTCAAAAACTAATTTCTTCATTAGATAATGGTTCTTTATTAAAACCTTGGGGCGATAATTTTTTCTATCAACGTGACATAACTTCTGCTATTCAATCACTAAAAAAAGAGGGTATTGACCCAGAAATTCTTAAATCTTTAATTGATAATCAAATTACTTTTCTTGATAAAAATAAGGATTTAATCGAAAAACTTCTATTGGTCAGATTTAGCAAAAATATTGAATCAGAACTTTTACCCACTTTTGAACAAATTTTAAACAACTGTCAAAACATTTCTCCTGAAGTTTATAACCATCTTTTGTCGCTCAAAATTCTTTACCAGAATGATGGCTTTACTGTTGGTGCTGCCAAAAATCCAACCGTCAATTTTAAAAATGAATTAAAAAACTTTTTTGAATCATTAAAAAAAGATTCTCAAAAACAGCTCGAACTCCAATTAGTCTATTCCAAATATCAACAAGAATTAAAATCAGCTGGTCTTTATGATTTTGAAGATATGATTCTTTTTGTTCTAAATGCCTTCAAAGCCACTACAGAACTTTTGCTCGAATATCAGGAAAAATACCAATATATTCTAGTTGATGAATATCAAGATACTAACTCCGCCCAAAATGAAATCATTGATCTTTTAGGCTCTTATTACGATAATCCAAACTTATTTGTAGTTGGTGACGACGACCAATCTATCTTTCGTTTCCAAGGCGCTTCCATTGAAAATGTCTACAGTTTTTATCAAAAATACAAACCAGTTTTAATTGTTCTCAAAAATAATTATCGTTCTCATCGTTTGATTTTAGAATCATCCCAAAGTGTTATTAAAAACAACAAAAATCGCATTGCCAATTTTATCGATAAAATTGATAAATCATTAGAATCAAAAGTTGATTTTGATGCCACTCCAATCAATCTTTTTAAAGCCCCTGGATCAAATGAAGAAAATTATTTCATTGCCCAAAAAATAAAATCTTTATTAGAGCAGGGAATTGACCCTCAACAAATTGCCATTCTTTATCGCAATAATAATGACATTTTTGATCTAATTGAACATCTTAAAAATTTAGGCATTAAATATCAGCTCAACATTGATAAGAATATTTTAGAAAACAAATATATTTCTCAATTAATCTTTTTATTAGAGTTCATTGTCAATTCCGAAAAAAATGATTTACTTTACAAAGTCTTGGCCAGCGATTATCTAAAAATTCCCTCCTTTGATTTATTTAAATTGACTCATCATGTTTTTGGTAAAAAAATAAATTTAGTTTCTCTGCTTTTTTCTGAAGTCAACTTTTCTGAAATTGAACCAGAATTATCACCAATTGGTGTTAAAAGAATAAAAAAGTTCGTCAAAAGAATTACTCTCGCCAAAAAATGGTTGGAAAATTTAAGTGCCGATCGCTTTTTTAATAAAGTTATTCGCCGTTTCCATTATTTACAATTTGTTTTATCCAGCAACAATCTTGAATTAATTAATTTCCTCAACACTTTTTATTCTGAATTCAAAAGATTAGCTCTTGAAAAAGATTGTTCACTTCGTGACTTCCTTTCTTATATTGAATTAATCAAAGAAAATTCTCTAACTTTATCAGCTCCAGAAATCAGTGGTGAATCTATCAAATCAGTTAAATTAATGACCGTTCATCGATCAAAAGGTCTTGAATTTGAACATGTCTTTTTATATAAATGCGTTGATAAAAAATGGGGTAACGTCACCAATCAAAATAAATTAAAACTTCCGCTCGGAATTTTAAAACTCCAATCTGCTCTCTTAGAGAATGAGCGAGCCGACGAGGATGAACGTCGACTTTTTTATGTGGCTCTAACCCGCGCCAAAAAACAAATCTATATTTCTTATTCCACCAAAAATGATACTGGTCGTGATCAGTTACCATCCATGTTTATTTCCGAAATCGATCCTTCAATTATTGAAGAAATAACCGACAGCTCTATTAATAGTGAAATCGCTCTTAAAAACATTTTTCCAAAAATTTCTCCAAAGCTTGATATTAAATCTGATTTTGCTCAATATCTGA